>Ga0070689_100000920_pt1 | contig 18314 bp, 12 predicted proteins | sample KBSS23HmetaG_FD_64669 | JGI IMG/M metagenome (GOLD analysis project Ga0070689, IMG submission 64669) | Switchgrass rhizosphere microbial communities from Kellogg Biological Station, Michigan, USA - KBS S2-3H metaG | ecosystem: Host-associated > Plants > Roots > Rhizosphere ...
GCACACGATCTCCGAGCACGGCGACGCGTGGGAGATCGCGGACGAGCTCGTGAGCTGGGTTCAACGCGAACGGAGGGACGTCGTCTCGCACGCGATCTTCGCGTTCCACGGCGAAGAGCTGGTCGCGCGCGCCATCCTGTCGCCGGCGCCGGCGACGCTGGCCGTTCCAGCCACCGCGCCGGTCGACGCCTCCGGGATGCCCATGATGCTGTCCTCGATCATCACGAGCGCGCAGCAGATGACGCAGTCGACGTTCGCGCTGCTCCAGAAGGAGAACGAACAGAACCCTCGCCGACCTCCAGAAGCGACTCGCCGACGCGTTGACCGAAGCCGCGGAGCTGCGCGCCAAGAACAACGCGCTCACCGATGCGAACACGAAGCTCCTGGCGATGGCAGAGGAGCAAAAGAAGATCGACGTCGCGCAGCACGAGAAGATCGATCGACGGCGCATCTTCAACGAGTTCGCACGCAAGCAGGTCGAAGCCATCCTCCCGATCTTGGTCGCGAGGCTCATGAAGAAGCCTCTCGGCGAGGACCCACCGCTTGCGCGGCACGCGCTGACGACGCTTTTCGGCCAGCTCACCGAAGAGCAGCGGATGGCGATGCTCGCCCCGCTCTCGGACGCGCAACGCAACCTCATCTTCGAGCTACTTGGGCCGCCGACGCCTTCGGGCGGAACCGGCAGCTCGTCATCGAGTGAGGCGGCAGAAAAGAGTGCAGGCGCCGACCAGAAGGCCCCGCCCGAGGCGAGTCAGAAGTACTTCGCCCACATCCCTCCCGAGGAACAGTGGGAGCATATCTTCCCGAGGATCGATCACGCGACCTTCGGTCCGTTCGTCATTCGATACATCGAGTGGCTGACGGCCAACGAGGTCGACGTCGAGGCCGCGCCCGCATCCGGAACCGAGCCGCGCCCTCCCCGTGGTGGGGGTCCCTCGCCCGCTCCGCCAGCCCGATGAGTTTTGTGCCGGTCTTGGGCCTCCGCCGGACGCGACGAACATTGACGCCGGGCGTGCGCACGCACGAGGCCTCCCTCCCCCTCGAGGTGCACGCGCGCATCGGCCAGCGTGCGGATCTGGGACGCGGGGGCCAGCGCGGTCCGCCTCGTCCGCGAGCACCTCGCGGCGGAGCACGCCGAGCGCGATGGCGGGCGGCCAGTCGCCCCACGATCCCGGTCGGTAGTGCGATGATCCCGCGAGACCGGCACGGCTGACGCGGTCCATGCTTCGACAAGCGTCGCTCGGCGCGGCACAATGGCCGCTGATGACTCTCGCGGAACTTCTCGAGCAACAAGCGATGGCGCTACCTGCTGAGGAGCGCAAGAAGCTTGGCGCAAAACTCCTCGCGAGCGCGGCCACGGCGGCGCCGCTACGCAGGCGACGCGCAGGCTCCGCCGCGGGTCGCGTCCACATGGCGCCCGACTTCGACGCTCCTCTCGAAGATTTCGCCGAATACTCGTGAGCCGGCTGCTGCTCGACACGCACGCGTTGCTCTGGTTCGTGCGAACGACGCAACCCTGTCGGCGCCGGCACGCTCGCTGATCGAGAGCGCGGATGAAGTATTCGTGAGCGTCGCGTCGGCATGGGAGATCGCGATCAAGGTGAACCTCGGCAAGCTCACCTTGGATGCGGCGAGCGCCGAGAGCTTCTTCGAAGAGCAGATGCGCACAAACAGCTTCGCGTACCTGCCGATCGCGCCCGCGCATGTCTTTCGCGCGGCGGCCTTGCCGCTCCATCATCGCGATCCATTCGATCGGCTACTCGTCGCACAGGCGCTCGCCGAAGGGCTCTCCCTCGTGACGCGGGAGAACTTCGCCGCGTACGGCATCACGACGTCGTGGTGAGCCGCGATCACGCGGCCCCACGCACCTGTTCCGTAAACGCACGGCGCGGCCCTATCGGCGCCGGGAAGACGACTCGCTCGGGCTCGATCCCTGCGGCCAAGACGATTCGCGCGCTGGTCTCTCGCGCTCTCAACCGCAGCGGCTCGAGATCGGGCCATTCCATCCATGGTGGCGCGATGCTCGTGTACGCGAGCCCGCGCCGGACGGCGGCGCGAAGCAGGTGAGGCTCGCGCTGTCGAACGCACGCGACGACGACGTCGGCGCCGTCCAACGCGACGTCGATCGATCCCGCGTCGTCGACGTCGATGCGCCTCGCCGGAAAGCCGGACGAGCGCTCAGGATGCCTGCCGGCGACGACGCCGCAACCGCGATGAGCCACTTCGAGGTCCACCGCCCGGTGACGGCCGACCTCGCCGTATCCTCCGACGATGAGGACGCGTCGCGGTCTTTCGAGCATCGCGCGCTATTCACGGGACCCGCCCCCGGATGTCGAGCGTCGTGGTTCAATGCGCCGGCGTCGGGATTCGATCGCCTTGTCGAGCTCTCTCTCCGCTCGCGGCACGATCTGCGCACCCGCGTACAAGCTGCGCGGCGCGGCGCGAGCTGGTCGCGCCCGCGATCGGACTCGCTGCGGGGGCCGCCAGGTGTGGCGCGTGCTGGAATCGGGGGCTGCCGCGGATCACGCGGACGCGTTCTACGACGCGATCATTCCGGCCACCCTCTCGGCCGAGGAGCGCGCCGTGTATCGCCTTGGCCCGTCCTTTCAGCAACGCCTTTCAGCAACCCGCGCGCCAGAGCGGTACCGCGTCCCTCGGTAGCTACGAGGTTGATGTGGCGGGTTGCCCTATCACGCGGGTGTCGAGCGCATTCCGGTCCGCCGCTCGTGGAGCGGGCCGTTCGTGCGCGCGACGGCGCAAATGGAAGCTCCGCCAGACGACGTAGACGGCGGGGATCACGAGGAGCGTGAGGATCGTGAGGGAGACGAGGCCGCCCCACATCGGCGCGGCGATCCGCTTCGCGACGTCGGAGCCGACGCCGGTGTCGAGCAGGATCGGGAGGAGGCCGAAGACATTCGTCATGACGGTCATGAGCATCGGCCGGACGCGCTTCGCGCCCGCCTCGAGCGACTGCGCGACGAGGTCGTGCACCGTGGCGAGCGTCCCGTTCGCGCGGCCTTCGTTCCACGCGTCGTCGAGGTAGACGACCATCACGCTCGCCGTCTCGGCGGCCACGCCGAGGAGCGCGATCATGCCGACCCACACGGCGATTGACGTGTTGAACCGCGCGATCCAGAGCGTCCAGATCGCGCCGACCGCAGCGAAGGGCACGCTGGTCATGACGATCAGCGCCTGCGCGGCGCCCTTGAAGTTCATGTAAAGGATGCCGAAGACGATCGCGATCGTGAGCGGGAGGACGAGCGCCAGCCGATCGCGGACGCGCTCGAGCAGCTCGTACTGCCCCGTCCACTTGATGGCGTAGCCGGGCGGCAGCTTGATCTCGCGCACGACCCGCTCCTTCGCCGCGCCCACGTACCCGCCCACGTCGGTCGTGTCGATGTCGACGTACGTCCAGCCGGCGATGGAGCCCATCTCGCTCTTGATCATCGGCGGGCCCATCACCGGCTCGATCGTCGCGAGCTGGCCGAGCGGGACGAAGGCGGCGGCGGCCCGAGGCGGCGCCGCCGCGGCGCGCGCCGTCACCGCCTCACCGCCCATGCCACCGCCCCCACCTCCGCCGGCGAGCGCGGCCACGGTGGACGGTGACGCTCCGCTCCCCATCCCGCCGGCGCCGCCGGCCGGCATCCCACCCAGCGGCATCGACGGCGCGCTCGGCATGGGTGCGCCGCCCATCGCCGGCGCCGCGGGAGACGTGGGCAGAGGTCGCGGGGAGAGCGGCGCGATCGGGACGAGGACGTCGCGCAGCGCGTCGAGGTTGTCGCGGAGCTCGCGTGGGTAGCGCACGTTGATTCGATAGCGCTCGCGCCCCTCGAAGGTGGTGTCGACGTCCATGCCGCCGATCGAGCTCTCGACCACGTCGAGGACCTCGCGCACCGTGAGGCCGTAGCGCGCGATCGCCTCGCGGTTCGGAGTCACGTCGAGGAAAAAGCCTCCGAGCTCGCGCTCCGCGTAGACGCTGCGCGTCCCGGGCTGCGTCCGGAGAGTGCGCTCGAGCTCGTCGTTGATCCGCGTGATCGTCTCGAGATCTGGCCCGAAGACCTTCACACCGATCGGCGTGCGGATCCCGGTCGACAGCATGTCGATCCGCGCCTTGATCGGCATCGTCCACGCGCCCTGGATGCCCGGCATCTTCGTCCGCTCGTCGAGCTCGGCGACGACGCGCTCGACGGTCATCCCCTTTCGCCAGCTCTCTCGAGGCTTGAGCCAAACGACCGTCTCGAACATCGACAGCGGGGCGGGATCGAGCGACGTCTCGGCGCGCCCCGCCTTGCCGAAGACGCGCTCGACCTCCGGCACCTGTCGGATCTGGGCGTCTTGCCACGTGAGGAGCCGCTTTGCCTCCGCGACGGAGATCCCGGGCACCGTCACCGGCATGTAGAGGAGATCCTCTTCGTAGAGGGGCGGCATGAACTCCGAGCCGAGGCGCGAGAACGGGACCACGGTCGCGCCCATGATCGCGACGACGAGCGCGATGACGACGTAGCGCCCCTTCAAGCACGCGCGGAGGAGCGGCCGATACGCGGCGATGCAGAGGCGGTTGATCGGGTTCTTCTCTTCCCTCGTGATCTTCCCTTTCAGGAGGCTCACCATCAGCGCGGGGACCAGCGTGACGGCGAACACCGACGCGAACGCCATCGAGAACGTCTTCGAGAGCGCGAGCGGCCGGAACAGGCGCCCCTCTTCCCCTTCGAGGACGAAGACCGGCAAGAACGCGATCGTCAGGACGAGCAGCGCCCCGAACATCGACGGCCCGAGCTCGCGCGCGGAGCCGATGACGAGCTCGGCGCGAGAGGTCTTCGCCCCCTCCGCCTCGGCCGCCGCGATCTTCTTGTGGGCGTTCTCGACGAGGACGCACGCGGAGTCGACCATGTCGCCGAGCGCGAGGATGACGCCCGCGAGCGACATGATGTTGATGGATATATCGAGGTAGTAGAACGCGATGAACGTCGCGGCGGTGGCGATCGGCAGCGCGATCGCCGCGACCATCGCCGAGCGGAAATGGAAGAGGAAGACGGAGATGACGACGACGACGACCCCGAGGATCTGAACGAGGTTCGTCGAGAGCGTCGCGACCGAGTCGCCGATGAGCCGGCTCCGGTCGTACACGGGCACGACCTTCACCCCCGGCGGCAGCGAGCCCTTCACCTCGGCGAGCTTCGCCTTCACCCGCTCGATGACGTCGAGCGCGTTCTCGCCGTAGCGCATGACGACGATCCCGCCGACCGTCTCCCCCTGGCCGTCGAGATCCACCAGCCCGCGGCGGATGTTGCCGCCGACCGTCACGTCGGCGACGTCGCTCACGCGGATCGGCGTGCCGCGCCCGTCGGTGGCGACCACCGCGAGCCCGAGGTCCTCCTTGCCCGTCACGTAGCCGCGCCCGCGGAGCGCGTACTCGTGCTGGCTCATCTCGATGACGCGCCCGCCGACCTCGGCGTTCGCGCCGCGCACGGCGGCGGCGACCTGGCTGACCGAGACGTTGCGCGCCTTCATCCGCACCGGGTCGACCTGGACTTGGTATTCCTTCTCGAACCCGCCGACGCTCGCGACCTCCGCGACGCCTTCGAGCCCCTGGAGCCAGTAGCGCAGGTGCCAATCCTGGAACGAGCGCAGCTCCTGGAGATCGTGTTTGCCCGTCTCGTCGACGAGCGCGTACTGGTACACCCAGCCGACGCTCGTCGCGTCCGGCCCGATCTGCGGCGAGACGCCCTCCGGGAGCTTGCTCTGCACCCTCGCGAGGTACTCGATGACGCGCGAGCGCGCCCAATAGAGGTCCGTCCCGTCTTTGAAGACGACGTAGACGAACGACATCCCGAACATCGTGAAGCCGCGCACCGTCTTGATCTCGGGCGCGCCGAGGAACGTCGTGACGATCGGGTACGTCACCTGGTTCTCGATGAGCGTCGGGCTCCGCCCCATCCACTCCGTCGCGACGATGACCTGCGTGTCGGAGAGATCCGGGAGCGCGTCGAGCTGCGACCGCTTCGCGCTCCAGAGCCCCCACAGCGTGAGGCCCGCCGCGAGGAGGAACACGAAGAAGCGCTTCCGCGCAGAGAAATCGATGATTCGTTCGATGACACCCGTTCGCGCGGGGGCGGTGAGCGGCGGGCGCGTCTCTCCGTCGGTGGTCACCTGCGCGTTCTCTTCAGTGGGCATGCCCGCCACCGTGCGCGTGGCCGCCGCCGGACCCGCTCGTCGCGCGCAGGCGACTCTCCGAGTCGAGGAGGAACTGCGCGCCGACGGCCACGCGGTCGCCCGGCGCGAGCCCGTCGTCCACCCGATAGCGATCGCCGACGAGCGGCCCGAGCTTCACCTCGCGCGGCATCAGGTGCTCTGCGTGCTCGCCGTGCGCGACGAAGACGATCGACCGGGTGCCGGTGCGAATGACGGCGCTCTCCGGGACCGCGAGCCCCCTGCCGACGGCCTCGTGCAGCTCGCCGGACGCGAAGGCACCGGGCCGGAGCCGCCCGTCCGCGTTCTCGAGCTCGAAGCGCGCCTTCAGCGTGCGCGTCGCCTCGTCGATCGTCGGAGAGAGAAACGCGACGCGCGCGTGGACCGGCGCGGCGAGCCCCTCGATCGAGAGCTGCGCGTGGCCGCCGACATGGACGTACGGCACGTCGGCCTCGTAGATGTCGACGAGCACCCAGACGCGGGAGAGATCGGAGAGCGTGTAGAGCTCGAGCGACGGGTCGACGTACATCCCGTCGATCGCCTCCTTCGCGACGACGACGCCGGCCCGCGGCGCGAGGAGCGGGAACGTCCGCCGGGGCTCGCGCGTGGTCTCGAGCCGCGCGACCTCGCTCTTCGGTACGTCCCACAGCGAGAGGCGCCGGCGCGCCGCGTCGAGGAGCTGCCCCTGCGCACGCTTTTCGGCCTCGGCGAACTCGCCCGACGCGCGGGGGGCCGCGGCTCGATCGAGGATCGAGAGGAACTCGAGCTCCGCGGCGTAGACGTCCTGACTGTAGATCGAGCACAGCGGGTCGCCGGCGTTCACCTTCTGCCCCACGTAGCTCGCGTGGATACCGTCGATCCAGCCGCGGACCTTCGCGTGCACGTGCGCGCTCCGCGTCTCGTCGAGCGCGACGACGCCGACCGCGCGGAGCGTCTTCGTGAGGTCCACCTCCTCGACGACCGCCGTCGCGAGCTGCATCGCTGCCGCGCGCGCGGGATCGATCTCCACCGGCGCATACCCGGACGGGACGGCGGCGCCACCGGTGTGCCCCGCGTGCTCGTCGGGGGCGGGCGCCGGAGGGGCGCCGTGTCCGGCGTGCTCTTCTGGAGCAGCGGGCGCGGCGTGCACCGCGTGCTCATCGGGACGCGTTCCGGACCGGCACGCGGCCGCAGCCGCGACGGACGTGACGAGGACGAGCAACGATGCGCAGCGGCGAGTCATGGCGTCCCTCCCTGGAGCGGCGCGCCGAGGGCGCGCTCGAGCTCCGCGACGGCGATCTCGAGGTTGCTCTCGGCCTCCGCTCGCGCGAGCTCGGCCGCCTGGAGGGCGCGGCGCGCGTCGACGACGCCGACAATGTCGGTGGTCGAAGCGCCATAGCCCGCGAGCGACGCGTCGAAGCTCTCGCGCGACTTCGGGAGCGCGACGCCGTCGATCAACTCGAGCTGCCTCGCCGCGGTCGCCACCTTGGTGACGGCGCTCGCGACCTCGAAGCGGACCATCGCACGCATCGCGGCCTGGTCCTCCGCCGCGCCCGCGGCCCGCGCCTCGAACGCGGCGGCGCGGTGCTGGCCGCGCGACACGCCGAAGACGGGGAGCGTCGCGCCGACCATGAAGCCCACCGTGTTCGGGCCGCCGATCATCTGATTGAACCAGACCGAGCCCATGAAATCGGGGTACGGCTCTTTCCGCGCGAGGTCGGCCATGCTCTGGGCTTCGGCCTGCATCGCGCGCATGCCGCGCAGCTCGGGCCGCGCGCGCATCGCCTGCTCGGTCAAGCTCGATAGGGCGAGCTCGGGGCGCGCCGTCGCGGCGGGCTTCGGCTCGGCGATCGGCGCGTCGACGGGCCGGTCGCGGAGCGCGTTGAGCATCGCCACCATCGAGGCGCGCTCGCCCTCGAGATCGACCAGCTCCACGTCGAGCGCGTTCACCTCGACCTGCGCGCGCGCGACCTCGTGGTGCCCGCCGACGCCCGCGGCGTATCGGCCGAGGGCCGCGTTGGCGATGGTCACGGCGAGGCTCCGATTGGCGCGGTTCACTTCGCCCCGTCGCGCGTTGAAGCGCAGCATCGCGTATCCGCGACGCGCGGCGAGGCGGAGCTCGATGCGGCGGGCGTCGAGATCGGCGGCGGCCGCGTCGCTCTGCCGCTCGACCGACGAGCGCATGAGGCCGAGCCTCCCCGGCCACATCATCATCTGCGAGAGCTGGTAGCGGACCATCGGCATCTCGACCATGCCGTTCGGGACGCGGTCGACCATCACCGCCGCTTGCGGATCGGGCCATTTTCCCGAGGCGATGGCCTCGTCCTTGTAGGAATCGCGGCGGAGCGCGCCGGCGCGGAGCGCGGGGCTCCGCGCGAGCACCTCGCGGACGAAAACGTCGGCTCCTTCGTCGGCGCGCGCCGCCGGCGCCACGGTCGCCGCGGCGAGCAGGACGGCGAGCGGCAGCGCGAGCGCGGAGACCTTCATGCCCTCGCCGAAGCAGCGTCCGTGCCCGCCGCACCACGTACGCGAGAGGGCTGGGCCCACGCGCCGGCGATCGCAGCTCGCCCTACCACACGACGCAAATCCTGCGCGCCGGTGCAGAGCTTACGCGAGCACCGCGCCAGGACCGCTCGCCTTTGCGACGACGAGTGGCGGGCCCCATCGCCGTTCCTCGCGTCAATCCAATCGGAAATAGAGCCCGTGATAGTGGTCGAGTGAGTGCTCGGGATCGAACGCCACGCGGCACTCCTTGTCCGGGTTCGTCCAGCGGTCGATCAGCCGGTATCCGAGCGCCGTGACGTCTCCGACGAAGGTCGCGTCGGCGGTGACGCGATAAGGACAGTACGCGACGCCCATGCTCTGCAGCGTGAAGAACGACTCCGTGGGGTGGAGCGGCAACAGGTTGGCGATCACGTGCCGCGGCAGCGGCTTCACCCGACCGAGGCGCGCGGCGAGCGACTCCGGAAGGTACTGGAGCGAGCCGATCCCGAGGAGCACGTCGGCGCCGGCGCACTCCTCGAATCGATCGGTGAAGTGGAGCTGCCCGAGCCCGTCGCGCTCCTTCGCGAGCGCCCTGCCCTGCGCGACCACGGCGGGTACGTCGCACACGGTCCACGTCATCTCGGGCGGATACGCGAGGTACCTCTGGTACGCGTAGTAGCCGACGCCGATGTGACCGCCGACGTCGAACACGCGGCGGCACCCTTCGCCGATGATGCGCGTCAGCCAGAAGAGAACGGGGTAGTCCGGCGGATAGATCCGGCGCGTGCGGTCTTCGTAGAGCGACGCGGCCTTCTGGTTGTCGTAGCCCACGGGATGTGTTGGTGGGGATGTCGCTGCCGCCGCCTCGAACGTGTCGAACACCCCTCGATACAGGTTGCCGCCCTTTCCGGTGGCGAACTGGGCGTCGAAGCGCCTCCGGTCGACATCCTCGATCGGCTTGAACGTGCACAAGGTGTCCACGGCTCGATGCAGTCGTTCGCGAATCCCCATGATCTCGCAATCTCCGGGAAGATGTCGTTGGCGCGGTTTCACTGCCTGAGAGGACGCCGGGCGTGGGTCCAACGCCCTCCGGCGTGACTTGGTCTGGGACGTGGGCCGCCGCGTGGCGCTTCTAGAGCTTCGGGCGCGGAGGTGGCGGCCGCTGGAAGATCCAGACGAACGTCGCTTCCGCCGAGACTCGATCGGGCGGCGCGAGCTCCAACCCGTCGAGCGCACGGAGGACGCACTGCTGGAGCTCCGGGGGTGCCGTGGTCCCGGCCGGTTCCACCTGAGGTTCGGTGACGGTGCCCGTCTCCTTCGCGATCGCGAAGCGGACGCGAACGCGCCCCTCCGCGGCGGGGTCGGTCGCGAGCAAGCCTGCATAGCAAGCTGCCAGCGATCGCTCGCGCGTGTGGAGGAGTGAACGAGTATCCGTGCGGTACTCGGCGGTGGTGCGTGCCGCGTGGCCGCACCCGGCGGCGCTCACCACCAGGCACACGATGCCGGCGAGCGCCAAGGCGACCGACGCCCCGGCCTTCACGAGACGCGCCGAGATCATGCGCACGATCAAGACGGGCTTCACGGCGATCCTCCATCGGCCTTGAGGGCCTGCGTGGCGCCGGACGCGCTCGGCGCCGGAGCGACGACGATCGGCGAATAGCCCTCGAACGAGACGCGGTCGGAGCCGGCGCACGCCGCCGCGGCGAGGAGGCCGATCGCGGCGACCGCGACGGCGAGCGCGCGAGCCGAGGAAGAACGAAGGCTCGCCATGTCATTTGCTCCGGAAGGCCAGGCCGTTCGGCTTCGCGCCGACCTGGATCGTGGCCGTGACCTTGTGGGTCGAGACGTCGATGACACTCACCGTGCCGGCCCCCTGGTTCGTGACGTAGCCGGTCCTGCCGTCGGCGGAGAACGCGATGCCGTGCGCGCCGGCGCCGGTCGCGGCCTCGCCCATCTTCTTGTCTTGACCGACCATATCGAACACCACTTTCCCGTTGTCGCCGTCGGTCACCCAGAGCTCGGTGCCGGCCGGCGTGGTCCTCGCCATCCCGGGGGTGAAGCCGAGGTTGTACGTGAGCGTGACCGTCTGCGATGCGGGATCGACCACCGCGACCTGCTTTCCTTCCTCGCAGTCGACGTACATCTTCCCGTCCGTGCCGGGGTTCGGGACCACCGGGTCGTTGCCGACGGACACGGTCTTCAGCACCTTCTTCGTCGCAACGTCGATGACCGACACGTTGTTCGACATCCCGTTCGCGACGAACGCGAGCTTGTTATCCGGTGAGAACGTGACCTCGGCGGGCATGTCGCCGACGTCGATGGTCGCCTTGGTGGTGAGCTTCATCGCGTCGAGGACGAGGACCTTGCCGCCCATCATCATCTGGGTCGTCCAGATCTCCGTGTCGTCCGCAGAGAAGATCGCGTTGTGGTTCACCTGATCGAGCATCGTCGACGTCATCGTCGCGCCGGTCTTCGCGTCGAGGACCATCACCGCACCGTGCATTCCGTCCATCGCCCCCTGGTGCCCGCCGCTCATGTCCATGCCCGGGACGGCCAGCGCCAGCATCGATTTGTCGTGGCTCAGGTAGATGTGGTGCGGGTACATCGCGTTCTTCAGCATGATCGTGCCGATCACCTTGTTGGGACCCGGATCGATCACGCTGATCGAGTTGTCGCCGCCGTTGACGACGTAGACGGCGTCGCCGGTGATCTCGGCGATCGGCGTGCTCGACGGCGCGGCGCCGTTGCCGCCCATGCCGTCCATATCCATCCCGCCGTCCATGTTCATGCCGGCGGCACCGTCCGACGACGACGAGCACCCCGCCACGGGCGAGGCGAGCGCCACGATGCTCACGATACCGGTCGCGACGAAGCTCGAGGCAACGAATTTCGATTTCGCGCTCATGATGCTTCTCCTTACTTTCGATGTTCTTCACATGGCGCCGTGGTGATGAGCCATCGGCCGCAAATTTCTGTCCAATATTCCCGGATCGCCGCCTGCCGCAGCGTCGTGGGGTGAAGGGCACGGGTGATCCTGGGCACGCAGACGGGCAGTCCACGCCACGAGGATCGGGAGGAGCGCCGAAGCGCGCCTCGGTCATGCGGTCATCCAGTGTGTCCTTGCGCAGGCGGCGGCCGACGCCGCAAAAGCCGCGTGGGGCGCGCTATCCGCGCGCGACGCGACAAATGAGCACCGAGACGCGCACGGCGGCGCGCTCGGTGGGGACTCTCAAATCAAGAACACCATCAGGCGTTCGGGTTCTGGCGGCCGCGCAGGTGGGCCGGTTCGATTCGGTGGTGTCCATCGGATGGACGCTGCAGCGCTCGCCACGCGCGCATCGCTCGCGGGGAGCGGGACGACACGGACGAAGGGGGCCGGAGGGATGACGCGCGTTGCGACGCCTACGGCCCCCAGGATGCGCGGCGCCGTCCGCAGCTCGCAGCACGCACACCGGGCGTCGATCGCCGGCCCCGCGTCATGATGTACTTCCGCTGCGCAGCACGCGCGAGCGCGCTCCTCCTGCATCACGCTGCAGTAGAAGAAACGCGTCCCGCTCCGGATGCACCCCAGCACGAGGACGAGCGCCATCGACGCGAAACAGATCGCGTTGACGGCTCTCGCCCGCCATGGGTGCCGGTGCCACATTGCGCATGCATCTTACTTTGGTCGGCGAACTTCGCTAGAGGCGCGAAGCGGGGCGCAATAAATCACACGCGAACAACCGGTCGTTGGGGGCGCGGCAAAATATTCGAATGACAATGGACCGGAGGAAGTGCTCAAAGCCATTCGGAAAATGAATAGGCGTTTGGCTGCGCGCAGGGTGAAGGGTCCCTACCTCATCTTGTACGCGACGGTGCCCGTCGGGTGCTTGTACCAGCCCGGATCGTCGTAGCTCGTGATGCCGTCGCGGATCTTCACGACGGTGAACATGCCGCCCATCTCGATCGGGCCGAACGGCCCCGTCCCCGTCATCATAGGCAATGTGTTCTTCGGGCGTCCCATCTCCATCATGTTGCCCATGCCGGTGTCGCCCATCGCCATGTAGCCGGGGAGGACCTTGCGGGCACGCTCCTCCGCGGAGCCCTGCTTGACGCCGATCATGTTCGGCAGGTCGTGGTTCATTGCGTTCATCGTGTGGTGCGACTTGTGACAGTGGAAGGCCCAATCCCCTGGCGCCTCGGCGATGAACTCGATGTCGCGGGTCGCGCCGACGGGTACGTTCACGGTGTTCTCGGGGAAGCGCGCCGTCGGCTGGATCTTGCCGCCGTCCGTCGCGGTCACCTCGAAGTGATGGCCGTGGAGGTGAATCGGATGGCTGTCCATCGAGAGGTTGCCGAGCCGGACGCGCACGCGCTGCCCCGTGCGGGCGACGAGCGGCGCGGTGCCGGGCCACGCCCGGTGGTTGAACGTGAAAATGTTGAAGTCGAGCATCACCGCCGGGTTCGGGCGAGCCGTCCCGGGTGCGATGAACCATTCATGCACCATGATGGCGAAGTCCCGATCAATGCGAGGCGTCTCGGGGACGCGCGGATGGACGATGAAGAAGCCCATCATCCCGAGCGCCATCTGCACCATCTCGTCCGAGTGCGGGTGGTACATGAACGTGCCGGCGTCCTTGAGGGTGAACTCATAGACGTACGTTTCCCCCGGCTCGATGTGTGGCTGGACGAGACCCGCGACGCCATCCATCCCGTTCGGAAGCCGCATGCCGTGCCAGTGCACGCTCGTGTGCTCGGGCAACTTGTTCGTGACGAGCAGGCGCACCCGATCGCCCTGGACGGCTTCGATGGTCGGTCCCGGCGCGATGCCGTTGTAACCCCAACAGTTCACGAGCATCCCCGGCGCGAATTCGCGCTGGACCGGTTCGGCGACGAGGTGAAACACCTTCACCCCGTTCTCGAGCTTCCACGGCATGGTCACGCCGTCGGGGGTCTCCACGGGGAGGTACGGAAACGGCCCCTTGTTCGGGGGCAGGTCGAAGTGAGGGGTCGAGGGCGACGTCGGAATCGGCGCTTCGGCGAGCGCGCGAGGCACCTTGAGCAGACTCGCGCCCGTGGCGAGCGCGGCGGAGGACAGGAGCTGTCGTCGGCTGAACATGGCTTCCTCAGTGATGGTGCTCGTGCGGCGGCGGAGTGGATGGTTCCGCAGCGGGTGGTGGTGACACCGGAGGCTTGGCTCCGGGCAGTCGGCCTCCGACGGCGCGTTCGAGGTCGGAGCGCGCGATCCAGTAGTCGCGCAGCGTCTCGACGTATTCCCGATAGGCGTTGATCTCTGCCTGCCGTGCCTGGAGGAGCTGATAGACACCAAGAAGCATCGCGTCGTATTGCTGCTGGGAAAGGCGGACGACGTTTTCGCGGGTCGGAACGATCACCGTCCGGTAGCGCTCGACGAAGCGTCGCAGCGTGACAAGGCGCATCCGTGTCTTGCGAACGTCGGAGCGGATGTCGATGGCGATCGCCTGCTCGGTGCGTTCGGCGCCTCGGCGGAGCGCCTCCAGCCGAGCGATGACGGCCTGGCGTTGGTCGAAGATCGGGAGCTCGATCGACGCCGTCGGCCCCACGACGACGTTCCCGCTCGTGAGCCGCGCGACGTCGGCGCCGACGTTGACCATGCCCGTCCAACGGCTCGACTTCGCCAGCGACGTCGCGTACGCCAGCGCTTGGACCTGACGTCCCGCCGCGGCCAAGTCCGCCCGCTGCGCGATGGCGGCCGACTCGAGGTGCTCGAGCGAGACCTCTTCGTTCGGCAGCTCGGGGAGTCGAGGTGGCACCTTGAAATGGACGTCTTCGCCCCAGACGCCGAGCAGCTTCGCGAGCTCCTCACGGGCGGCCACGGCGTCGAGCTGGCTCCGCGCCAAGTCGAGCTTGATCTGCTCGTACGCTGCGGTCTCGTTCGCGAGATCGAGGTCGTTGATGTTGCCCGCCTCGTGCTGTCGCGTGGCGAGCTCGATCGCAGCTTGCGCGGCTTCGGTGATCTGGCTCCGCATCGCGATGATTTGCAGCGCGGCTTGAAGCGTGAAGTAGCCGGCACGGGTCCGTGCAGCGATCTCGAGGACGCCGTCGACGAGCCGGTAGCGAGCCTGCTCGAGCTGCGTCCTGGCGATCTTCTTCCGAGCCGGCAAGAGGAGCACGTCGAGGAAGTCTTGGGTCACTCCAAAGATGACGTTCGGATCGAGGTTCTCCCGCTCGGCCGTCGTGATGCTGGCCGAGAAGACCGGGTTCCTGAGCAGGCCCGCCTGGACGAGGTCGGCCTGCGACAGGCTCAGATCCTCGTAGCTGGCGAGCAGCGTCGGATTGTTCAAGAGCGCGACCTGGACAGTGGCGTCGACGGTCAGCTCGCTCCCGAGGAGTTTCCGCAGAGCGTCCTGGACCTCACGGTCGTCATCTCCGCCCTGGTTCCAGGCGATGCGGTGGCCACTCCGCGTCTCGACCTGCGCCGCTGCGTCGCGGAATGGCTCCTCGGGCGAGGTTGATGCGCATCCGACCGCGAGCGCGGCGACGAGGCCCAGCGCGAGCCGCCTCAACGCGCACCTCCATCCACGGCTCCGTGTTGGTGGCCACCGTGCCCCGCATCGGGACTGGTCGCCGTCGGCACGGCTGCAGCCGGACTCGGCGATGCCGCCAGCGGGTCGGGGCCCAGCTCGAGATGCGTTTCGGGCGCACGCGGGTTGACGGGATCGTGCGGCGAGGTCGGCGGAGGCCGCTCATCCCCGGTGCACCCGGCTACGGCAACCACCAACAAGAGGCGGGCGAAGGAGATCGATTTCATTGGGGCGATGTTGCTGCCGTCGTCTGGCCGTGCGGACGCGCGGCCCGCGCGAACCTTACTGCACGTCCACGCCCCATAAACGTGACTCCCGCGGTCACGATGCGGGCGTACCACGGCAGGGCTATGGATCGCGTTCGTACTCTCGGACAATCTGGCGGAGCTTTTGCGCTCCGTCGCGAGCGAAGGCAGGGTACGTGTGACACACGACGTAGTCCTTGCCGTTCACGCGCACGTTGAGCGCGACGCCGAACGGGAGCGCGTACCACGGTGAAGCCGACGTCGAGACGGCCATCGCCGAGCTGCGCGAAGCGGGTGTCCGCGCCGTGATACTGACCGGAGACGCTCGCACCAGCGCCCTCGCGATCGCCCGCGAGCTCGGCATCGCTGCGGAGGACGTCGTCGCCGACGTGCTTCCACAGGGCAGGCCTACGGCGAGACGCCGAGACGCAGACCGAGCACGAGCCAGCCGTGCGCGCGTGCGCCGTCCACGCCGCCGGATCGCGTCACTCCAGGTGCGTCGAGGCTCGCGCGCCCGAAGACACCGGCCCACGCGCCGGCGGTGGGGCCGAGCGACCACCGCGCACCGAGGCGAAACCGCGCCTCGACCTCCGCACCGACGATCACCCCCTCGTAGCTCCTCGAGCTTGCGACGCCCTTGTCCGAGAGCCTCGACGTGAGCGTCTCGTAGCCGGCACCGATGTCGAGACGCGGCGTGACGGACCCGAGATCGCGCAAGAGGTACCGGCCGCGCAACGTGAGCGCCAGACGCTCAACCTGCCCGACGTGCGGTCTGTGACGAAGAGGAAGCCCCGCCCCTCGTCGACCGACGTGGGCCCATCGTCATGACCACCCGAGTAGTCCGCGGTCGTCGAGAATCCGTTGACCACCGTCACCGAGAGCGTGTCGGGGTCGACCATGGCGAGGTTCCCGGCCCGCCCGCCGGGGACGAGCACGCGGCGGAGGGACGCGGAATAGCGGAGGTCGTCGAAGCCGATGCCCGGCGACCCATCTGGTAGTGGGATCGCTGTTCCATCGGCGGACACGCCGCACGCCACGACGAGGGCGAGGGCGAAGGCGGGCCCAAGCGCATCCATTCGACGAGAAAGCACGTCATTCACCGGTTCGACTGCCGTTGTATCAGCTGTGTCATCGAGATGTGTGTTGGCCAACAGTTGTGATGACGATCGTCGCCGGGTACCCTCATGGCGAAGGGGCTCCCAGCATGAGAGACGACTTACGTTTCCGTCGACGAGTGCGTGATTCAGTCCTCGCCCTCACGATGCTCGCCGCCGCCGCGATCGCGAGCTGCGATACCGGCTCGCCGAGCGAGCCCGCGGTAGCAGCCCCGCCAGCTCCGAGCTCACCGAACCCGCCGGACACGAATGGGGCGAAACCGTCCGACGCTTTCACCGGCCGTGTGACCGACACCGCCGGTGAAGCAGTGGCGAAGGCAACGGTCTACGCCGTCCCGGCGAGCCTGGTCACGTGGACGCCGGTCACCGCGACCGACGTGGTGAGCACCACAGCACCGGACTTCGACGAGCCGCTCGAGGGGCTCGTCGACTCCCAGGGCGCGACGTTCCCTCGCGCCGTGACCGACGCCACCGGCCAGTACGCGATGACGCTCCCACCGGGGCAATACTATCTCTACATCGCGCCGGATCCCGGGAGCGATCCGCTCCACCTCCCGGGCGGCAGCGCGTCGCGCGTCTCCCGCAGCGCCGACGAGCTCCTCCGAGCCGCCCCGTTCGCCATCGTCGTCTCGTCGCAGCCGTCCTCGTTCGACCCTGCGAACGTCATCGGGTCGGGGGCGTGCATCGACTGCCACAAGACGAAGGCGAGCTGGCAAAAGCACGCGCACGCGAACGGGATTCATCAGCCCGGCCAGGCGGCGCCCCTTCAGAGCCAGGAGCGGCTCGACATCGTCGACGCTCCGACGATGGCGAAGTTCACCGCCGATACGACGCTCTACTTCTACGGCTACGACGCCACCCGGGGCGACGACAAGTTCAAGGTGCAGGAGGGCGGCACCCCACCGGCCACGACCGAGTTCGCGTACCGGCTCTTCAAGACCGGGGGCCTCTACCAGGTCCAGTTCCAGAACCTGGTGAACCCCACGACCGACCCGGTCCACAATCAGACGTTCAACGTCGACTTCTTGTACGGGGGACTCATCCACAAGCAGCGCTTCATCTCGCGGCTGAACACGGGCTCGATCTCCGTCACGAGCAGCGGCGCGCGCTTCATCTTCCCGCCCGTGCAGATCCAGCCGGAGGGGACCACCGCGCCGCCTCTCGGAAACGACCGCACGCGCTGGCCATGGCGCGACGCCCGCGCCGCGGACTTCTGGGATACGACGGCGAAGGTCTTCAAGGTTCCCGTCCTCACCCAGGCGTTCGACGCGCAGTGCTCGCCTTGCCACTTCACCGGCTTCACGATCGATACGGCGACCCTCGAGTCGACCGCGTTCGAGAGCCCGAACGGCATCCCGTGGAACGCGCCGGACCGGCGGGCCGAGGGGAACCTCGGCTGCGAGATCTGCCACGGGCCGGGCAAAGAGCACCGCGACGCCGCTTCCACGCGGCCCGGGCAGTTCATCGTCCAGCCGGCCCACCTCGCGGCGGAGCGCGAGATGGCGATCTGCGCGCAGTGCCACTCGCGCCCAGTGGGGAACGACTCATTCGGCCTGATCAACCAGCCGCCGCTCAACAAGAACAACCGGATGATGCCGCCCGGCACGAGCCGGAAGACGTGGCGCGCCGATTTCGTCACGCGGCCGGACGGCGATCCGAAGACCGACTTCTGGGACGGCGGCATCCACTCGAAGCTCAATCGCCAGCAGTACTCGGACCTCCGGAAATCGAAGAAGTACGCGAACCCGCGGATGCTCGTG
>Ga0070689_100000921_pt1 | contig 18313 bp, 26 predicted proteins | sample KBSS23HmetaG_FD_64669 | JGI IMG/M metagenome (GOLD analysis project Ga0070689, IMG submission 64669) | Switchgrass rhizosphere microbial communities from Kellogg Biological Station, Michigan, USA - KBS S2-3H metaG | ecosystem: Host-associated > Plants > Roots > Rhizosphere ...
GAAACGCGAGAAAGCCGTAGCCCAGCGCGAGCGCGACGTGGAGCGCAACGCCCAGGCCGCCGCGCAGGAGCGCGCCGAACTCAAGGCCCGTCACGAGCGGCTGCGCGCCGCAATGGGGTAGCCGATGTCGGCACGGTCCTCGCTGTGGCGGCCCAACCCGCTGACGGTTGCGGCCTTCTCCGTATCGTCGTCCGGCAGCAACATCATCGTGGTCGGCTCGGTCAACAAGAGCGTGCGGGTCTACCGCATGAAGATGCTGGCTGGCGCCGCCGTCAACATCACCATCAAGGATACCGCCGGAAACGTCTACGATGGCCCGCTGCCGTTCGGTGCCAACCAGGGATGGATTCTGGATTTCATCGGGCCGGATAACCCGCCCTGGTACATCACCGCGCTAGGCACCGGTTTTGTCATCAGCCTTGATACCGGGGTGACCGTGGGCGGTAGCGTCGAGTATGTGCTGTCATGAGCGCGCTTCTGGGAGGCGGGGGCGGCAGCAGCAGCGGTAGCCTTGTCCCGGGCACAACGCCTATAGCGCCCAGCACAGACAAGGCGGTGCTGTTTGATAATGCGGGGTTTTTAGGTGAAGATGCCGATTTTACTTGGGATACTTCTGCAAAACAAATGGCCGCAGTGGGGCGCGCATTTGTCGGCACGTCCACGCAAATCGTCCTCACGGGATATGTAGGCCCCACTTTTGAGGTTTTGGGAGAGGCGGCTGACGAGATTACCGTGGCCATACTCGGCCAGCACCCCTTTGGCACCAATCTATCTTTTGTTCCCGATCATTCTACCGTTACGGATTTCTTCAACATTTGGTCAACCCCTCGTGGGTTCTACGGGCCGGGAACTCTGTTCGACGGCCTCCTGGTTTTTGGCATTAACGACTTTCCTGATGGTCGGTCGCCGATAGTTATCGACAGCAACAACATCGTCTACATGACGAAAATAGGATGGAGCCTGGACTCCGGCTTCACGACCGTTGACGGCTATCTATCGTCGTTAGGTACGTTCGGCAATTCTCGACTTATCTGGGAAGGGAATGGGTCTAGTACCAATGCGACAAGTCTTGAGTTAGATGCCACCCCTGGTGGCGGCCATAAAATCCAGTGGCAGTCAACGGGGAGCGCGAACGGTCTCGGTGCCGGGCGACTTGCGGTATATGACGAAACCGCAGATGTGCCCGCACATGGTTCTGTCTATATCGTTCTGGACGAAAATACGCATGGGCTGCTATCGCAGCAAGTCCTGACGTGGAACTCCAATAATCAATATCAGACTGGCAGTTACGACACCGGCCTCTCTCGCATCTCTGCCAACATCGTCGGCATCGGCAACGGCACGCAGGGGGATACTTCGGGCACGCTCGAACTTGCGGAATTAAACATCGCCGCAGGCAGGCTGGATATAAAAGATGTAGCGGCGACGACCACGCTTACTAGTAATAGCAATGTTGATTGGATTGTTAATAACACCAACATTATTACTTTTAGTATGCGCCCGGCTACTGGCGGGACGCCAATTTTCTGGACAATGCCGACAGGAGCGATTTTTCAGGTAGCTGAATTTTCAGTGTTAGGCGCGTCTGACATGCTTTTCCAAGGCTATTCCGCAGGCGGCCTTGGATATACGATGGTGGAGGACGTTAGCGGCCTTGGTTTGGCTCTAGGTACCGCTTTGACAGCAAGTCCAGTTCTTATCACTGTGAATCGTGCTCTAACAGCTCAATTCGATGCTCCGGGATGCCTGACGCTGGCGCCCACGGTTGTTGGTTCACTTCCCGCTGGGACTGTCGGCCAGGAGGCGGTAGTGACCGACGCTTTGGCTCCGGTGGTTGGCGCTACTGTTGTCGGCGGCGGTGCCGTCAATGCCAAGGTTTGGTTTAATGGAGCGGCTTGGAAAGTGTTTGCGCTTTAGGGGGACATCATGACTGATGCGACGAACTTTGTGCGGCAGCTCGTTATCCAGCTAACTGCGTTCGACTCATCCTATCAGGACTTGAGGAGGATGGCGCAGCGAATTGCGGATGACAGCTTTTTGTCGGGACAGGCGGCCACTGCGGCACATGGCTCCATCCTTAAGCGAGAAGACCTCAGCGCCGCCGATTTCGACAACTTCAAAGCCGCAATGGACGTAATCGACGCGCTACTGTCATCCACCAACCCATCGGTGAACACCGGCGGTAATGTTCGTCTTGCCTTTGATAAGTTGATGTGATGAAAACCATCCCCATCCCCGCAGAGCTTCTGCAAAAGATCGCCTCCTATCTGGCGACAAAACCCTATTCCGAGGTTGCCGCCATGCTCGCCGATCTGCAGAAGCACTGGCAGGCGGCGGAAAAGGCACCCGCTGATGGCTGACGACGAAAAGGAAGTCGAAGTCGAGGAAGACGACGACCGCCCGGTGCAGACCGAGGAGCGGGACGAGGAGCTTGCCGGCAAGAAGGACATCCGTGACGCCTGCCTCAAGCTCTACAAGGACATCGAGAAGGGTTTCTCCGACCAGTGGGAGCGCTCCAACGCGCAGATGGACTATTGGGACATCTACCACTGCCAGCTCGGCGCCAAGCAGTTCTACAGCGGCAATTCCAAGATATTCCTGCCCATCGTCCACGACGCGGTCAACGCCCGCAAGACCCGCTTCGTCAATCAGATATTCCCGGCCACCGGCAAGCACATCGAGGTTCAGGCCAGTGAGGACAAGCCCACCGCGCTGATGTCATTGCTGGAATTCTACATCCGCAAGGCTAAGCTCCGCACCAACACCATGCCCGGACTGGTCCGCAATGGCGATGTGGAAGGACAATACAATCTCTATGTCCGCTGGGTGCGTAACGAGCGCCACGTCGCCCAGCGCGTGCAGCAAAAGCGCAAGGTAGACGAGATCGAGATCGAGGGCGACGAATACGAGGACGTAGTCGAGCAGAAGATAGTCCATCAATACCCGATCGCCGAAGTCATCCCCGACGCTGACGTGCTGGTCTTGCCGTTTACCTGCGACTCCATCGAGGGGGCGCTGGACGTTGGCGGCTCGGTGTCCATCATCCGCCGCTGGTCGAAGGCGAAAGTTCGGCAGATGATTCGCGATGGCGAGATCGAGAAAGAGGCTGGCCAATCGCTCATCCAGGGCATGGTGTCCAAGACCTCGTCCGACACCCCGAACAAGAAGAAGATCGTCACGGATGCCGCCGGCATCAAGTCCGAGGGGGGCAAGACCACCGCCCACGTTTACGAGACCTGGGCCAAGATCAAGGTGGACGGCGAACTGCGCATTGTCCGCATGTATCTCGGCGGCGAAGATCGTCTGCTTGGCTGCAAGCGCAATCCGTACTGGTGCGACAAGGTGCCATTGCTCTCGGCCCCGGTGGAAAAGATCGAAGGTTCGTTCAAGGGTAACGCCAAGGTCAAATACGTCGAGACTCTGCAATACGCCGCCAATGACGCGGTGAACGAGGGCATGGATTCGGCGGCCTATGCGTTGCTGCCGATCATCATGACCGACCCGGAGAAGAATCCGCGCGTCGGCTCCATGGTGCTAAACGTCGCCGCCATCTGGGAGACCTCCCCGAAAGACACCCAGTTCGCCCAGTTTCCGCAGTTGTGGAAAGAGGCGTTCCAGATCGTCGCATCGGCCAAGGATCAGATTTTCCAGACCTTGGGCGTCAACCCGGCGATGATGCCGCAGCAGGCGACGGCTCCCGGCAAGAAGCCCAACCAGGCGCAGATCGCCAACGAACAGCAGGTTGACATCCTCACCACCGCCGACGCCGTCACCACGCTGGAGGGCGAAATCCTCACGCCGCTGCTACAGTGGTTTGTCTACCTCGACCACCAATTCCGCGACAAGGAATTGTTGGTGCCGTCCTTCGGCGAGATGGGCGTCCAGGCCGAAATGGAAGTGATCCAGCCGATCCAGATGGACCGGAGATTTGAATTCCGCTGGTACGGCGTCGAGCAGGCGCGCTCGATGCAGCAGATGCAGATGAAGATGGCCGGCATTAACGTGCTGCGCGGTATCCCGCCGCAGATGATTCCCGGCTACGAAATCTCGCTCGCCCCGATCATTGCCGAGTTTGTCGAATCGGTCTATGGGCCGCGTCTGGCACCGCGGGTGTTCAAGGACATCCGCAAGCAATTGTCGCTGGAGGCGCCGTTCGAGAACCAAATCCTTGCCGCCGGGATGCCGCTCAACGTCCATCCAATGGACAACGACCCGGAGCACATGCAGGCCCACATGCAGGCCATGCAGCAGTCCGGCGACCTCGCCGGCACCATCCGCGAGCACATCATGCTGCATCAGCAGCAGATGCAGAAAAAGCAGATGGCGCAGGCGATGCAGGCCCAGCAGATGATGCAGCCGCAACAGCCGCCGCAGGCCGGTGGCGGCCAGCCGCGCTCAGGTGGCAAAGCCACCGGTCCACGACCTAATGGACAGGGCGCGCCGGGGATGATACATGCGGACCAACTGCAGAACACTATGCCGAGGGCACGGGGGGCATTGTGAAATATGCGGCTGCGTTTCTCATAACATTGCTATCGTCCTGCTTGGCATGGGCGCACCTGCCGGATCGCCCCGATCTCGATAGCTGGGCCATGAGCCTGCAGAACGGTCGCGGCTCGATCTGCTGCGACTTCACGGAGGCGCAAGACCTGGCCGATGCGGACTGGGATACGACGCTGGTGGCCGGCAAGCCGCACTACCGCGTCAAATTCCATGAGCAGTGGCTGATCGTGGACGATGAATCGGTGGTTGTTGCCCCCAACCGATACGGGGCCGCGCTCGCATGGATTGTCTACCTTGACGGCAAGCCGTGGGTTAAGTGCTTCCTCAAGGGGACCGAGATATGACAGGATTTGAAGCGTACTAAGATGAACATCTGGCCGCTACAGTCCGAGTGCAACTCATTCTACGGCGATCCGCGCCATACGGGATGGCTGCACGAGAACACCATGGACGTGCCGTGTCCGTGGCCTTTGCACATCGACAAGGTCACGACGAATCACATCTTGATCCACAAGAAATGCGCCGACTCGCTCCATCGCGTGTTGCAGAACATCTGGGACGCCGTTGGCCATGACCCCAAGAAAATCACGGACCTCCGCTACGACCGATTCGACGGCAGCTATAACCTGCGTGTCATGCGCGGTGGTCACGCTCTGTCTATGCACTCTTACGCTTGTGCTATTGACTGGGACGCAGCCGACAACCCGTTCCATTCCTCTAAGCACCTGTTCACCGATAGCTCGTTGCTGGTGGTAAAGTTCAAGGAGGAAGGCTGGGTGTGGGGCGGCGACTGGACGCCGGGGAGTGTTGATTCTATGCACGTCCAAGCCGCGAGGATACACCGATGAGCAAGGCGCGCTATGCCTGTCATGGTCTCGGCGTGCTGCAGCCGATCGACAATCTGGCGCACGACCTCGGCCGCCAGTTCGGCGAGCCGCAGTTCAAGATTGTTGGCGGTTTCTCGCCGCCACTTGAGGAAAATCAGATCGTCTCGCAGCTCACGGCCGAGATCGCGGCGGGGCGTGATCTGGTCTGGATCGGGCATTCCATGGGCGCTGCCATGGGATTCTATCTCGCCCGCGCCCAGCCGAAATGGCGCTTCCGGCTGATGATAACCGTGGACCCGATGAACTGGGCATCCAACATCGGCTGCGCCGAATGGTCGAGATCGCCGCCCCATCCGGGGGAGTGGACCGCCTACGGCAACTATGGCCTATGGATCAATATTCGCACCAACATGCCGCCGGGGGCCGGGCGCATGACCACCCGCGCCGAAAACTGCCGCGAATACTCATTCCCCGACTGCTCGCATATCGGCGTCATCAGCGATACGCGGGTGAGAAAGATCGTTTTTGACGCCATGGCGGAAGCACGGGCATGACCAGCGAAGCTTGGACGGATACGCAGAAGCTTCTCGCCTTTGCGCTGGTGCTTTCGTTTGTCATCATCATCGTGCTGCTGATGTTTTTCCCGCCGAAGACCGACGCCTCCTCTGCTCCGGCCCTTTATGGGCTGATCGGTACGCTCGGCGGCATGGCTGTCACAGTCAGCACGTACTATTTTGGCTCCAGCAAGGGTTCGTCGAACAAGGACGATACCATCAGCGGTGTTGTGGCCTCGCAGGCCAAGACCATCGAGGACAAGCGCACTGACCAGCAGCCTGCTGTGGTGCGGGCGGAAGGAAATCCCTATGTCGGCCAGCCCTGAACAAATCGCCGCCGCCATGGCCGCCATCAAGGCCCAGGCGCTCCAGGAAATCTCGCAAATCCCGATGTTTGAGCAGGGGATGGCGCGGCAGGCACTAAACGACCAACTTCTCGGCAGGTTCGCAAAACGGGCGGCAGATGCCGTCGCAGCAGTCAAGGAGACATAATATGGCTACCGCAGACAGCCTCGGCACGATTGTTTCTCTAACTACGCAAATCAACGCGCTCAACCAGACGCTCGCGCAGACAAGCGACCCCGCCGCCAAGGCAATCATCGGCGCGCAAATCTCCGTCCTGTCGGCACAGTTGCAGTCGGAAGCGGCGCATCAGCAAGCGCAGGCCGACGCCTCCGCTAACCTGCTTAACGGACTCGGCCTGTTTGCCACACTCAGCGGCCTTGTGGGCACCTCGGCCCCGACGGTCATCAACCTATTCAAGCGGTGAGCGCAGTTCTGCTGATTGCGGCGCTGATCGCCGGCAAGGTCGGGCTTGCCGCGCTCACTGCCGCCGACTGGGCGATCCTCGCACAAGCCGGGTTCACGGCGGCGAGGATCGTCGTCCTTGTCGGGGCCAAGATCGAAAAGGACGTTGCCGCTCATCGCCGGCTGCCGTCCGCGGCAGAGGGGGGATATGCTGTGCGTTTCCAGGTGAATGGCGGCCCATTGGGCTGGGGTCGCAGCCCTAGTGCCCTATGAATGGATACCACCGCATGGATTCAACTGGGTGTTCTGGCCGTAGCCGTGGCCTCGGCCGCTGCCGCCGTCGTCCGCTCCATCGGCGGCAAGCTGGACAAACGGTTCGACAGAATCGACTACCAGTTTGCAAAGGTTGACCTGCGGTTTGATGATAATGCCCGCCAAGCTAACGATAAATTCCACGAAATGACTGAACAAATCGAGCGCCTGAAAGAACTGGGCAATGACCGGCATCTGGCGAATATCGAGAGGATGTCGCGCCTGGAAGGGCAAATTCAGGCATTGCCGCAGAAGATTGATAACGGCACGTCCAAGAAGTCCTGATTGACTTTAATCCTAACATAGGGATATTTTCCGCCCCGTTTCGAGTGGCGGGCGTTACCCGCTCCTTCGACTGACGGGCGCTACCCGTCGCATGGGGCACGTTGATGGCTGATGAGCCGGACGAACTCGAACTAGACGACGAGCCTGACCTCGCACAGCAACCGGACCCGGACGAGCCGACCAATCCCGACGATGTCGAGGATGAGGCCGAGCCGGCGCCGCTTGCCGCCGAGCAGGTAGCGCCTGTCGAGCCGCCGGCCGAGCCGCGCCAACCGTCGCGTTCCGAACGACGCATCCAGACGCAGCAAGAGGAAAACCGACGCCTCAATGAGGAGTTGGCCGCCTCTCGCCGTCGCATGGATGAAATGGAACGCCGCTTTGCGCAGCAGCAGCAACGTCCGGCGGAAACGCCGGAGCAACGTGCGCAGCGTCACGCATTGATGGCGCCGCAGGACATCATGGCCGAGCAGCTTCGCGAAAGCGAGCAGCGCATGACTCAGTTCATGCAGCACACGGCTTATAATTCTGCGGAGCAGAATGATCGAACGGCGTTCCAGGCTAGGGCCGCTGTCGATCCGCTGTACCAGAAATGGGCACCAAAGGTCGAAGGCAAGCTCGCCGAGATTCGCGCCAAGGGTGACAACTCTGACCGCGAGACTGTTCTTAAGTATCTGATCGGCGAGGCGGCCCTTGAGCGCCGGAATAGCAAGGAGGGGCGGGCGGAAGTCCGTCAGGCGCAGCGGCGCGTCAATGCGCAGCGGGCGCGTCCCGTGAATTCCGGCAGCGACACCCAGGCACAGCGGCGACAACCGGCAACTCTGGAACGGCGTTTGGAGAACGTCCAGATTTAACCGGGGGCCACCATGGCAGTCAACGTTGCGGGCTCATTCGCAGCCGACATCGAAGCCTATATCGCCGACAAAACGCTGCCGCTGACCCGGCGCCAACTTGTCGTTTACCAGTTCGGCGACCCGCTGACCTTGCCCAAAGGGCGCGGGGTTTCCTACACCGCAACCCGCTATAATCGCGTGCCGCTGCCGTTCGCCCCGCTCTCCGAGGGCGTGCCGCCATCCGGCGAGCTGATGACCATCCAACAGGTCACCGCCTCGGCGCTGCAGTGGGGCGACAAGATCACTATCACCGATGTCGCCGAGCTTACGATCAAGCATCCTCTGTTCAAGAAGGCGATCGAGCTGACCGGCCTGCAGGTCGCGGAAACCCTAGAGCGCAACACCTTCAACAACCTCCTCGGCTTTACGCAGGTCAACTACGTCAACAGCCGCGCCGCGCGCGCCTCACTGGTCGCGGGCGATGTCCTCAACACCCACGAACTCAACCGCGCCTATGTCATGCTGGTCAACCTCGGTGCCCCGCGCTTCATGGGCGACGAGATGACCGACATGAAGCTTGAGGCCGATACCTTGCGCGGCCAAGACAAGTCGCCGAGCGTGCCGCATTACACTGCGGTCATCCACCCGTTCGTCTCCGGCGACCTGCGTGAGAACCAGCCGATCCAGTACGCCTGGTCGCAGTCCGACATCAACAAGCTCTACAACCACGAAGTCGGGCAGTGGAACGCCATCCGCTTCACCGAGACCAACATGGTGCCGTCATGGACCGGCAACGCCGCGATCAACCCGACCGCTGGGCTGACCGGAAACCTCGCCACCGGTAACTACTTCATCATCGTCACGGCGTCCGACACGCAGAACCAGTACGAAAGCCAAATCTATCAGGTGTCGAACACCACCGCGGTCACCGGGCCGAACGGGTCGCTGCTGGTGGCGCTGCCCGCGCTCTCCGGGTACACCTTCAACGTCTACGTGGGCACAACCAACGCACCGACGAACTTGGGACTAACGTCTGCAGGACCAACCAGCGGCCCGCTGGCAGGGCAGGCCGTGCAATTGGCCGGGGGGCAGACCGTCACCATCACGGGCACGGGCGCCTTCCAGATTCCACCGGCGGCGCCGGCTACGGGGGTGACGGTCTATCCTTCCTACATCTTCGGCCGCGGCGCCTACGGGCAGGTCATGCTTGACGATGTCAAGTTCACCTACCTCAAGGATGCCGACAAGTCCGACCCGATCAATCAGTTGCGTGTGGTCGGATGGAAGTGCTTCTACGGCACCCTGATCCAAAACGTTCAATTCGCTATGCGGATTGAATCGACCAGCGCGTTCAACGCTACCTTCGGCTAAGGAGGCTGACCATGGCCTATAGGATTCGCTACTCGGTAAACGTCGACTGGATTCCTCCTGGTCTCGGGCTCGGCATTGCCTATCAGACGGCAGTGGGTTCTCCGCAGCCGGCCGGCGGCCCCGCGCAGACCCTGGAATTCGTCAACTCGTCCATCCCCACGTCAACAACCTTCACGGCGTCGGACATCACGTCGCTGCTCTCGACCATGAGCACCGACATCTCGACGCAGATGAACGTCGCGGCGACATTGGCGCGCGTCCAGGGATTTGCCAGCGGAGGCGGTTGAGATGGCACTAAAGACCCTTGGCACCAACGCCTCGACATCACTGTCCGGGTTCATCGTCGGGGCCAACGATGTCATTCCCGCCGACGTGGCGACGCTCATCACCCAGATGCGCAGCGACCCGCCCGGCTGGGGCGGCATGGACGGCTTTCCGCCAGTGGGATCGACCGGCCTGGTGACCCAGAGCGGCGGCACCGGCACGGTGCGCCAGCGGGTCAATCAGGGCTATGCCCAAACTGGGCTTCTTATCATACCCGGCCGCGGCACGCTCCGCTGTCGGCGCGGCGATTTCATCTGCTGGGACACCACCACGGGCTGGCCGATCCTGATCTCGGGCGATGCCGCCGCCAACGGCCCCTATACTCACACTTGAGGAACCATGCCGCGACGCAAGCAGGAAGTGCTCGACGAGATCGAGCGGCGTATCAATAACTCCACCGAGCTCCTGACCGAAAAGGACAAGGAGGAGGCGCTGCAGCGCGCCCGCGAGCATGTGGCCGACGCCAAGAAGAAGAAGGCGGTCGATGCCTACTTTGCCGCCGCGGTCAAAGAGGAAGAACGCTCCTATGAGCCCACCGAGGCCATGGAGGACTTCTACGTAGACCTCCCCGAATACGCGGCGATGATTAAGATCAACAACGTCGGCTACTATCACGGCTGCACCTATGAGGTTCCGTACTCGCAGGCCCGCTCCATGGCCGACATCCAGGCCAACGCCTGGAACCACGAGCGCGAGTGGAAGGACGGGCGGCACCGCACCGCCGACGCGACCCGACGCCCGCAGCATTTGCGAGTGTCGCCGCACGGCGTTGTCTCCACGACTGGCAACATGCGCCTGCCGAGGATGTGATGCCTCCGTTCCGCGACAGCGATGCCCCCGATTATTTCCAGCGCCTGTTGACGCTGCAGACGCTCATGGAGAAATGCCAGCCGTGGGCGCAGTTGCCGCAGACCGACGAGCGGCGTCAGGTATTTGATCGGATCAATGCCCGCAGACTGCGGCTGATTGACCGGATAGCGAGTGACGTAGATGGGTGACGTAACCAACATTGACGAACATCGCGAAGTTGACGTTGATGCTCCGGCGATCGTCATCACCATGACCCAACTCGTCGGCAACGACCGCAATATGCAATTGCAGTTTGCGGTGCCGCTGGGCATGACCCCGGCAAAGCTCAACGCTTACATCGACAAAGTGACCTCGGTCATCGACCGGCAGAACAACATTGGTGTGCTTGCCAAGGCCAAGCTCTATCTCGCCGCCGCTGAGAAAGAATTGCTCACCAACACCCAGAATCAGGCCAACTACCTGCTCAAGTGCGAAAAGGACTGGTATTCGTCCAATCGCAAGGGGCCGTTTGCGCTCAACGGGGCGCAGCAGGCGCAGTTGAACAACTTCAAAGAAACCGAGACCAAGCACAAGACCGAGATCATCCCGAAGCTGCGGGCCGACATCGCAGAACTAGAGGCGAAGATCGCCGAAGGTGCGTAATGCCTTTGACATCGGCGCAGATCGTTGCGCTGGCCACGCAGGACGCGCGGGTGCCGGGAATGACCTCGCAGGCCGGCCAGATCATGAACATGGTCTTGTCCGACCTCTGCCAGACCTACGACTTTGATCTTACCAAGAAGACCTATAATTTTAATTTCAATTCTTCGCAGATCAACTCGCTCGGGCAAGCGTACCAGAACCTTCCCTCGGACTATCTGCGCGGCATCCGCAACGAATCGTTCTACGTGATCTCGGGGGTGCCCTACCCGATGATCCCCTGCGACCTTGAGGAATTCGACATGCTGGTGGAGCAAGCCGGTCTGGCGAACTTCCCGGTTTTTTACGCCACTGACATGAGCCTGATGGGGGTGACGAACAGCGCATCGGGCTCTGGGGGGTCGGCGGTGCCTGTCATGCTGTTCTGGCAGGTGCCGTCCGGCGCCTATCCGGCGACGGTGCGCTATTTCTCGCAGATGGCCGACATATCCACGCCCGAGACCTCGCCGCTGGTGCCGTGGTTTCCCAACCAGACCTATCTGCGCCGTCGTATTGCCGGTGAGCTGATGGCACTATCGGACGACGAGCGCGCCGACTCATTCCTGACCGACAACGAGGAAAAGTCCTCGCAGGGCGCTGGAGTCATTCTGCGAAAGTATTTGCAGATGAAGGACGACAAGGGCACTCGCGTCAAGACGGTGCAACTCGATCGCCGCCGCTTCGGCACGTCGTTTGACCGATTGCGCAACACCAAGACCATAGGCTGGTGATGAAAAAGCTGATCGCCATCCTAGTTCTCTTGCTCGCTGTCGCCGCCATCCTGGTGTGGCTGTTCACACCAGCGCGCTCCCAGCAGAAGACCAAGGAATCGCTGCAGACCGAGGTATTCTCCAACTTCGCCGACAACGTCACCGGAGCGATCACGCCGGCCATCCTGCGCACCACCATCATCGACATCATCAATTCGTATCTGGACCTGAATGGTATTGGCTCATTCGCTTGCGGGGTCGATCGCTTCGTGTCCTCGCAGACCACCAGCGCCTCGACCTGCACGGTGCCGCAGTCGCCGGGGTATCTGTCCTATGATACCGGCTACATCACCACCGAAGTCTCGGGGGCGCAGTACAGCGGTTATACTAAGGTTGTGACCGATTCGTTCATTGCGGCGCTGACCGGATCGACCAAGGCGTTTGTGTGCGCGGGAGGCAATCCGGTCATCAATCTGGTAAATTGCGGGTCGTCGTTCTCATGCAGTCCCGTGGTGACCTTGGGCACAGTGACCGTCACCCAAGCCGCCGTCATCGCGCAGGGCACGATCAGCACACCGACCGTATCGGCCGGCAACTATCTGGCGTGGAAAACGTCGCTCGCGGCCGGCGTCTGTCGCGGCCTCGACCTCTCCGGCCGCGCCACAATCTACCAGACCAACTAAGATGCAGCGCAAGTCCACGCCCGTCACCTGGCGCTTCAAGGGGGTAAGCGACGCGCTTGACTCCTCGACCGCCTTTGACGGCGCAATGGCGGCGCTGACTAACCTCGTTCCCGACCCGACCACGTCGCGGCTGTGGCAGTGCCGCCCGGCCGCGACCAAGGTCTTTGACCTCAATGCTCCGAGCAGCGTTGGGCCGTTCTCGTCCGGCTTCTCGTCGGGATTCCAACACAACTATTTCAATGGCACCGGCGGCTTCATCTCGGTGTACCGGGTCATCGGCGATATCGTCTACGGCATGGCCGCGGACAGTAATTTCTCAGGCCAAGATGCTCCCTTCGCCTACGATCTCGCCACCAACTCGGCATTGCTCGTGGCGGGGTCGATCAACGCCACCACGTTGCCGAATTCACCGCCGACCGCAGGCGCGTGGACGCCGCCGCAGATGGCGCTCATCGGGACCAAGCTCATGGTCGCGCATGGCGGCTTTACCGGCGCGGGCGGCAACTTCATCGGCTGGTTCGACATCTCGACGCCGAACGCGCCCGTGTGGAATGCAGGCAATCTCAGTGGGGCAATCCAGTTTACCGTGGCACCGACCGGCGTGGCGCAGTTCTTCAACCGCGCCTATTATCTCTACAACTCCGCGAACCCAGCGGTGATATTCTCCGACGTGCTGGCGGCGACTGTAGTCACCAACGCCAGCCAAGTACTGACCTTCGGCGATAACGTCCCCTTGACTGCGCTCGGTAGCTTGGCCCTCAGCACCACGGCGGGCGGCATTGTCCAATCTTTGATCGTGTTCAAAAACGTGACCACGATCTATCAGGTAACCGGTGACGAGGCACTGAGCACTACCAATCCGCTGACGGTCAATTCGCTTAATGTGGCGACTGGCACATTGGCTCCCAACACCGTATGCAACACGCCAAAGGGGCTGGCGTTTGTCTCGCCGGACGGCGTCCGGGTCATTGGCTTTGACGCTCGTGTTTCCGATCCTATCGGCCATGACGGAAGCGGCGTCACCGTGCCGTTTATTCTGACTTCAGTACCAACGCGGATGGTCGCGGCGTGCAGCGGCAATGTCCTGCGGATAACGACACTGAACGGTGCCCTGACCGGAGCTCCAGCGCAGGAATACTGGTACGAGTTTGACCGCAACATCTGGACCGGGCCGCATACCTTCCCCGCCTCCCTTATCGAGCCATGGAAAGCCACTTTCATCATGGCGCCGAGCGGCATCACCGGATCGCTCTGGCAAAGCGACCCCGTGCAAACGCTGCAATCCACATTCGTCGAGAACGGCAGCCAACTCACTTGGACGGCGGCGACTGCGCTCCTCCCCGACACCGACCAGATCGTCAATGTCTGCATCACCGAGGCTCAACTGGATTTGGCGGTGGCGTCCGGTATCGGCAACATTTCAATATCGCTGCTCGACCAGGCCGCCACAGTCATAGACACGGTAACCATCCCGCCAAGCACGGCGTCGCAGACCTTGTGGGGCCAATTTGTCTGGGGGCAGGCGCAGTGGGGCGGCGGCGCGGCCATTGCGCTCGCGCCCTATCAACTGCAGTGGCATCGCCCGATCGTGTTCGCGCGCGGGATGTTCACGGCATCTGCCGGTTCGGCGCTCGGCATGAAAGTCGGCGCGTTGCACTTGCGCTATCAAGTGCTGCGGCAGTGGATCAACACGCAGACCACGCCTGCAGCTTCGGTTGATTCACTCTATTACTTTACCGAGGACGGCGTCGTTTACACGACCGAGGACGGCACCCCGTACCAGACGGAGAATGCAGCATGACCAAATTCTCCGGCATTACTGCATCCGGCGCCGATGTCGCCACCACGGGGCGATTAGTGGGCACGGACTTGGCGGGGCCGACTGATTACCTCTACACGCTGACGCAGATGTTCGGCGCCGCCGTCGCGCAAAACCTGACCAAGACGGTCATGCTGGCGACGGCCACGATATACATTAACCCGACGACCGGCAGCGACAGCAATACCGGGACACAGGCTGCGCCGTTCAAAACCTTTGCCGCCGCCTACGCCTACGCCTGCACGGCGAAGAACCTGAATAACCAAACGCTGCAGTTTCAATTTGTCGGGACCGCCTTCACCGAGGAAATACTTGTAGACGAGGCGTGGCCCAGCGGTTCCGGGACGATCATCTTGGATTTTGCCGGAGGCACACTCCATACCAGCGGCCCTTCGATAAAATGGAAGGGGGCGCGGTACGGGTTAGTCACCGTCCAGAACGTTGATGTGGCCTCCTCCGGCGATACCGCTATCGTGGCACAGGACAGCATTTTTTTAACCATTGGCGCGGGAGTCCGGTTTGGCACCTGTGCGCAGGCTCACATCAATGCTCTGGACTACGCCCTACCGCTAGTATTCAACGACATCGAAATTTATGGCGGCGCTCAGTGGCATCTTGTCGCCGAAGAAGCGGCTACTTATGCGTTCTATTTCCCGCCGGTTGTCACGCTGACGGGAACGCCCAACTTCAGCTTCGCCTATGCCTACGCTTTGCGCGGAGGGTTTATCTTTGCCGGCGGCACGACTTTCAACGGCAGTGCCACAGGCACGCGGTTCTTTGTCGAAGGCCCCGGAACGATCAACACAGGTAATTCCGGGCTGTCGTTCTTCCCCGGTAGCGTGGCCGGTAGTGGGTGCAATTTCGGCACCTACGACTTTACGACCTTCGCTGATGATACCGCGGCCAAAGGCGGCGGGCCATTTTTGACCAACGCCGTCAACGACGCAGCCGCGCAGGCGGCTGGCGTACCGATTGGCGGGGTCTATCGCAATGGCAGCGTGCTGCAATTCAGGGTGAGCTAAATGCGCAAGTTCCTCCTCGCGGCGTGGCTTTATCTAGCGGCCGCCGTCCCGGCTTTCGCCGGCGTGACCTGCTCGCTGCCGTTCAATCTGGTCAATGGCACCACCGCCGACGCCTCCCAGGTGATGGCCAACTACAACGCGCTGGTGACCTGTCTCGGTAGCGCCGCGGCGGCCGGCGTCAACAACGACATCACCCAGCTTCTGGCGCTGACCACGCCGATCACGCCCGCGCAGGGCGGCTCGACGGTGTTTTTGGGGGGTACGTCCACGGGGGCGGCCAATGCCCAAGTCATTTCATCGACCACGCCGTCAACTGGGTTTTCTTTCACTCAAAACTATACGGTGATCTTCAAGGCCGGGTTTACCAATAGTGCAGCGACTACGCTGACCGTTAGCGGAACAGCAAAGAACCTTTTCAAGCAGACCCCGACAGGTCCGACTGCGCTCACCGGCAACGAAATCCAGGCCGGCCAGATCGTCTTTGCCTTTTACGACGGCACGCAGTGGCAAATGCTGCCGCCGCTTTCGGTCTCGGCCGGGTTTGGGTTGACGGCGACGGGCAGCGCGCAGGTTTCCATTTCCAGCACGCAGCCGCCCTATGGCTTTACCGTGCCGGTCAATATGGGGCTGACAGTTTCGGCGAATACGCCGAGCGCCAATCTGCTTCAGGTTTGCATGGTGGACCAGACGGGCGCCACGCCATCCGCATCGTCGCCAGTGTTAATCCCGTTTCAAACGGGCTCCTCCCCGGAAGTCCTGTGGCGCGCAGTAACGTCCTCGACCTGCATCAACACCAATGCGGCCGGCGCGACGCTGGGGACGCAAAACAGCGTACCGTTCCGGCTGTGGGTCGTTGCATTTGACAACGGCGGCACGGTCGTTCTTGGGCTGTGGCACAGCGGGGCGGGAGCCTCCACTCCAGTCATTAACCCCCTGTCGGAAGACCTCTCGCTCAGCTCCACCGCCATCAGCGCGGCCGCGACAAGCGCAGGGGTGATCTACACACCCAATGGCACGACGGTATCGAGCAAGAAGTTACGAATCATCGCGTCACTGGAGTTTAACTCTGGCCTGGCCACCGCCGGATCATATTCCGTAGCGCCGATCACCACCATGTTTGGCCCCGGTATTCACAAGCCGGGGGATGTGGTGCAGTCCACGTTTGCGAGCGCCGTCAACAACCTGTCGATCACGCCCGCAAGCGCGTGCAATCTCGTCAAGGTGCAAGCGGTCGGCATTGTCGGTGCCACCGGCTCAAGTCCCAGTATTGCGATGACCCTCAAGCGCGGGGGAAGCGCCGGCACCACATTGCAGGGCGACCTGAAAGCGAACAACGGCGCCGCCAACGAAACCTCGATGACCTTCCCGTTCCTGGTGCTCGATAACCCGCAGACGACAACGTCTACCAATTACGACTTTTCCACCTGCTCCAACTGCACAACATCGACCTCGGCAACGCGCAGTTCGATCCTGCTTGAGGAAATTCAGGGCTGATGGGCGCGCTGTTCTTTCTTGTCGTTGTCGCGTGCGTGCCGTTCATGCCGGCGGGGGCCACGGTGCCGCGGTGGGCGATCCTCTCGATCGCTGCCGCGGTACTTTTATTCCGTACTAACATTTCGTGGGTTGGGGTGGCGGTCGTCGGCTACCTCACGCTAATGGCCTATGTCGCGCCGTCCGGGTTCGACGCTGCTTTCATCTATTGGCATTTCCTGGTGGTGGTTGCCCTGTTCGGGTTCTTCGTCACTCGCGACATCAAGGGCGCGATGCTCGGGGCCGCGCTCGGGTTCTGGGTCAACAGCGCGGTGGTGCTGGCGCAGTATTATCTCAACTGGCAGAAAATCCCGCAGATCATTCCGAACGGTGGCCTGTTCTATAACCACTTCATGGCCTCGGAAGCGGCGGCAATCGTGCTTGCCGTCATCGTGGGGTATCGCCTGTGGTGGCTCATCCCCGGCATCCTGCCGACCTTGGCGCTCGGTGCCCGTCATTCGCTGATCGCGCTTGGCATTGCGGCTGGCGCTGGACTGTGGCGCTACTCGCGATTCGCGGCGATGATGGCGGCGCTGGGCCTGTTCCTGTTTGCCTTCGCGCTGATGAAGGGCGAGGGCGGGCACAAAATGATTCTGATCTCGCCGGACTTCCTGCAGCGCGTCGGGGTGTGGATTGATACCATTCCGCACATCCGCCCGTGGGGCCATGGGCTCGGCAGCTTCATCGCCAACTATCCGTCATTCCAGACCCATAGCATCAGCCTGCAGCTTCGCTTCGAGAACGCCCACAACGACTATATCCAACTGCTCTACGAACTCGGGCTGGGCGGGGCGCTGTTGATATCCATTGTGGCTGCTCGCATGGTCACGGCGATGCCGTCGCCGGCATGGTATGGGCTAATCGTTTTTCTGGTGGAGGCGTGCTTTGGTTTCCCGCTTTACGAGCCTGTCAGTGCGGCTCTTGCGGCTGTGTGCGCGGCTGGCGTTTTTAACGGCTGCGGTAGCCTACGCGACCTGCTCCATCCTGTCCGACCTCGAATACGCCATTGGCCTCAAAACCATGGACTTGCGCCGGTTTATGCTGGCGGCCCAGGTCTTCCCGCTGATGCGGACTCACCGTTCGGGCGCAGCCTACGCAGTGATTTTGGCCATGGAGCCTAGAGGCATTCCTTTGGTGGAGCGCGCCATCGTTCACGACGTGAACGCCGCCGATCTTTGGTATGGGCTGGCGCGGCTTCACTTGCGGGAAGGAAACGAGATAGGATATAAATCCGCACTAGAGCGGTTGAAAGCGCTTACGCCGGGCATGGAATACAGCCTGGTGCAACTGGGGGACTGACATGCGCAA
>Ga0070689_100000929_pt1 | contig 18210 bp, 16 predicted proteins | sample KBSS23HmetaG_FD_64669 | JGI IMG/M metagenome (GOLD analysis project Ga0070689, IMG submission 64669) | Switchgrass rhizosphere microbial communities from Kellogg Biological Station, Michigan, USA - KBS S2-3H metaG | ecosystem: Host-associated > Plants > Roots > Rhizosphere ...
ACGCCGGTCGCCGAGGTGTCGCCCATGTTGCCGAACACCATGGCCTGCACGTTGACCGCGGTGCCCCAGCTTTCCGGAATGGCGTGCAGGCGCCGGTAGGTGATGGCTCGTGCATTCATCCATGAGCCGAACACCGCACCGATCGCGCCCCAGAGCTGGGCCCGCGGATCCTGCGGGAACGGCTCGCCCTTCTCCTCGCGGACGCGCTCCTGGTAGCGCGCCACCACGTCGACCCAGTCGTCGGCGGTGAGCTCGGTGTCGAGCGTGTAGCCGGCGCGCGACTTGTGGTCCTCCAGAATGTCCTCGAAGTTGTGATGCTCGATCTCCAGCACCACGTTGGAATACATCTGGATGAAGCGCCGGTAGGAATCGTAGGCGAAGCGCCGGTCACCGGACTGTTGCGCCAGCGCCTCGACGGTGTCGTCGTTGAGCCCGAGGTTGAGTACGGTGTCCATCATGCCCGGCATCGAGGCGCGGGCGCCGGAGCGCACCGACAGGAGCAGCGGGTTGGCGCGGTCGCCGAAACGCCGCCCAGTGACGCGCGCGATATGCGCGAGGCCGGCGTCGACCTGCTTCTCCAGCTCCTTGGGATATTTCTCGGCGTTGGCGTAGTAATGAGTGCAGACCGCGGTGGTGATGGTGAAGCCCGGCGGCACCGGCAGGCCGAGGTTGGCCATCTCGGCGAGATTGGCGCCCTTGCCGCCAAGCAGGTCTTTCATGCCGGAGCGACCCTGCGCCTTGCCGCCGCCGAAGATGTACACCCACTGGCCTTTCGCGCCGGTCCCGGCTGAGGCCTTCGCGCTGCTCTTCGCCGAAGCTTTGCGCTTCGGGACTGGCTTGCTTTTCTTACCGGACGACGGCTTTGCCATTCAAAATTCCCGCTGTCGCAATCAGGGTTCTAGTGACCCTTTCCCGGCGTTCCCTCAATCGGCTTTTCTTATGTAGGCATCTTATGCCAAGGCGCGGATGCCCGGCACAAGGCGGCATGACGAACTAACCGCCCTCGATTTTCGAGAAATCCGCCACCGCCCTCGTCGCTTCTCGTATTTCATTCAGCAGCCGGAGGCGGTTGGCCCGCAATTTCCCATCCTCGACATTGACCGTGACCTTGTCGAAAAACGCGTCCACATGCGGGCGGAGCTTCGACATCGCGGCCATAGCGGAAGCGAAATCCTCTTTGGCGACGGCGGCATCGGCCTCGGTTTTGGCAACGCCGATGGCGCGGGCGAGTGCTTTTTCTTCGGGCTGGGCCAGCAGGCCTGCGTCCGGCACGCCGGTGTAGGCGGTGTTGTCCTTTTTCTCCTCGATACGCAGGATATTCGCCGCGCGTTTGGCGCCGGCCAGAAGATTTTTACCGTCATCGGTGTCGAGGAATTTGGCGAGCGCTTCGATGCGCCGGGTGACTAGCACAAGATCGTCCTGACCATGCAGCGCGAACACCGCGTCGACGAGATCGTGCCGCGCGCCCTGCTCACGAAGTTGGACCTTGAGGCGATCGGCGAAGAAGGCGAGCAGGTCCTTGCCATTCGCTGAAGACCGCGCCTGTGCGAAGGCCGGCAGCAGCGCCAAGCGAATCTTATTGTCGATCACCAGCCGGATCACGCCAAGCGCTGCACGACGGAGCGCATAAGGGTCCTTCGAGCCGGTCGGCTTTTCGTCGATCGCCCAGAAGCCCGTGAGAATGTCGATCTTGTCGGCGAGCGCGACAGCGATCGACACCGGATCGGCGGGAACAAGGTCGTCCGGTCCTTTCGGGCTGTAGTGATCCACAGCAGCGTGGGCAACTGCTTCGTCCTCGCCTTGTGCTTCGGCGTAGTATTTTCCCATCAGGCCTTGCAGCTCGGGAAATTCGCCGACCACCTCGGTGAGCAGGTCTGCCTTGCAGAGCTGCGCGGCGCGCTCGGCCTTGGCAACGTCGGCGCCGACGAGCGGCGCGAGATGGCCCGCCAGCGTAACAATGCGCGCGATGCGCTCAGCCTGGGTGCCGAGCCTTTCGTGAAACACGATGTGCGAGAACTTCGGCAAGCGGTCTTCCAGACGCGCCTTGAGATCGGTGTCGTAGAAAAACTTTGCATCCGACAGCCGCGCGCGGATGACGCGTTCGTTGCCGGCGACGATCGCGCTGCCGCCGTCGCTGGCTTCGATGTTCGCGACCAGAATGAATTTGTTGGCGAGCTTCGCCGTTTTCGGATCGCGCACCACAAAACATTTCTGGTTGTTGCGGATGGTGGCGCGGATGACCTCCTCGGGAATGGCGAGGAATTCCTTGTCGAACGAGCCCATGAGTACCACCGGCCATTCGACCAGGCCCGCGACCTCGGCCAGCAGTCCTTCGTCCTCGACCAGCTCGAAGCCCTGCGCGAACGCCAGGGTCTTCGCGTCGGCCAGGATCATCTGGGCGCGGCGGGCAGGATCGACCACGACCTTGGCGGCATTGAGCTTGGCCATGTAGTCGTCGAGCCGCTTCACCTTGATCGGCTGCGGCGACAGGAACCGATGGCCGTAGGTGGTGTCGCCGGCTTTAATGCCGCCGACGTCGAACGCCACGACGTCGGGCTCCTCGGTCTCGGGGCCGAACATTGCCATGATGGAATGCAGCGGCCGCACCCAATTGAGCGCGCCGGGCTGAGCCGAGGCCTCGCCCCAGCGCATCGCCTTCGGCCAGGGAAACGCCTTCGCCACCTCCGGCACGATGCCGGCGATCACCTCGATGGCCGGGCGGCCGGGCTTGTCGATCACTGCGATGTAGAAGTCGCCCTTCTTGTCGGGCTGCACCTTGGCCTGATCGATGGAGGTCAACCCCGCAGCGCGCAGAAAGCCGGCGATCGCCTGCTCCGGCGCTCCGACCTTCGGGCCTTTGCGCTCGTCCTTGACGTCGGGCTGGCGCACCGGAATGCCCGCGATCGCGAGCGCGAGCCGCCGCGGAGTCGCGAAGGCCTTGGCGCCGTCGTAGGTCAGCCCCGCGGCCACCAGCCTGTCGGTGACGAGTCTCTTCAAATCCTCCGCCGCCCGCGCCTGCATCCGCGCGGGGATTTCCTCGGAGAAAAATTCGAGAAGGAGATCGGGCATCAGGCCGGCGCCAATTTCTTATGGCTGCCGTCGCACAGCGGCGGCGTCGTGGTGCGCTTGCAGGTGCAGAACCAGACTTCGCCGGTCGTCTCCGGCTTGAATTCGCGCGGGCTAAAGGTCGTGCTCTTGTGCGATCCGTCGCACAGGGGCTGCGACTTGGAACGGCCGCAGGCGCACCACCAGTAGCTCTTGCCGGCTTCCACATTCACGACCATCGGCTTGCGCCCGCCGATCTCCGGTGTCTCGCTCATTTCAAGCCCCTCCCGCTTCGGTCTTCAGCCAAGCCTCGCCGCAAGCCTTCGCCAGCTCGCGCACGCGCAAAATATAGCTCTGCCGCTCGGTCACCGAGATCACACCGCGGGCGTCGAGCAGATTGAACACGTGGCTCGCCTTGATGCACTGGTCGTAGGCCGGCAGTGCCATCAGGTGTTTGCTGCGGTCCGCCGACCAGCCGGCATCGAGATATTTCTTGCAGGCACCCTCCGCCATCTTGAACTGCTCGAACAGCATTGCGGTGTCGGAGTGCTCGAAATTGTGCCGCGAGTATTCCTGCTCGGCCTGGAGAAACACGTCGCCGTAGCTGACCTTGTCGGCGCCGTCGCGGCCGTTGAAGTTCAAGTCGTAGACGCGGTCGACGCCCTGCACGTACATCGCCAGCCGTTCCAAGCCATAGGTGAGCTCGCCAGCGACGGGCGAGCATTCGAACCCCGCGACCTGCTGGAAGTAGGTGAACTGCGACACCTCCATGCCGTCGCACCAGCATTCCCAGCCGAGACCCCAGGCGCCGAGTGTCGGGCTCTCCCAGTCGTCCTCGACGAAGCGGATGTCGTGCAGCCTGGAGTCGACGCCGATGGCGGCGAGCGATTTGAGATAAAGCTCCTGGATGTCCGGCGGCGACGGCTTCAGGATCACCTGGAATTGGTAATAGTGCTGCAGCCGGTTCGGGTTCTCGCCATAGCGGCCATCCTTCGGCCGCCGCGACGGCTGCACGTAAGCCGCGTTCCAGCGCTTCGGCCCGAGCGCCCGCAAGGTCGTCGCCGGATGGAAGGTGCCGGCGCCGACCTCCATGTCGTAGGGCTGCAGGATGACGCAGCCCTGGTCGGCCCAGAAGCGTTGCAGCGTCAGGATCAAGCCCTGAAACGAGCGTTCCGGGCGCATATGAGCGGGCAAATCGTCGGCCATGAGGGGTCCAGGCGCGGGCGCGCGGAGTGAGACGTAACGGCGCGCTGGCGGAGGGTCAAGGCGAGCGGCGGGCTCTCCCCACACCGCAGCGGGCAGGTTAGGCTCACCCAAACACCGACAAAAGACCGGGAGGATCAGTTGCTGTCACGCCTTGCCAAATTCGCCACGGCTTTCCTGGCGCTCGCCGTAGCTGCTCCTGCAGTAAAGGCCCAGGACCTTCCGAACAAACCCATCCACGTGGTGATCGCGTTTCCGCCCGGCGGGCCGACCGATTTCGTCGGCCGTCTGATCGCCGACAAGGTCAAGGAACTGCTGGCCCGCACCATCATCATCGAGAACAAGGCCGGCGCCAACGGCGCGATCGGTGCCGACTACGTCGCGAAGTCGGAGCCGGATGGCACGACACTGTTCCTCACCACACTCGGCGCCGTGGGTGTGACGCCGCATATGCGCAACGACCTACCCTACAATTCGATCAGGGACTTTGCCCCGGTCACCAACGTGGTGCTGAACACCACATTGATCGTAGTGAAGGCGGAATCGCCTTTAAAGACTATGAAGGACCTGGTTTCAGCGGCCAAAGCCAAGCCCGGTGAAATAACCTTCGCCTCGACCGGTGTCGGCTCACCGCCGCATCTGACGCTGGAACTATTGCAGAGTGTCGCGGGCGTGAAGTTCGTCCATGTGCCCTATCGCGGGGCCGCACCCGCGCTCACCGATCTGCTCGGCGGCCAAATCCAGGTGTTCGCCGCCGACGCACCAGTGCTGATGTCCAACATCCGCGGTGGCAAGATCAGGGCGCTGGGCGCTGCGTCCGGTCAGCGCAGCCCGATGCTGCCCGACGTACCTACTCTCGCCGAGCAGGGATATCCAAATGTGGTCGTCGACAACTGGTATGGCTTGCTGGCGCCGTCCAAGACCCCGCCCGCGATCATCACTAAGATCAACGAAGGGTTCGTGAAAGCGATCAACGACCCCACAGTGAAACAGAAGCTGATCGACTCCGGCGCCATTCCGGTGGCCGACACGCCAGCCGAATTCGGCAAATTCTTCAAGGCGGAATTTGACCGCTGGGGCAAGGTCGTGCGCGAGCACGGAATCAAAGAGAGCGGCGGCTGACCCTCAGCGGTCGGCCCGGTATTCGCCGGTCGCGGGATCCTGGCGCAGCGTCGGCACCCCGGCGCGCTCGGGGTCGCTCACCCGCGTCGGGTTGGCGCGGTCGAGCTCGTCGTTGACGCGCCGCCATTCCCTGTTGAACAGCTTGATCAGGACGACGGCGCCGAGCGCGCCAAGGGCCCAGGCGAAGACAGGCATGCCAATCTCCTACAGTCCGAAGCGCGACCATAGTGCGCGCGCCTCAAGCGTCGCAACCAGATCGTCGGCAATGCTCAACCCAGCAAAGTTCGGGCGGTTCAGAAGCTGCTCCACCCCGGCCGCCTTGCGGCCGAACAAAGCAAAGCCGCGCTCTGCGATAAGCGGCGTTCGCACCTTGTCGCCGTAGCGCTCGCGCAAGGTTGTGCGCAGGTCGCCGATGGCATCGACGAGACCGAGCTCGCGGCCTCGCTGACCGGTCCAATATGCTCCGGAGAACAAGGCGGTTTCGCGGCTGTCGAGCTTGTCGCCGCGGCGCGCCTTCACCAGCGCGATAAAGCTTTCATGGATTTCGCGCTGCAGCGCCTTGAGCCGCTCGACGTCCTCCGGCTTCTCCGGCAGGAACGGATCGAGCATCGCCTTGTTTTCACCCGAGGTGTAGAGCCGCCGCTCGACGCCGATCTTCTCGATCAGCTTGTCGAAACCGAACGAGCCGCCAACCACGCCGATCGAGCCGACGATCGACGATAGATCGGCGATGATCTCGTCGGCCGCGCAGGCAATCATGTAGCCGCCCGATGCCGCGACATCCTCGACGAAAGCGATCACTGGAATCTTCTTCTCGTCGGCGAGTGCACGGATACGGCGGTGGATCAGGTGGGACTGCGCCGCGGCGCCTCCCGGAGAATTGATCGAAAGCGCGACCGCACGAGCATTGTGCATTACAAAGGCCCGATCCAGCGACCGAGCGACATTGGCGAGGGTCAATCCGGGCTTCAGCGGACTCGAAATACCGATCGCGCCCGAAAGTCGCACCACCGGCACGATAGGAATGTCACCGCGAAATCGCGCCGGGATAATCGCCCGGATCGCTGCTGGAACTTTTTCAAATGCGGAGGGTGCAGTCATCTGATGATCACATGGGGGCGGGGATAATCACGCTCAAGTCATCTCTTGTTAACCCATCGGAGGCAAGTTTCCCGGGAACGATGGAAACCCGTGGCACGTTGTGGTCATGCAATTTACCGGTAATCAATCATGAAAAGCCTGTTTCTGTGCCTTTTGGTGATGTCGATCCTGATGGTGTCATTTTACGGGCCACGCGTGTCGGCGTTTCAACGGTTGATCAATCGGTAGTCAACGGCAGCGCCCCCGCGCCGCGAAGCACCGCTTCAGCCTGGGCGGTCGGTTTTCCCGTTTCGTCATTCAAATTTAAACCCGGGAGCAGCGCGAGCGGCGCGCGACTGCCTTTGCGTGCCTGCACCACGACGCGAATTGCCGGCGCTCCGGCGCGGCCGTGCACCGGCAGCACTACGAGACCGCCGAAGCGATCGCCGACCGCGGCCAGAACCTCATCCAATCCATCCGCGCGCCAGATCAGGGTCAACGTTCCGGCGGAGTGCAGAACCCACGCCGCCGCCGTTGCCCAACTGGCGAGTATGCCGTCGCCCGCAGCATGCGCCATGCGCCGGATGGGATCAGGCGAGACATTCTGCCGTGCCGGACTGTTGAACGGCGGGTTCATCAGCACATGATCGGCCGATCCGGGTCCAATACCTTGAGCCGTGAAATCATCGGTCGGCGCCGTGACATCCAGCATAACGGCGCGAGCTCGCTGTTCGAGGCCGTTTCGCACAATGTTCTGCGCCGCGATGTCCGACAGCTCCGGATCGATTTCTAAAAGCGTCACGACCGCACCGGGACAACGCACCGCGAGCGCCAGGCTGGCCGCTCCGACGCCCGCGCCGAACTCGACAACCCGGTCGCCGGCCTGCGCGTCGGTCGCGGCCGCCAGCAGGATGGCGTCGTGGCCGACGCGGTGGCCTTTTTTCTTTTGCTTCAGCCGGAGCCGGCCGCCGAGCACCGCGTCATCGGTCGTCTCCGGTCCCGGACCGCTCGACAAGGGCCGCAGCTCATACGCCAACCCCGCGTCCTCCAGGAGCCGGCGCGCGACCTCCCAATATTCCTGATCGACCACGATGCGCCGCGGCAGCATGCCGAGCGAGCCTTCAAGCACGCTCATATGCTGGTCCAGCACCATGTGCGGAATGTCGGCGCTCTTCAGCAGCGCTTCAATCGCGGTGATCAGCACCGCATTATTGGTCCGAACCAGTTCGTGCACGATTTAGGCTCGTCGCCGCTCTTCGGCCGGCGCGCGCTGCGCCAGATAGGACAAGAGCTTGAGCTCGCGCCGGCCGCGCGTCACCGTGTCGAGAATGAGACCGCAGGCGACGGCGAGGAAAGCGAGCAGCATCAGACCGGTCGACAGGATCGCAGTCGGCAACCGCGGCACCGTACCGTCTTCAAAGTATGTCACGAAGATCGGGATCGCGATGCCAACGGCAACGATGGCCAGCGAGATGCCGAACCCGGTGAACAGCGGCAGCGGCCGCTCGGCGCGATAGAGCCGCAGCACGGTCCGCAGGATACGATAGCCGTCGCGCCAGGTGCTGAGCTTGGAGGCCGAGCCGTGCGGCCTGGAATAGTATGGCGTCTTCATCTCGCCGACCGGCAGTTCGAGCTCGAGCGCGTGCACGGTCAGCTCGGTTTCGATCTCGAAGCCGCCCGACAGTGCCGGAAAGGATTTCACGAAGCGCCGGGTGAACACCCGGTAGCCGGACAGCATGTCGGTGAAGGACTGCCCGAACACATGCGCGACAAAGCCGGTCAGCATGCGGTTGCCGGCGCGGTGGCCCAGGCGATAGGCCGCCTCCTCGAGATCGACCCGGACCGCGCAGACCATGTCGAGCCGGTCGGCCACGAGCTGCTCGATCATCTTCGGCGCGCTGGGCGCGTCATAGGTGGCGTCACCGTCGACCAGCACGTAGATGTCGGCATCGATATCGGTGAACATGCGGCGCACCACGCGGCCTTTGCCCTGGTGCTGCTCGCGGCGGACGGTCGCACCGGCCTTGGCAGCCGCCTCGACAGTGCGGTCGGTCGAATTATTATCGTAAACGTAGATGCGAGCCTCCGGCAGCGCCGCGCGGAAGTCGGCCACAACCTTGCCGATTGCCGCCTCCTCGTTGTAGCAAGGCACCAGCACCGCAATCCGGCTGCTGCCCACGATTTCGGCGGCGGCAACATTCCCGTCGGTTGGCAACATCGGAGCTCCCCGCCGCCGCATTGATTTGGGCGCGAATGGTCACATTTACGACAGGCGCACTTGTCGGTTTATCATAGCGTTTCTATCCTTTCGCGTACCACTTCGACGAAATCCGGAGACCCGAACTTGGCCGTCGTCATCCCATTCAGTCCGGCGGACGCCACCATCGACCGCCTGGTGGAGCTCGTTACGCCCGATATGCTGCGGGTCAATGCGCAGATTCTATCGCGTACGGGCTCCGAGGTGACGATGATCCCGGAGGTCGCCAACCATCTGATTTCGTCCGGCGGCAAGCGGCTCCGTCCGATGCTGACCTTGGCGATGGCGAGCCTGACCGGCTATTCCGGGGACGGCCACATCAAGCTCGCCGCCGCGGTGGAATTCATGCATACGGCGACGCTGCTGCACGACGACGTAGTGGATGAAAGCGACATGCGGCGCGGCCGGCCCGCGGCGCGCAAGCTTTGGGGCAACGAGGCCAGCGTTTTGGTTGGCGACTTCCTGCTCGGCCAGGCATTCAAGATGATGGTCGAGGTCGGCTCGCTGCGGGCGCTGGATATCCTGTCCAATGCCGCGGCGATCATCGCCGAGGGCGAGGTGATGCAGCTCGGTGCCGCCAAGAACACCGCAACCACCGAGGACGAATATCTCGCCGTGATCCGCGCCAAGACCGCCGAATTGTTCGCCGCCGCCTGCGAGGTCGGGCCGGTTCTGACCAACAGGCCGAAGGCCGAGCACGCCGCCTGCCGATCGTTCGGCATGAACCTCGGCATCGCCTTCCAGCTTGTCGATGACGTGCTCGACTATGGCGGCAAGTCGGCCAAGCTGGGCAAGAACGTCGGCGACGACTTCCGCGAGGGCAAGATCACGCTGCCGGTGGTGCTGTCGTTCCGCCGCGGCTCGGAGTCCGAGCGTGAATTCTGGACCCGGGCGCTGGAGCGCGGCGAAGTCGCCGACAGCGACCTCGAAACCGCGCTAGGCCTGATGACCAAGCACCGCGCGCTGGAAGATACCATCGGGCGCGCGCAGCACTACGCCGCCATTGCCCGCGACGCGCTGGCGCTATTCCCGGCCTCCGAGATGAAACAGGCGCTGGAAGAGGCGGTGGAGTTCTGCACCGTGCGAACGCACTAAGCGAACCGCCTGACGCTTAATGCCCCTGCGATAGCCGCTCGGCGAAATAGACGATGGTCTTGCGATAGACCACGGCGCGATTCCATTCGCGCATGACCTCAAAATTTTCCGTCCCTTCCCCGAACGGCTGGCCGGCCTTCCAGCCGCTGCCTTTCAGCAGATTTGCCGTGGAAGCCAGCACATCCGCCGGGCTGTGGATCAGGTCGGCCCGGCCGTTGCCGTCGTAGTCCACGGCGAACCGCAGATAGTTCGACGGCAGGAACTGGGTTTGCCCAATCTCACCGGCGTAGGCGCCCTTCATCTCGTTCAGCGACAGGTCGCCGCGCTGCAGGATTTTCAAGGCGGATAGCAACTCGCGTTGGAACAGCTCGGTGCGGCGGCAGTCATGCGCCATGGTCGCAAGCACGCGGATGACCGGCAGCTTGCCCATGTCGCCCGAGCCGAAATCGCTCTCCAGCCCCCAGATCGCAACGAGCACCTGCGGCGGCACGCCGTATTGCCTTTCGATCCGCGCCAACAGCGCGGCGTGGCGTTGCAGCAGCTGCGTGCCGCGCTTGATCCGCCCGGCGCCGACGCGGGTCGACACATACTCCTCGAAGCTTTTGCGAAAGGTGCCGCGCTGGCGGCGGTCGAACGCCAGCACCGCCTGGTCCTGGGCCACGCCCATGAATGCGCTGGAGATGATGTTTTGCGACACGCCCGCCGCGGCCGCCTCACGCGACATGCTGGCGACGAAGCTTCCGAAATCGCCGCCGCATTGGGCCGCGCCCGCGGGAGAGGAAAGCAGCGCCACGAAGAACAGCGCGGCGATTGGCGTTCTGATCATGGCATCACCCTATATCAAAAAACCGTAGCTTTCACCCACCATCGCGGCCGTGCGGCGGCAAGATGGCGTGCTGCCGCAGCGGCCGCCCGCGACGAGGTAAACAATCCAAAACAGGTCGCGCCAGAGCCGGACATGCGCGCAAGATCGCAGCCGTCCTCCTGGCGCAAGGCCATGAGCACCCGCGCGATCGCCGGCTGAAGCTTGATCGCGGCAGGCTCAAGATCGTTGCACTCACCGGCGAGGAACGCGATCAAGTCGTCGCGCGCGCGCGGCAGCACCCCTGCCCTTCGGACGGGCTTCGCTGCGCCGGGTTCGAGATCCAGCAGCGCGAAAACATCCTTGGTCGACACCGCGACACCTGGATTGACCAGCACCGCCGCCAACTTCGGGATCGCCAGCGGCTCAGATAGCTTTTCGCCGATGCCGCGCATCCGCCGCGGGCGCGGATCGACGCAAACCGGCACGTCGGCCCCAACGCCGCCCGCCACTTTGAGCAGCCGCTTGTCATTGAGCTTGAGCCGATTGGCGCGGGCCAGGAGACGGAGCGCCGCGGCGGCATCGGACGACCCGCCGCCCAGTCCTGCCGCAACCGGCAGACGCTTGTCGAGCGTGAAGCGGCCGAGCTTGAGGTTCGGGATCTCACTCGCGAGCGCCTTGGCGGCCTTCAACACGAGATTGCTCTCGACCGGACCGGCCTGTTTGGCCGTTACGCCACGGAGATGGAGCGAGAGCGGCCCGCCCGGCGTCAACGTCAAACGGTCACCCGCGTCAGCGAATACCACCAGGCTGTCGAGCAGGTGGTAGCCGTCGGCGCGCCGGTCGAGCACGGCGAGCGTCAGATTGACCTTGGCCGGGGCGTGTTCGACGAGGCGAGCCATTCAAGACATCTATCCGGCGGGGGCGAGCTTGTCGCCATCCTCACCCCAAAATGCCAAAAGCCCGGCCCATCGGCGTTCGAGCACGCCGTCCTTCGGACGCTATGGGACGTGCAAACACGCCAATGGTCAGGCTTCGGTGGAAATCCGCAAACGCCTGGTCAGCCGCCGTCGGGCTTCTTCTTGCCACCATTGGCGGCCGAGGTCTCGTCGGGCTGGCCGTTCGCCAGCTTCTGCTTGATCTTGACGAGATCCTCGGGCTCCGGCTTGAGGTCGCGAGCGTGCGCCCATTGGAATTCCGCCTCAAGGGTGCGCCCGGTCTTGGCATAGGCGTCGCCGAGATGATCGTTGATGGTCGGATCGTCGGGCTTGAGCTCGACCGCGCGCTCCAGGTTCTTCACTGCTTCGTCGTAGTTGCCGGTCCGGAAATAGGCCCAGCCGAGCGAGTCGACGATATAGCCGTCATCGGGCCGCTGCTCGACGGCGCGGCGGATCATTCGCATGCCCTCGTCGAGATTGATGCCCTGGTCGATCCACGAATAGCCAAGATAGTTCAGCACATGCGGCTGGTCGGGATAGAGCTTGAGCGCCTGCTTCAAATCCGCTTCGGCCTTATCCCAGGCCTTGGCGCGCTCGTTGCAGATACCGCGGAAATAGAAGATCAGCCAGTTCGGCCGCTCCGGATTGGCGATGGTGGCGATGCCCTTGCTGTAGACCTGCGCGCATTCAGCGAATTCCTTGCGGCCGCGCAGAATGCTGCCGAGCGCCATGATCGCATCGATGTCGCTGGGATGATCCTTGAGCAGCTTCTGCAAGCGCTGCTTGGCTTCGTCGGTCTTGTCGATGGTGTCGAGGTTGATCGCCATCTGGATCTCGGCGTTGCGCCGCAGCGGCGAATTCTGCGGCATGCGCTCATAGATCTTGATGGCAAGCTGTGGATTCTTCACCTGCTCGTAGAGATCGGCGAGCGACAACAGCGCGAGCGGCTGATTGGGCGCGAGATAGAGCGCGAGCTGCAGATAGACGAGCCCCAGGTCTTCGCCGCCGCGACGGCCGAGCGCGGCGCCGAGTCCGTAGAGCACCTCGGCGGCTCCAGCCTGCGCATCCGCGACCAGCAGCGGCAGTTGCTTGTCCTTCTCCAAAGTGGCCATCTCGTCGACGATCAGCGGATGGCGCGGCAACTGGGCGTCGAAGGCCTTGAACACCTTCAGGGCGTCGTCCTTCTTGCCGTTGCGCGACAGCCAGGAGCCGTAGGATTCAACCAGGCGGAGCGCCGTGGCGTCGAGCTTCTGGGCGCGGTCGAAACGCTTGCCGGCCTCTTTCTTGTTGCCTGCCAGATCGAGGATCAGGCCGGCGTGCAGATCCTTGAACAGAGCATACCAGTCAGCGCCTTGCAGCTTGTCGATCGACTCGATCGCGGTCTTGGCATCGCCGGAACCATAGCTCGCCCAGGCGGCCAGCAAGGTGGCGGCGAGATCGGTGATCGGACCGCGAATGGACTGGGTCAGGTTCTGCTTGGCGACCGCGTATTTCTTCTGCTTGAGCGCGTGAACGCCAATCACCAGCCGGGCGATGCGGTCGTTCTTGTCGAGCTTGACGACCTGGTCGGCGAGCCGGACAGCCTCTTCGACGTCCCCTTCCGCCAGCACCGACAGGAAGGCGCGCTCCAGAAGCTCGGTGTTCTTCGGATCGCCACGGAGTGACGCGCGGTAGTAAGCTGCGGCCGCGCCGGCATCGCGATTGGTGCCAGCGTGGCGGGCCGCGAGGTAGCTCCCGGACGTGCTGAGGCGCGACAGTTCATGCGCCGACGGCAAATAGGTGGAAATCTGCGCGTTGTCGGGCGCTGCTCCCTGGGCGGCCAGCGAGGCCGGCAAAAGCAGAGTTGCTGCGCCAAGCACGACGCCGGTTAGGCGCCGGAACGGAGTAGGAACAATCACAAGTGGCTGCCTCCATGGGCGGCGGTACGCCGACCCTTCGAGTCGGCGCAGAATGGCCTTTTTACGGTCATCCCGCAAGAAGAGGAAAACCACGCTGCCCGCGGTTCAGCAAGAGAATCGTGGTGTGGCGGTATCGTGGCCGGGCGGCGGAACCGCCATCACATATTCGAGTATTTCGGGCCGCCGCCGCCCTCCGGCGGCACCCAGGTTATGTTGCGGTTGGGGTCCTTGATATCGCAGGTTTTGCAGTGGACGCAGTTCTGCGCGTTGATCACAAAGCGCGGCTGGCCGCCCTCCTCGACCCACTCGTAAACGCCGGCCGGGCAGTAGCGCGCCGAAGGACCGGCATAGACGTCGTGCTCGGATGCCTTCTGCAGCGCCATGTCGCCCACGTGCAGGTGCGGCGGCTGATCTTCCTCGTGATTGGTGCTGGACAGAAACACCGACGACAGCCGATCGAAGGTGAGTTTGCCGTCCGGGCGCGGATAGGCGATCGGCGAACATTCCGCGGCCGGCCTGAGCGTCTCGGCATCCGGCTTGCCATGGCCAAGCGTGCCCATGAGCGAGAAGCCGAGCGTATTGCACCACATGTCGAGACCACCCGCGGCGATCCCTAGGAACGTGCCGAGCTTCGACCACAGCGGCTTGGCGTTGCGCACCCGCCACAGATCGCGGCCGATATCGCCGTCCCGCCACGCCGCGTCGTAGCTCGCGAGCTCGTCGTTGGCGCGGCCCTCCGACAGCGCTTCGGCGGCGTGCTCGGCGGCCAGCATTCCCGACAGGATGGCGTTGTGGCTGCCCTTGATGCGCGGCACGTTGACGAAACCCGCGGCGCAGCCGATCAGCGCACCGCCCGGGAACGACAGCTTCGGCACCGACTGATAGCCGCCCTCGGTGATAACGCGGGCGCCGTAGGACAGCCGCTTGCCGCCTTCGAACGTGTCGCGGATCTGCGGATGGGTCTTGAAGCGCTGGAACTCCTCGAACGGTGACAGATACGGATTGGCGTAGTTGAGATGAACCACGAAGCCGACCGAAACCAGATTGTCGTCGAAGTGATAGAGAAACGAGCCGCCCCCGGTCGAATTGTCGAGCGGCCAGCCGAACGAGTGCTGGACGAGCCCCGGCTGGTGCTTGTCCGGCGCTACCTGCCAGAGCTCCTTCAAGCCTAGGCCGAACTTCTGCGGCTCGCGCCCGTCAGCGAGACCATGTTTTGCGATCAACTGCTTCGACAAATTGCCCCGCGCGCCCTCGGCAAACAGCGTGTACTTGGCGCGCAGCTCCATGCCGCGGGTGAAATCGCTGCGCGGCTTGCCGTCCTTGCCGATGCCCATATCGCCGGTGGCGACGCCCGTCACCGCGCCACTGTCATCGGTCAGTACTTCGGCGGCGGCAAAGCCCGGGTAGATTTCGACGCCGAGCGCCTCGGCCTTGGTGGCAAGCCAGCGGCAGACGTTGCCGAGCGAGACGATGAAGTTGCCGTGGTTCGACATCAGCGGCGGCATCATGATGTTCGGCAGGCGCAACGCCGCCGATTGTCCGAGCCAGTAGAAGCGATCGTCGCGCACCTCCGTCTTGATCGGGGTGTCTTCGGATCGCCATTCCGGAAGGAGCCGGTCGAGCCCGATCGGATCGATCACCGCGCCCGAGAGAATATGCGCGCCCACCTCGGAGCCCTTCTCGACCACCACCACGCCAAGATCGGGAGCGAGCTGCTTGAGCCGGATCGCGGCGGCGAGCCCCGCCGGGCCGGCGCCGACGATGACGACGTCAAACTCCATGGACTCGCGGGCAGGGATGGCGTCGGTCATGGCGTTCTTTCAATCCCTTGTTGCCGCTAGACTGGGCGAGGTCGGAGCAGAAACATGATACCCTGCGCAGCAGTGTGAAGGGCAATCCTATGGCGAAAGACCGCTATTTGGAAAAGGACCGCCTGGCCAATGTCATGGCAGCGATCCAAGTTTTTGGGCGTTTCCACCGTTCATCAGGCATCCGATTGTTCGAATAAAGTGCCCGACGCCATGACCCCCGACCGCAGCAAAGCTGCCCGTGAGCTGCTCGCGTTCTACGCCGAGGCCGGCGTCGACACGGCGATTGGCGAGCGGGCCAACGATCTGCTGTCGCAGCCGGAGCCCCCCGCAGCCGCCGAACAGCCACGAAAGGCTGCAAGCAATGTCATGAGCGATAGCAGCAGTGGACCGGCGGCGCGAACCGCCGACCCTCGGCTCGGCAATGCTCCGGCGCGGCCGGCGGTTGCCGCGCCGCCCGCTCCCGACGCCGCCGTCATGGCCGCCCGCGAGGCGGCGCGAAGTGCGTCAAGCCTCGAAGAGCTGCGCGCCATCCTCGACCGCTTCGATGGTTGTGGCCTGAAAGGCTCGGCCAGCCGTCTCGTCTTCGCTGACGGCACGCCAGGCTCAAAACTGATGCTGGTCGGCGAGGCACCCGGCGCCGAAGAGGACAAGCAAGGGTTGCCGTTCGTCGGACGCTCCGGACAATTGCTCGACCGCATGCTCACAGCGATCGGGCTCGACCGCACCAAGGTCTACATCGCCAACATCGTGCCCTGGCGGCCGCCGGGCAACCGGACGCCGACGCCGGTCGAGACGCAAATCTGCCTGCCGTTCGTCCAGCGGCAGATCGAGCTCAGCAATCCGGACGTGCTGGTCACCATCGGCCAGCCCTCGACCGGGGCGCTGCTGGGCGTGCAGGGCATCATGAAAAACCGCGGCCGCTGGTTTCCCTTTCAGACCGGCACGCGCGAGATCCGTGCCATGCCGATGCTGCATCCTGCGTATCTCTTGCGCTCGCCGATCGGTAAGCGGCTCGCCTGGCGCGACATGCTGGCGATCAAGAAGGCGCTCGGTTAGTTTTTCGCCGCACGTCGCGCATCAAAAAGATCAGCCCACCGACCGCCAGCACCACCGGAAATCCGGTGTCCAACGCAAAGCTCGCAACTGTCAGGCCAAAATCCGCCAGGCGCTGCGAGAATTTCGTCGCGCAGGTAACGCCGGCCTCGTTGATCGGCGGGCATTGGCCGTTAACGCTGATGACGATCAGGGCCGCTCCTGCGGCAAGCACAATCGCCAGCGTCGGATAGCAAATTAACCTGAGCAACAAAAAGAAAACGGTTTTCATTGCGTTTCACCGTCCTCGCGCGATGATGCTCGCATGATCGGGACCAATATGCCACCGGCATTGATCCGTGTGAAAAACGCATCGAGGTTAACCATGGGTCGCAGACACCTCTTCGTTGCGTTGCTCGGCCCAGCGCTTGCGCTTGCGAGCTGCGCCGCGAATGCGCAGCAGTTCCAAGGCCAATCGCCGAGCTACCGCTCCAGCCCGAACTCGCAGCCGGCACCGGCCCGGCAGAGCATGCCGGGGACCATCACGACATCCCCGCCGGCCCCAATCCAGCGGTCTACGCCATCTTCCGCAGCATCGGTTCCGCAACCTGCACCGACGGCGGCGCAGCCCGCGCCAAGCGAGCCGCGGCGGCCGCAGCCGCTCGCCTCCAAGGCCGCGTCGGCGCAGGCCGCCACTGCCTGCATGAACGACCAGAAGTCAGCTTCGGTGGACACCGCGATCAAGGGCTGCGACGCCGTGATCAGCGAGACGCTGAAGAACCTTGCCAACGCCTATTACTTCCGCGGCACCGCAAAGTTCGGCAAGAGCGACTTCGACGGCGCGATCGATGATTACGGCCAGGCGCTGCGGCTCGACCCGTCGGACCTGGACTATCTCAACAGCCGCGCCGCTGCCTACGAAGCCAAGAAGGATATCGACCGCGCGCTCACCGATTACAACGAGGCCATCAAGACCAATCCCAATTCGATCTATGCGTACAACAATCGCGGCGCAGCGTTTCAGCGCAAGGGCGACTTCGCCCGCGCCGCCGCCGACTACGGTGAGGTGACGCGGCTACAACCGAACAACCTTGACGCATGGGGTGCACGCTGCTGGGTGCGCGCGATCAGCCCCGGCCAGACGCAGCAGGCGCTGGCGGATTGCAACGCCGCGCTCAAGATCAAAGCCGATGCGGCCGAGGTGCTCGACACCCGCGGCTTTGTCTATCTGAAGCTCGGCCAGAGCGACAACGCCATCAAGGACTTTGACGCGGCGCTCAAAGGCGATCCCAAGCTTGCCGGCTCGCTCTATGGGCGCGGCCTCGCCAAGCTCCGCAAGGGCGATCGCAACGGCGGCAGCACCGATATGGCCGCGGCCAAGGCGATCAAGTCCGACATTGCCGAGGAGTTTTCGCGTTACGGCCTCAAGCCGTAGCGTGTCGCTTATCTATGCCGGGTCGTTGCCTTTGGCCTGGATCACGGGCCTTGCTTCCGGACTCTTGAGCAGCTTGATCAACTCCCGCGCCGCCTGCTGGTTCGGCGATGACGCCGACACGCCGGCGGTGAACATCACGATGGAGTTGATTGCCGCCGGCAGCGGACCCACAAGCTCCGCGCCCGGCACCGACATGATATTGGGGACGACGATAAGGCCGAGCTCAACCTTGCCCTCGGCGACCAGCTCGGAAACCATTTCGCCGTCCGTTTCGACGGCCTTGGCCTTGATCGCATCGGCGACGCCAAGCTGAACGAACAGCTTGCGCAGATGGATCGTGCTGGCGCCTTCCTTTAAGTAGGTGACTGACTTGGCCTTGAGCAGCGCCTGCTTGAATGCCTCGGGGGTGCCGATGTCGGGTTTCGGCGCGCCGCGCTTCACCGCGACGCCGATACCGGATGACATGATATTGGCGCGGCTATCGGCCAATAG
>Ga0070689_100000930_pt1 | contig 18206 bp, 12 predicted proteins | sample KBSS23HmetaG_FD_64669 | JGI IMG/M metagenome (GOLD analysis project Ga0070689, IMG submission 64669) | Switchgrass rhizosphere microbial communities from Kellogg Biological Station, Michigan, USA - KBS S2-3H metaG | ecosystem: Host-associated > Plants > Roots > Rhizosphere ...
TGGCCGGGACCGGGAGACCCCCCCGCCGACACGCCGGGATTCACCCGTCTCTCGCGCTTTCGTGTGCCGGACGGTTCAGAAACAGCGGACCCGGCTTCCGAACTGGTTTTGATCCACCAATATGATCGTCATGTGTGGCACGAAGGAGGCGGGATGTTTTTCGGAGACGATGGGTTTCTCTATATTTCCAATGGCGACGAAGGAGGTCTGCGAGATCAATATGACAGCGCCCAGCGGTTGAACCGCGGCTTGTTCTCCGGCGTGCTTCGAATCGACGTGGACCAAAATCCGGCCCGCAGCCACCCCATTCGCCGCCAGCCCCGGTCGGGAGGAACGGGTTCGCCGCCGAGTTACAGCGCCAATTATTTCATTCCCAATGACAATCCATTCCTGGATCCAGCCGGGACTATTCTCGAGGAATTTTGGGCACTCGGGCTCCGCAGCCCCCATCGCATGACTCTCGATCGCCCCACGCAAACCATTTGGCTGGGGGATGTCGGGCAGGACAATTTCGAGGAGGTGAGCGTCATCACCCGCCGCGGCAATTATCAATGGCCGTACCGAGAGGGTTTTCAAACCGGCCCCCGCAACCGGCCCGTCGTCCTGACTGGAGTCGATCAGCCCCCGATTTATGATTATCCGCACGAATCGGCCAACAATTGCGTCATCGGGGGCTACGTCTATCGCGGCACGCGCTTTCCGGAGCTGACCGGGAAATACCTGTTTGGCGATAACGGCTCGGGGCGCATTTGGATGATGGACCACAGCGTGACGCCGCCCGTGGTCACGCAACTTTGCACCATCCCGGGCTCGAGCTGGACTGGTCTGTCGAGTTTTGGGCTCGACCACGACAACGAGATTTATCTCTGCAAAATGGGCAGCGCCGGCCGGGTCTACCGCCTGACCCGGCAGACGATTACCCAGTCCCCGATGCCCGCGCAGCTCTCCGACACCGGCGCCTTTACGAATCTTAACAACCTGGCGCCCGCCCGCGGTCTCATTTCCTATGATGTCAACGCCCCCCTCTGGTCGGATGGTGCCGGAAAAAAACGATGGATCTCCCTACCCAACAATGGCAGCCCCTACACGCTCGATGAAACGATCGCTTTCTCGAACACCGGAGAGTGGGAGTTCCCCATCGGAACGGTCTTCGTCAAACATTTTGAGCTGTCGACCAACGAGGCCAACCCATCCCTGAAGCGCCGGCTGGAGACGCGCTTCCTGGTGATGGACACCAACGGCGCCGTATATGGAGCGACCTACAAATGGAGGGCCGACAATTCTGATGCGGATTTGCTCACCGACAGCCTGTCCGAAGACGTCACCATCTTCACCGCCACCGGCACCCGGGTGCAAACCTGGTACTACCCCAGTCCGCATGATTGTCGCGTCTGCCATAACGCGAACGCCAATTTTGTTCTCGGCGTTAAAACGCGCCAGCTCAACGGGAACTTCACCTACCCGGGGACGGGCCAGACGGACAATCAGCTCCGCGCATGGAATCACGCCGGCATGTTCCGCTCGCCGCTCAATGAAGCTGACATCGGGACATTCGCAAGCTTGACCAGTCTGACGAATTCCGCCGCCAGCCTCGAGTCCCGTATCCGCTCGTATCTCGACGCGAACTGCAGTCAATGCCATCGGCCGGGTGGGGTGGTCCAGGGATACTTCGACGCCCGGTTCGATACACCGCTGGCGAGCCAGGGACTGCTCGACGGACGGCTCGCCAATACGCTGGGAATTGTCGGGGCTCGGGTTGTTGCCCCGCAGGACCTCGCCCGCTCCATGCTCCATACGCGAATGAACAGCTCGAACCCGGAAATCAAGATGCCGCCCCTGGCCAGAAATGTCGCGGATGGTGAGGCGGTGCAGGCGTTGTCACAGTGGATCCAATTGCTGCCCCCCACGACAAACACCCTGCCCGCACCCTGGCAGCATCAGGACATTGGAGACGTGAAACCGCCGGGCAACGCGCTCTTTTCCGAAGGCGAATTTACCATCAGCGCTTCCGGCTGGGATATCTGGAACGTGACGGACGCGTGTCATTATGTTTACCAGACGATCTCCGGCAACAGCGAGATCATCGCGCGGGTGACCGGCGTCCCGGACACGAACCCATGGGCCAAGGCGGGCCTGATGTTCCGCCAGAATCTGGGCGAAGATTCTCCGCATGCGCTTTTGTTCCTCACGCCCGAACACGGGGTGGGATTGCAAAGCCGCGAACGAACAGGCGACGACTGCATTTATATCGAGGGTCCCTTCCTGACCGCACCTGTGTGGTTGAAATTGGTCCGAACCGGAACAAATTTCGATGGCTATTCTTCCATGGACGGGGCGGCCTGGACGCCCGTCGGCTCCGTCACGGTTCCTTTGACCGGGACATTCCACTTCGGCCTGGCCGTGACCTCCCACACGAATAACATCATCTCCAGCGGAACCTTCGACAACGTCAGCATCTGGCCCCCGGCGGGAACCTATCCGAGCTTAACGTTGCTGCGACGCGATGCCGATGGGACCGTGCATCTCCAGGTGCAAGGGCAGGCAAACTCCCCCTATTCTCTTGAAGTCTCGACGAGCCTAACCGACTGGACGGCGGTCGCGACGCAAATGGCGGCGAGCAGCACGTTTATTTTTACCAATCGAAGCGCGACAAACACGCATCAGTTCTACCGTGTGCGCGGCGGCGGTTGAAGGGGCTTGTCGCCTCTTCCGGCAACAGCAAGGCATAGCGCGGTCATTCCCTTCAGTAACCGGCGCACCCTCCGCCTGCTTTGCGTCTTTGCGCCTTGGCGTCTTTGCGTTTCTCGTAGCGCGTGGAGCGTCAATGCCCGATCGACCCCGCAGTGTCCGCCCTTTTCGGCCCATTTTTGCACCCGAGCCTGCGCTTCGCGTTCATCGCCCCGTGGAACGCCGCGGCCATTCAACGCGAAGACGCCAAGGCGCAAAGGCGCAAAGAGCTGATTTTAACTGGAGCTTGGATGGATCGTCTGAACATCCACCGCGTTACTTCTGTTCTCCTCTACTCCGTGTCCTCCGCGGTCAATTCCGGATGTTTGGCTTTATAGAAGGTAAAAACGGGATGGCTTTCAGCCTGGGGGTGAGTCATTATTCAGTCGTCCCATCGCTTGGGCCGCTGAAGGACGGCACCAAAATGAGCCTGGAATCAGAGACGGATATTCCGGAGATTCTAAACTGGGGAAGCGACGAACATTTTGTTCAGTTCTACGAACAAGATGATTTCCTGGTGCAATCGATTTGTACCTTCTTCGAGTCCGGCCTGCGCCAAAACGACAGCGCCATTGTTATCGCCACCCCGGAACATCGCGCGGCCCTGGAGAAACATCTTCATCGCGTCATCAATCTCAATGCCGCCAAGGCATCCGGCCAATACATCGCGCTCGACGCGGCGACGGCGCTGTCCGGCTTCATGGTTGACGGCCTCCCCGACGAGACGCTCTTCAACGAGACGATCGGCGGTTTGGTCAGGAAATCCATCGCCCAGCATGGAAAGCTGCGGGCGTTTGGCGAAATGGTGGCCCAGCTTTGGTCAGAGGGAAATGCCGACGCGGCGGTTCAACTGGAGATCCTCTGGAACAAATTGCGCAAAGAGAACAGCTTCGTTCTCTTCTGCGCCTATCCCATCGAAGGCTTTCGCCATGCAGCCAAGGGCTCCCCGTTCGCCCACCTTTGCAGCCAGCATACCCGTGTGCTCCCAACGGAGAGTTACCTGTCTGCTTCGACCGAGACGGCGCGCCTGAGAATGATCGCCGGCCTGCAACAAAAAGCCATTTCCCTCGAAGCGGAAATCGATCGACGCAAACGTGCGGAAAAAGCATCCCGGCAAAGCCAGGAGGAGCTCGCTGCCGATCTGGACTCGATCACACGCCTCTATGAGGTTGGCAATCGATGTTCGCGAGCGACAGCGATTACCAGTCAATGCCTGGAGAACATCATCGAGACGGCGATACACGTGACCCGGGCGGACAAAGGCATTCTTCACTTGCCCGATCCCCTGTCGGGATCCCTGGCCATTGCCGCCCAGCAGGGGTTTCCTGCACCCTTCGTCCGGTTTTTTGCCCGCGTGGGCGACTACCGGGTCACTGCCTGCGCCGCCGCCATGCAATCCGGCCGGCGCGTCATCGTCGAAGACGTGACCAAGAGCGAGAGTTTCGTCGGCCACGCCGGCCTCGACGCGCTTCTCGCCTCCGGCGTTCGCGCCGTTCAATCCACACCGCTTTTGAGCAGCGCGGGCCAGGTGCTCGGCTTGATCTCAACTCACTTTGATCGACCCCATCGACCGGGGGAACGGGAATTGCGCCTGATGGATCTGCTCGCGCGCCAGGCAGCAGATTATCTCGAACGCAAGCAGGCCGAGGAGACTTCGGCCAGGCTCACCGCCATTGTTGAGCAATCGGAGGACGCGATCATCAGCAAGGACCTCACTGGCACCATCAAGACGTGGAACAGCGGAGCCGAGCGGTTGTTTGGTTACACGGCCGACGAAGCGATCGGCCAGCCCGTCACATTGCTTATTCCCCCGGAACGGGTGAACGAAGAACCGAAAATCCTCGATCGTATCCGCGCAGGCGAGCCGATCGAACATTACGAGACCGTGCGCCGGCGCAAGGACGGTACCCTGATCGACATTTCCCTGACCGTATCGCCCATCACCGATGTGAACGGCAAAGTCGTGGGCGCTTCCAAGATCGCTCGCGATATCACGGAACGGCGACGGGCCAACCAGGCCTTGCGCGAAAGCGAGGAACGCCTGCGCGCCTTCTTTGAATCCACCGCCGTGGGCGCTGCCGTCCTCACCGCCTCCAGCAGATTCCTCGAAGCCAACGACGCTTTCTCCGTAATCACCGGCTATTCCCGAGACGAGCTGCGGGCCATGGATTGCGCGGCTCTCACTCATCCCGACGACCTCCCCGATCTGAGGAAACTGCTGGGCGAGCTGGCCCAGGGAACCAGGGAGCGATTCGTCGTGGAAAAGCGCTGCCTGCGCAAGGACGGAGGACAGATCTGGGTGCAGAACAGCGTCTCCATCGTTCGCGGTGCCGGTGGCGATTTGCAGAACCTGGTGGTGCTCTGCCACGACATCAGCGAGCGCCGGCGGGTCGAGGAGCATCTGCGCAAACGCGGCGAACGGCTGCAACTTTTGTCCGATACCCTGGGTCAGCTTCTCAACGCCCGGGAGCCTGACACCATCGTGCGCGAGCTGTTTCCCAAGGTTGCAGCACATGTAGGGGCCGACAGCTATTTTAATTTCATGGTCAATCCATGCGGCGATGCCCTCACCTTGGATTCCTGCGCCGGCATTCCGGACGAGGGAACCCGCCTCTTCGAGCGATTGGAATTTGGCCAGGCAATCTGCGGCACGGTGGCGCAAACGCAACAGCCCATTCACGCCACCGACATTCAAAATTCCAATTACGAAAAAGCCGGTCTCGTCCGGCCATTCGGCATTCAATGTTATGCCTGCCATCCGCTGATCGCCGGCGGACGCCTGCTGGGCACACTCTCCTTCGCCAGCCGTTCGCGAAAGGCTTTCGATGAGGACGAACTGCAATTCCTCCAAATCATTTCGCAGCATACGGCGATCGCCCTCGAGCGGCTGAAGAGCGCCGAACAGCTGGAGAATGCCGTGGCGGACCGCACCACCTCCCTGCGCAAAGCCGTCGAACAAATGGAGGAATTCTCCTATACTGTTTCCCACGATCTGCGGGCGCCCCTGCGGGGAATGCAGGCTTATGCCGAGGCATTGGGGCAGGACTTCGCATCGTCCCTCCCGCCCGACGCCGCCCACTATCTCCATCGCATCGCGTCCAATGCCTCCCGGCTCGACAAGATGATTCTGGACATCCTCGCTGTGACCCGGCTGGCGCGAACGGAACTGTCCGTGCAACGAGTCAACGTGGATAACCTCGTGCGGCAGATCGTCGAACTGTATCCCGGAATGCAACCTCCGGGCGCTCACATCGAAATCAAACAGCTCCACGATGTCATGGCCCACGAGCCTTCGTTGACCCAGGCGATTTCCAATTTGCTGAACAACGCTGTTAAATTTGTCGCTCCCCACGTCACGCCCGTCGTCTGCATCTCCAGCGAATACAGCGCCAATCGCGTGCGGCTCTGGGTGGCCGATAACGGAATCGGCATTAATCCAAAATATCAGAATCGCCTGTTCGGCATGTTCGAACGGATTCATCCCGACTTGAAATACGAAGGCAACGGTGTCGGCCTGGCCATCGTGCGCAAGACTGTCGAGCGCATGGGCGGCAAAGTCGGCATGGAATCCGACGGGGTCAACGGAAGCCGCTTCTGGATCGAACTGGCCGCCGCGGATCAAAAATGACCTCGAGATGCCGCCCTTGGGCAAACGAAACAATTATCCCGCGTTGACTCCGAACGAAGTCAGGCTGTTGAAGACCTGGATTGACGAAGGAATGGCTTGGTAGGCCTATTTTCGTTGACTCAGTATTTCCAAGGCGCGAACGGTCGCCGCGTTGCGCCCTTCCACCCCCAGCTTCGGAAATAGATTGCTCAGATGACGTTTCACCGTGGACTCCGCGGTCCCCAGGAGAATGGCAATGTCACCATTGCTCTTGCCCTGCGCAACCCAAAGGAGCACCTCCGCTTCGCGTTCCGTCAGGCCAAGTTTCTCCAAAGGTTTCGCCGTGCTGAAGTCCGGATTGAATCCGCTCGCTTCGCCGACCTTTTTCTCCAGTCGCAGATCATGCGCCCGCTGCCGGTCAAACCGCGCATGAACCGCGGCAATGAGCTCCTCACTGCTAACCGGCTTGGCGAGGTAATCGTCAGCCCCCAGGTTCATGCCCGTGCGCAGATCCGTCTTCTCTCCCTTCGCCGTTAGAAAAATGAACGGGATGGTGGCGGTGCTTTCGTTTTCGCGCAGCGCCGCCAGGACTCCATAACCATCGAGCTCAGGCATCATCACATCACAGAGAATCAGATCCGGCGGGGCGGCCTGCGCCGCCGTCACACCTTTCCGGCCGTTCTCGGCTACAACGACATTAAAGCCTTCCATCTCCAGAATGGTTTGGATGTTCCGGCGCATCACCGGCTGGTCCTCGATGAGAAGGATCTGTTTCATGGTCTGCGAGCTCGCTTGGTTCGCTTGGATGGTTTGGGTTGCTTCGTCAACGATGCCCGCGGCTTCGCGTTCGATCCGGCCGCTGTCCGACGGGGCCGCGCCTTCGCTTCCGCCCCGGTGAAGAGCGGCAGATGCACGGTGACCACCGTGCCCTTGCCCTCTTCACTTTGCATGCCGACCGTGCCGCCATGGAGTTCAACGCAACGTTTGACGATGACCAGCCCCAGCCCTGTTCCCGGACGCTCCCCCACATTGGTGCCCCGGTGAAAGGTCAAAAAGAGGTTCGCTTGATCGCTCTTGGGAATGCCGATGCCTTGATCGCGCAACACAAAGATCGCGTCCGGCCCCGCGCGTTCCACATGAAAGATCACCGGGATGCCCGGAGCAGAGTACTTGACCGCATTGCTCAACAAGTTGTTGAAGATATGCCGAAGCAACGACTCGTCGGCCGATGCGGGGATCGTCAAATTATCGGCCGTAAATTGAATTGGGCAAACGTCCGCCGTCGCCGCCCGCACTTCCGCGGCCACGCGACGGCAGAATTCCGGCAGATCGAGCGGGCTGCGCTTGCATTCCATCCGTCCCGCCTCGACGCGAGCCAACAACAGCACCTCGTCCATCAAATCCCCCATGCGCCGGCTGGCATCATGGATGTCCTGCAGGTGCACCGCACGGCGCTCAGGCGGCAGGCGGTCGAAGTATTTTTTTAGAATATCCGCGGCGCTCATGATGATCCCCAGCGGCGTGCGAAACTCATGGGAGACAAGCGAGACGAAGTTGGTCTTCAGGCGGCTGAGCTCCTTCTCGTGCTCCAACGCCCGTCGCATGTCCTCCTCTCCTTTCTTTCGCGCGGTTATGTTCGTTCCCACCGCCAGGATGTGGGGCTGGCCGTCAATATCGATCACCTCTGCCGAAAGTAGCACGGTGTCCAGACGCCCGTCCTTCGAGCGCAGAACCACTTCGCGGTGGCGGATAAAGCCGCGCAGTTGTACTTCCAAAAGGAAGCTGCCGCGCTCCTCCAATCGATGCCAAAGCTTCAGGTCGGCGGAGGTCCGGCCAATGACTTCCTCCCTGGAGAAGCCCGACGACTGAAGAAATGCTTCGTTGACCTCCACAAATTTTCCGTCGTTCATCCGGGCGATGGAGAGGAACACCGGGCTGGCCCGAAAGGCCTTGCTGAAACGCTCCTGCGATTCGCGCAAGCCCACGGTCGCCTTCGCCACCCGTCGTTCCAGATCCGCATTGAGTATGAGAATGGAGTCCTCGGCCCGCTTTCGTTCGATGAATTGGCCAATTTGGCCGCCGATGGCGGAGAACAGCTCGAGCACATGCTCGTTGGGCTGGCGGATTTCGCGGCTGAAAAACTCAATGACGCCCAGGATTGATTCACCCAGGTGGATGGGAAAGCCGAAGGCACTGTGCAAATCCGCCCGCTTGGCCAGCGGTGCGCGGGGGAATTTGGCGTCCTGCACCACATCCGAAACCCATTGAGACTGCCCGCTGGCCCAGATCCGTCCCGGAAGGCCCACACCCCGGGCGAACACCGCTGCGCGCGTCTCCCGTTCGAAGTCGCTGAACCGCGAATCGCCCGCCGGCCAGACGTCGACGCATCGGAGAACATCACCATCCACGTGCCAGATGGTGCCCACATCCCAGTGCAGGCATTCGCAAACGGCGCGGAGAATCTGCGGAGTCGCTCCCGCCAGCGTGGGCGCCTCGGCCAGAATACGCGTAACGGCGAACTGGCCCGCCCGGCGCAGCTCGGCCTGTTTGCGTTCGGTGATGTCGCGAATGTGCCCGGTAAAAATCGGAGGGCCATGGCCGCTAATTCGGGTGATGGCCAGTTCCACCGGGAAACGTTCGCCCCCCTTTCGCATGGCAGTAATCTCAATGCGCTGCCCGACGATGGTATCCCGACCGGTGCCTACCGCCCTGGCCAGGCCGGCCCGATGGCGATCGCGCAGCTCAGGCGGAATTATCAAATCAGCCATTTCCCGGCCGGCGGCTTCGTCCCGGGTGTAACCAAACGTTTTTTCCGCGGCTGGATTGAAGTCGAGAACACGACCCTCGTGGTTGATCGTGACGATGCAATCCAGCGCGGTCTCGAGAATGGCCGACTTCAGCGCCTCGCTGACCCGCAACGCGGCTTCCGTGCGAGTGACAAACTCGGTGGAAGACGTTTTAGACATTGGCGCATATTACTTCGGTCCGTCGCGGGTGCGAGCCGGAAAGCGATCCAGGTTCTGCTCCTTTGGTAGTAGGGCCGGCCCGCGCTGGGCCGCCAGGATAGGACATGAATCGGGAGGCGAACGACTTGATTCCGCCCGCCCCATTGGGGCGGGAACGTCATCTTGGCGTCTGAGATCCGAGGGAATTGCCCTCGGCTGAGTCCTCACAGGCCGTTGGCCTGCACCTTCAGTTGTACTTCATCCGCCTTCCTCCGGTTGCTTCTACATCCGAGGTCGAATTGTGACAGCACACCCAGCGTGTTAAGGGTTGGTGCATCGATGATCGATGAACAACCCATCGCCCGAAAAAACCTATGTCACCCAATTCACCCGCATCCAGCCCGATGAGCCCGACGCAGCTTGACGCCATCCGCGAAACCTTCGCCCTGGTCGCACTACAATCCGATGTCGCCGCCCGCGCATTCTACGAACGTCTCTTTGAGCTCGATCCGTCGTTGCGTCCGCTCTTCCGGTCCGACCTCGAGGAACAGGGCCGCAAGCTCATGCAGATGCTTGGGGCGGCCGTCCGTCTCCTCGACAATCCGCAGGGGCTTACGCCGGTCCTGGAAAACCTCGGACGACGACATTCCGAATACGGTGTGCGCGATGAGCACTACGATACCGTGGGCGAAGCGCTGCTTTCGACGCTCAGCGCCGCTTTGGGGGAACTGTTTACTCCTGTCGCGCGCGAGGCCTGGGCAAGTCTCTACGGCCTTGTCGCAACCACCATGCAGCGCGCGGCCCGACATGCAGCGCCGACGACGTGCATCACCTCGCCTGACGTGGCCCCAGCAGCTGCTTGATGGCCGCATGAGTTCGCGATCTCAGGAGGGCTGAAAGCCCGATATGTTATAGCCTGGGCTGAAGCGAGCCACGCGAGCGAAGGCCCAGGTAGAATCCGCGCTTGAAACGTGAGCCCTGGAAAGGGCGACACCCGTCAATCGACGGCTTGGGATTCGCATTATCTAAACGCGAAAACGAACTGAGACGTCCTGATGCTGCCGCCCTTTCAGGGCTCTGGCCTCCTGTACCGACAACCTGGGCCTCCGCTCGCGGCGCTCGCTTCAGCCCAGGCTATAATATTGCGGGCCTTCAGCCCTCCCCATTCTGCGTACGACCTATCGCATGTTGCTCTTGGGAAAAAGAACGCGCTCCGGCTGCCCGTTCAAGGCGGCCAGAAGCTTGCGGGTAAGATCCGTTTTGACCCGGCCCGCTTCCTTTGGATCCACCAGGTATCGCACGATCGCTTCAAGCCACGTGTTGTCGCTCACGCGGAAAACCACCGACGGCCGTTCCTCCACGTCGACGCAGTGCACTGGAGTCCGCGACAATAGTTCCCGGTACTCCTTCACGTGATTCATCATCGAGGAACCCAGTTGATCCTCGACAATCTTCTGCATCGTCTGCGCGACGAACTCCAGGTCACTCTCGTAAGCGAGCTGGAACTTGACCTCGTTCCAAATGTAGGGAAACAGGGGCCAGGAGTAATTGAAAACCGGCTCGCTGAAAACGTTGGTATTGGGAAATTTGATCAATCGCCCGCTCGGATGATCGGTGGAGAGGTGCGCCCCCCGGATCTCCCACAGCGTCGTGTCGAGATAACTCACGTCGATGACATCTCCGCGCGCATCGCCAATCTGGATGCGATCCCCGACGCGGTAGGGCGCCCGCAAAAGGATGTAAATCCATCCGATGAAGCTGGAGATCGGAGTTTGCAGCGCGAAACCCAGCACCAGAGAGATCAAGCCAAGGGAAACGACCGCCGCATACCAATTCACAAACAGAACGGAGATAACGATGAAAAGTCCCAGGATGCCCGTCACCAGCCGCAAGACGCGTTGCAGATTGAAACGAGAAATGGGATTGCGCAGCCGGCCAATGAGGTAGACATCGATGGTCCGCGCTGCGGCCAGTAACACCACGATGCCGAATCCCCCAATCAAGTAGCGCTGAATTTTTTCCAGGAGAGATGCCTTGAAGAGACCCGGACGCCACTGCAGAAACAAGATTCCCGCGCCGCAAAGCGCCGCCGCCACCAGATAAGGAACAAACCAGAAGCGCGGCGCCTTGACCGGCTCGGGCGGCTTGGGATCATCCGCCTTTTGTCTGATTCTCTCGGGATTGTCCTCCTGCTCCGCCACCTGCTCGAGTTTCTCGAGTTCACGGGTCTGTGCTGGACGGTCGTCTTTCATACGATTGTTGACCCCTCCCCGTTTTTGTTGCGACAACCTACCGCTCCGTCGTCCCGGAATCCAATGGCAAATCTTCAGGTCCCGTCAGGAACGGTTCCGGACCTCCTTCCAATCATCGCTTGCAGATCCCGGATTGCCCATACCGTTTTCACCGCCCCCAGAACCCGAACAAGCACCCATGAGAACGACTGGATTCATCTGCTTGATCCTTGGAGTTATCGGCAACTTCCCGCGAGCTTGAATTGCGCCTGTCGGATTTTCGGCGGGCTGTCCATGATCTTCATGATGCAACAGGCGACTGACATCGAATTGCTGCGGCGTTATTCCGAAAATGGCTCGGAAGAAGCCTTCGCCCTGCTCGTTCAGCGCTATGTGAACCTGGTCTACTCGGCGGCGCGCCGACAGTTGCAGGACCCGTCCATGGCCGAGGAAGTCACGCAGGCCACCTTTATCGTCCTCGCCCGCAAAGCGCGTTCCCTCAGCGACAAAACGATCCTGCCGGCCTGGCTATATCGGACTGCCCTTTTCGCCGCAGCCGATGCACGGAAGTCGAGGTTGCGGCGCGAAAAATATGAACAGGAGGTCGCGCGTATGGAACCCCCGCAAGCGGATACCGACACCGTCTGGCAGGATATCGAGCCCCTTCTGGACAACGCCATGAACAGTCTGGGCGAAGCGGATCGCACCACGCTCCTGCTCCGATTTTTCGAGAACAAATCTTTGCGCGACGTCGGCACCGCCCTCGGAGTGAGCGACGATACTGCGCAGAAACGTGTCGCGCGCGCGCTGGAACGACTGCGCCGGATTTTCGCGAGCAACGGCGTCACCTTGTCGGTCGGGATGCTGACGGCAACCCTTCCATCCCGGGCGGTGGAACTGGCCCCTTCCGCGCTCGCGACTTTCGTGGCGCACAGTTCGGCGCCCTCGGCCGCGATTTCTGCAGCAACAACAACTCTGGTGAAAGGAACACTTCAAATGATCGCATGGTCTCAATGGAAATGGGCGGTCGGACTTGGCGCCGCGATATTAGTGGCCGGCGGGGCCGCCACAGTGGTGGCGCAAAAAAGGGCGGCGGCTGAACGCTCCACCACACCACCGACAGCGGCTGCGACTGACGAACGGTCAACGCCCTTGGGCGCGCTTCGATTTCTGGCGCGCGCCTTGCAGGACTTCGACGGGCCAAACGTTGCAAATTCCATGCACGCGCAGAACCCGGGCCAGGAACGGTTCGTCAACGCCATGGTCAACGTGGTCCGGGTCGAGGGCGAAATGCGAAAAGCGCTCGGCGATACCTTTGGCACCAATGGCAAAGCCTTGCTTCCGAAACGCGCGCTATTCGCCATGAGTTTCGGACAGGAGCTGCTCGATGATGCGCAGGTGGAAGTTCAAGGCACCAACGCCACCGTCCACATGCCTGGCCGGGATGGACGTTCTGACAAAATGCACCTCGTTCAGGTTGCCGGCGTCTGGAAGGTAAGCGGGGACAAAGGCGACTCTCCGGCCGCCGGGAAGGGATTGGAATCGATGGAGCGCATCAGCGCCGCGGTAGAGTCTTTTACCGACGAAGTGACGCGCGGACAGTTTCGGACGGCCGAAGAAGCGATTCGTTCCATGCGCCGCCGCATCTGGCCGCTCATGAGCTCGCGGCAATAGCCAGGACGCTCACTGTCCGTCGAAAAGGCGCGGCGGCCTCACCCCCAACTTATCGGGCGGGCCGTTCACGTCGCAGACCGAGGAAAACTCATTCGCCTCGAGCCAATATTCCTTGATCAATCGGCCGATGTGAGTCATCTGGTCCGCGCTGAGGGGCTTCACCAGGAATGAATTCACTCCAATGTTGTAGGCCATGTCCACGTCGTTGCGCAAAGGCGAAGAACTCAGGATGACCACCACGATCGATTTAAACTCCTTGTGGGAGCGTATCCATTTCAGCACATCCAACCCATGGATCTTGGGCAGCTTCAGATCCAGAATGACCAGGCAAGGCGTGGGAAACTGCTGCTGATCGGCATAGTCGCCCTGGGAGGAAAGATAGTCGATGGCCTTCTGGCCATCGTTCACGATGTGGACCGTGTTCTGGATGCCGGCCGCGTTAAAAGCGCGCTTGAGGAAGAACTGGTCGTCTTCATTGTCTTCCACATGCAGAATGGGCGCTGGGTTTATCACAGTTCTCCTTTCCTGAGCTCTATCCAGAAGGTGGACCCTTTTCCTTCCTCCGATTCCACCCCCAATTTCCCGTTCATCCGTTCGACCGCCCGGCGGACGATGGTCAATCCAATCCCGCTTCCTTCGTAAGTGGACTCGGGCTGCAAACGCTCGAAGAGCTTGAAGATCCGTTCCTGGTCGTTGGCGGCGATGCCAATGCCGTTGTCCTTGATGTAAATCCTAACGTTCTCCCCCCTCAGCTCGGTCCAGACTTCGATTTTCGGCTTTCGCTCCGCCGGGACAAACTTGACCGCGTTGGCCAGCAGATTGGAAAACCCCTGAGTCAGCGCCGTGTGATCTCCGATCACCGGGTGCAACGGCAGCCGCGCCGTCAATTCCACTGCGGGTGAATTCAAATGCGGAGCCATGAGAAGAATCTCCGACAAAATCCGATCGAGGCTGATGGGCTGCATCTCCAGCCGTCCCTGGGAAACACGGGTGTAGACCAGCACTTCGCGGATGTGGGAGTCGAGTTTCTCCGCCGCGCCCATGATTTTTTCCAGGTAGGACAGGGCCTCGGGCGGCACCTGGTTGGCAAAATCGCGCGCCACGATCTCCGCGTATTGGTGCATGGTCCGGAGGGGCGCACGCATGTCATGGGCAATGCTGTAAGCGAAGGATTCCAGTTGCTCGACGGCCTCTTGCAGCTCGCGACTCTGCCGGGCAACGGTTCGTTCCAAGTCGGCTTTGGCGCGAATCAATTCCGCGCGTTCCGGATCCGGTCTTTGACTCATTTCCTTCTGCAATTCAACGCCTGCTTCTGATGGAGACTGGTGCCTGGCCCGCTTTGGGGCATCAGCACTCATTCCACAACCATTAACCTCGGGCGTGAGATTGACAAGGCCGATTTCACGGGAGCTAACCTAAGAAATTTGCTTAACCTAACAGGTCGTTTAAAAACCATGCGCATTGCCAACGATAAAATCTCCTCCGGAGTCAGTCAGCCTGTTCACGCCACGGTTTGCCCGTGTACCACGGTGTGTTGTTCTCCCTCAGGTAATGCTGCACGACGTAACTCGCGGTCACCTCCGGAAACACGGGCTTGCCGCCGTGATGCATCACGTCCACCAGGACGCGTCGGCCGTTGTCCAGCGTGACCTCGTTCCAGGCATGGGCAAACCCGTTGGTGCCGGTCTTGGCATAGTTCCCGCGCACGAGGGCCGTTTTTAATCCGGCGTCGTCCGCCAGGATCTTGAAGAGAAGGGCGCGGTGACGGCAGACGCCGGACTGGCATTGATCCAGCACGTCACCGAGCAGCAAGGGCTTGTTGACGAACTCCCGGGTAATTTGCTCGATGGACAGTGCGACCCATCGGTCGCCCCCTGGCGGGGTCGCGGCGCTGTCAATGTGAGCAGCCAGCCGCTGCACTCGCTCGAGCGGCGGCAGAGCCTGTATCTCGGTGGAGCGCGCAAATGCCCGGTGCTTTTCCAGTGCCGCATCACGCGTTCGATCAACCAGCAATATTTCGCGCGGAGAAGCCACGCCGCCGGCGTCGCTGAGGACCATGTGACGTCCGCCATCAAAGTAGCCGTCCGGGATTCTGACCTCGGGACCCAGATAGTGCTGCTTATGAAACGTGTCCATCACCTGTTTTGCCGCCGCCGACAGTTTGAGCGAAGGGGCGTTCGTCGGCATCGTCTTCAGCGCGGCATCAAAAAAGAGATCCTCATTCTCCGCCGACGCCTGGTGCACTTCGACAGCCAGGACATTTTTCGCGCCCGGACGAACGACGTCGCGGGAAACAGGCATTCGATGGTAAAATCCCTCCTCCTTGTTCGGCAGTTCACGCTTGGCCTTCGTGTCCGGACCAATCACGCCGGACGGAAGGTTCAGGCGGCCGATCTCCCGTCCGTTCAGATAGGCCACCGCCCCATCGTCGACGCAGAGCAAGAGGACCAACCGCTCGGCAGCTTTGACATCGGCGGCATCGAATTCGTGACGGAACCAAACCGTGATGGGTTTTAGCAGGGGCGAGGCGTCTCGAAGGTTTGAACTCAGCCGACTCTCGCCGTAGCCCAGGGGAGCCTGCCCCGATTTCCAGCTGGTGTCATCGAACCCGGGCAGTTGCCATCCAGCCGTTGGCGCGACACCAGTATCGAGGTATTTCCAGGCGGAACCGGAGCCGGCGACGACGAGATCACGCGCCGCAACGGAACTGGCCAGAAGGGAGAAGACCAAAGCGCCGGAAGCCAGAAGCGCCCGCCGCAAGCATCCCAGGTAGGCAAACATGCCTTTAGACTAGTTGGAGATTTCGGCCGAGTCACCTCTGAAGATACCGGAAGTCCGGCGGCGTCCACTCGCCTCAAAACGCTTGGCGCGGTATGCAGGCGCCCTCATAGTCGGCACATGAAGCAAGGCCCGCCTCGGATCCAGACGAAGGCAGCCGGAGGGAAAACTTCTCCAGGGCCGGTTGGCAGAGTTCATCCCGTGGTGATTTATCCCATCCGGCAGCCCGTCGATTTTAGTAATCTCGATCCGCTCTATGAGCTCATCGCCCGGCTGGACGCGGAGAAGGACGCTTACGCCCGCCCGATCACCGTCATGGATCGCAAAACGTTTTACGAGATGGAGGGCAACAAACCCTTTCTGGAATTTCGGAAGGATTCTGTCGCCCGGCATTCCGACATTCTGGACGCCTGGTGCGTGGACACCTGTCAGATGTGGTATTCCGGCCTGGGTCGGGCCTACGAGCAGGGCGGACCGGATGACGTCTATTGGCTCATCCCCGGCGATTTCAACTACGGCACGCCGGTGGGCCGGGAAGTCTTGGGCCGGCTGCACGATTTGCCCGAAATTTGCGTCGAGTTACAGCAGGACCTGTGCGTCGGCGAAGTCGCCACTGAATCCGGCAACTCCAAGCAATTGATCGACACCTACGGGACATTTGCATTGCTTTACAACTGGTTTCCGTCCGAAGCCCGCGAAATTCGCGAATACACCGAACGGCCCCGTTCGGAATTCTTCGCGGTGCGGCACCGTTTCCTGGGCGAAATGCTGCGCCAGCGATGGTTTGCTTATGAGCAAACGGTGGTCATGTTATTGCATGCGGTGCTCGGTCACAAACGCATCAGCCGGTTTTTCGTGGGCCACATCTCGGATCTGCCGGAAGGCCACGAGTCCCTTTCATCGGCTCTCCAGCAAGTGGAGCGCACGGAGCGTGTGCTCAAAACCCTCTGGCGCGAACGCCACGAGCCGCGCTCCGGATGGACGGAGGAATTTCGGGCGCTGGAAAACCAGTCGGAGCAAATACGTCGCACCGCGCAGACCGTGCTCCAGAACCTCCTTCCTTAAACCCCAAGCTTTCAACAAACACTCGTTCGATAACGAAGGTTGAGCGTTGGACTTGACCGTTCGCAGTAGCGTTAAAAATGCAATGTAGGCAGGTAGCAAGCATGAACAAGAATCGTTACGGCGGTGCGAAGCCGATGCGGGCATTGAACTTCATCTGCAACGCGCCGCAGGCCCGGGAAGTCACTTTGGTTGGCGATTTCAACGATTGGAATCCGCATTCCCATCCATTGAAGCATATGCCCGACGGGGCCTGGCTCACCACGGTGGAGCTGAAGCACGGCCATCACCGTTACGCGTTTATGGTGGACGGCGTGTTAACGCTCGACCCGCGCGCCCAGGGAATTACCCGCAATGATCGAGGCGAACGTGTCTCCCTGGTGCCCGTGAGTTGATTCGAAATAATCCCTGCCAATTGCACACCGCACCTGCAGCATGGAATTGGCGCACTCGACCGCCGTGATGTACCAATCCGGCACCGCAGGTGCAGCATGGAATTGGTACCCATCCTCCCTTCTGAAGTGCCAATGCCGTGCTACAGGTGCGGCGTCCAATTGGCACAAACCTACACCGACATTTGTCAATGCCCTGCAGCAGGTGCGTCACTGGATTGTCCCAAGGAAAGCCAGCACAGGGACACAATTGAATTCCCCCGTTCAGCAGAATCGTTTTTAATCCAAACATGATCCGACACCTTCGCGGTACCCTTGTGCTCTCATGGTTAGCCCTGCTTTCCATGCTTTCCGCCCCGGCTGAACAGTCCGGGCCCGCCCGTCGCGTTCTCGCCGCCGATGATTCCACTCGCCGCCTCGCCATCATCGCCGCAGACGGCTCTCTCGAATGGGAGATTAAAGTCGGGGCTATTCACGACGCGTCGGTTCTGCCCAACGGCAACGTCCTGTTCCAGCAAGGATGGACCAGGATTGTCGAGGTCACGCCTGACAAACAGTCCGTTTGGGAATACGACGCCGCAAAAATGAACGGCAATGCCGGCAAACGCGTCGAGGTGCACGCCTTTCAACGCCTGTCCGATGGCTTGACGATGCTCGCCGAATCGGGAACAGCCCGAATCATTGAGGTGGACATGGCTGGAAAGCTTCACCGCGAGATCAAGCTCAAGGTCAACCATCCCAACCCCCACAGCGACACCCGGCTCGTCCGCAAGATCACCAACGGCAACTA
>Ga0070689_100000931_pt1 | contig 18184 bp, 12 predicted proteins | sample KBSS23HmetaG_FD_64669 | JGI IMG/M metagenome (GOLD analysis project Ga0070689, IMG submission 64669) | Switchgrass rhizosphere microbial communities from Kellogg Biological Station, Michigan, USA - KBS S2-3H metaG | ecosystem: Host-associated > Plants > Roots > Rhizosphere ...
GTTAACGGTCCGTTAATCCGGCGTTACGCCGCCCGGCGCGCCGAACGTGGGCGCCCCCTCCTGCTAGAATTCCGCCTCGCTTTTCCCTCGCGCCTCCTGCCTCACACCCTCACGCCTCCACACCCAGATGAACATCCACGAGTACCAGGGCAAGCAGGTCTTCCGCAAGTTCGGGGTCGTGACGCCGCGCGGCGAGCCCGCCATGTCCGTGGACGAAGCGGTCGCCGCGGCGCGGAAGCTGGGCGGCAACGTCTGGGTCGTGAAGGCGCAGATCCACGCCGGCGGGCGCGGCAAGGGCGGCGGCGTGAAGGTGGCGAAGTCCATCGACGAGGTGCGCGACCTCGCGAAGAAGATCCTCGGCATGACGCTCGTCACGCACCAGACCGGCCCGCAGGGGCGGGTGGTGAAGCGCCTCCTAATCGAGGAGGGCGCGTCGATCGCGAAGGAGTACTACCTCGCGGTCGTCGTGGATCGCGTGCTGCAGCGCGCGGTGATGATGGCCTCCAGCGAGGGCGGCGTGAACATCGAGGAAGTCGCGGAAAAAACGCCGCAGCTCATCCACAAGGTCGCGATCGATCCCTTCAAGGGCCTGCAGGACGCGGACGCCGACGAGCTCGCCCGCAAGATCGGCATCCCCGCCAACCTCATCGCGCAGGCGCGCGAGCTCTTCAAGGGCATCTACCGCGTGTTCGACGAGATGGATTGCTCGCTCTGCGAGGTGAACCCGCTCATCACCACAAACGACGGCCGCGTGGTGGCGCTGGACGCCAAGCTCAACTTCGATTCCAACGCGCTCTTCCGGCATCCCGACGTGGTCGAGCTGCGCGACCTCGAGGAGGAGGATCCCGCCGAGGTAGAGGCTTCCAAGTACGACCTGAACTACATCCAGCTCGACGGCGACATCGGCTGCCTCGTGAACGGCGCGGGACTGGCGATGGCGACCATGGACACCATCAAGCTGTTCGGCGGCAACCCGGCCAACTTCCTCGACGTGGGCGGCGGCGCCACCACGGAGAAGGTGACCGAGGCGTTCAAGATCATGCTGCGCAACCCGAAGCTGAAGGCGATCCTGGTCAACATCTTCGGCGGCATCATGAAGTGCGACGTCATCGCCAGCGGCGTCGTGGCCGCGGCGAAGCAGGTGGGCCTCAAGGTGCCGCTGGTGGTGCGCCTCGAAGGGACCAACGTGGACCTCGGCAAGAAGATCCTCGCGGAATCGGGGCTGCCGATCATCTCCGGCAACGACATGGGAGACGCGGCGCAGAAGGTCGTGGCTGCCGCGAAGGGCAAGCAATGAGCATCCTGATCGACAAGGACACGAAGGTCGTCACCCAGGGCATCACCGGCAAGACCGGCCAGTTCCACACCAAGATGGGCCTTGAATACGCCAACGGGAAGAACTGCTACGTGGCGGGCGTGAACCCGAAGAAGCCGGGCGAGAAGTTCGAGGGCATCCCGATCTTCGCGACGGTGAAGGAGGCGAAGGCCGAGACCGGCGCCAACGTCTCCGTGATCTACGTGCCGCCGCCCTTCGCCGCCGCGGCGATCGACGAGGCGGTCGATGCGGATCTCGACCTCGTCATCTGCATCACCGAAGGCATCCCGGTGCGCGACATGATCCGCACCAAGGCGAAGATGAAGGGGCGGCGCACGCTGCTCCTCGGCCCCAACTGTCCCGGCACCATCACGCCGGGCGAGCTCAAGATCGGCATCATGCCGGGCCACATCCATCGCCCGGGACGCATCGGCATCGTGTCGCGCTCCGGCACGCTCACGTACGAAGCGGTGGGACAGGTGACCGCGCTGGGCCTCGGCCAATCGTCGGCGGTGGGCATCGGCGGCGATCCGGTGAACGGGCTCAAGCACATCGACGTTCTGAAGATGTTCAACGACGATCCGGCGACCGAAGCGGTCATCATGATCGGCGAGATCGGCGGCAGCGACGAGGAGACCGCCGCCGAGTGGGTGAAGAAGAACATGAAGAAGCCCGTGGTCGGCTTCATCGCCGGCCTCACGGCGCCGCCCGGCAAGCGCATGGGCCACGCGGGCGCCATCATCTCCGGCGGCAAGGGCACCGCGCAGGAGAAGCTCTCGGTGATGGAGGCGTGCGGCATCAAGGTCACGCGCAACCCCGCGGAGATGGGCAAGCTGCTGAAGTCCGTCCTGTAGCGGCGGGCGGCGCGGCATGAGCACGGCTGCGCGCTCGTTCCTCGAAGGCCTCGACGACGAGGCGCGCGAGCTGCTGATGTCGGTGGCCGCTCCCATCTCGTTCACCGTGGGATCCACCCTCGTGCGCCATGGCGATCCGGCGCGCGGCGCCTATGTCCTGCGACAGGGGTCGGTCGAAGCCAACGTGACGTTGCCCGGCGGCGAGACGCTCACGGTCGCCCGCCTCGGAGCCGGCGGCGTTTTCGGCGAGATGTCGCTGGTGGAGCAGGGCACCTGCACGGCCACCGTGCGCGCAACCGCGCCGGTGGACGGATGGTTCGTCGCGAGCGAGGATTTCCGCGCGCTGGTCTCGCGCCGGCAGCCCGCGGCGACGCGGCTGCAGCATGCGCTCACGCTCACCCTCGCGGAGAAGCTGGCGGCGTTGAACGCGCAGCTACGGGATTGCGCCGCTCCCGAGGATCGCCCGGCGCGCGGCGCCTCCGCGGGAATCGATCCGCTGGCAGGCGTGCCACGCTCGCGCGTGGCGCCTTTCGACGTCTCGGGGTTCCTCCCCCGCCTGCCCTTCTTCGAGCGCTTCTCCGCGGACGAGATCGACGAGGTCGTGAGCCATGCGGCGTACGTGGAAGTCGAAAGGGGCCGCGCCGTCTTCACGTCGCAGGGCCCGGCCGCATCCGCGTTCGTCGTGGTGCGCGGCGCGGTGGAGATCGTGACGGTGCAGGGCGCTTGCGAACGCAGGGTGGCGGTGGTGGGACCGGGGCAGCTCATCGGCCACCTCGCGGTGCTGCGGCGGGGAACGCACGCCTCGTTCGCGTTCGCGCGCGAATCCGCGCTGCTGCTGGACATTGCCGCGGCCGCGTTCAACCAGCTCTATTTCGGCGAGGGCCGCACCTCGACGCTGTTGCGCTCCGCGGTGCAGAAGAGCCTGCTCGCCTCCATGGCTCGCACCAACCGCGCGCTGACACGGCTCCTCAGCCAGGCGAAGCTGGAAGCGGCCGGCCGCGAGGGCCGCAAGCTCGAGGCCGCGCTGCACGGCCAGCTCACCGCGGCCAACTAGTCGAGGTAGTGGAGGGAAACCGAGGGGCGCCTGCCGTGCATGTGCGCGTGCAGCAGCGCGTACTCCGGGATCTCGACCCACGAGGCGACGTCGCGCGTGAGCGGCTCGGAAGCGATGAGGATCGAATCCGCGTTCTCGGCGCCGCCCGTCATCTTCCACTCGCCTTCGTGCAGCCCGTAATCGCCGCCCACGGTGTACCAGAGGCTGAGGAAACCCAGGTTCGCCTCGTGCAGGCGCGAGGCGTCCGCCGTGGCGTAGCGCCCGAAATCGAAGCAGTAACGCAGCGCCGCCACCTGGGTGCCGTCGCTCATGAAGAGATTCACCGAGGACGACGTGTCGATGCCCAGGCGTGCACGCTCCTCCCTCAGGATCGCGATGGCCGCCTTCACGGCCGCCACCAGCGCTTCGGCCGAGGGCGCAACGTGCGGATCCTCGAGCTGCGAGACCACCAGCGCATAGATCCACTCGCTGTCCGTCGTGCCGCGCACCATGCGCGCAAGCTCCGGGCGCACGTGGCGCGCGAGACCCGGACGCATCTCCGCGAAGCGCGCCAGGTCGCCGTTGTGCGCGAGCACCAGCGGGATGCCCGGGAACTGGAACGGGTGCACGTTCTGCAGGGAGATCTCCACCTGCGTGCTGTAGGCCACGCCGCGCACGTGAGCGAGCACACAACCCGCGGCGACCTTGGCGGCGAGATTTTTCAAGTTGCGGTCGAAGACCGGCAGCGAATCGGACGCGTACGCGAACGGCGTGGCCGCGTCATGGGAAGCGGGATCCCACGCGCGCATGCCGAACCCCGCGAGGTTCAGCATATGCAGCATCTTGGGCATGTAGCTCTGCCGCACCAGCGCGGAGTCCGGTTGGAAGAGCAGGTTGTCCAGAAGGACCGGCTTTCCGAGGTACAGCACGGCGCGGCACATGGCGCATTCTGGCAGCCGGGTTGGTGCACCGCAACGCGCGCGGCGCGGATCGGGGCAGCTGAAGCCGTACCCCGATCCGGCGCGGTGCCGACCGTTGAAACGGTGCTTCGCAACGCACTCCGGGATTCTGCGAAATGAAACGCGCGACGACGCGTTGACTGCGCGAGGCCGAGGCGTACAGTGGGGCGCAACAACACCATCAAGAAGCCTCTTCAGGGAGGTCATCATGGCGCACCGCTCGGCACGGCTCGCGTTCGCGGCCGTTCTCGCTTCTTTCCATTGCCTCTTCTTCCCATTTCCGGCCGGCGCACAGGCAGTCGTGCTTCTCCATGCGTGCGTGCACAACACCACGGGGCAGGTGCGCTTCGTCGACCCGGACCGGCCGTGCACGAATACCGAAACGCGATTGACCCTCAACGCCGCGGGGTCGCCGGGAGAGAGGGGGGAAAAGGGGGACAAGGGAGACCCCGGACCGAAGGGCGATCCTGGTGCGGGTCTCGATACTGGCGTGATCAGCGGCGTAGCCACCTCATGCCAGGGCCCGCTGGCGGGCGCCATGGTGTACATACCCGGACGCTCGTTCGTCTCCGTCGCCAACGCCCTGGGCGGATTCGAGCTGTCCTATGTTCCGCCGGGAAACCACAACGTCACCGTCGAAGCAGTGACGGGCGCCAAGCGCAGTTTTCCCGGCGTGGCCGTCAACACCGGGGAAACGACGGCCCTGGGCACCGTGTCCATCGTCGACATCACGAGCGATGTCTCCAATTGCGGCGCCTGCGGCAATGCGTGCCCGGCCGGGCAGGCTTGCACCGGCGGCCAGTGCATCCTGAATTGTCCCGCAGGTACCGTGAACTGCAACGGCAGCTGCGTGAATCTCGGTAGCTCGTTCGGCAATTGCGGCGCGTGCGGGCGATCCTGCGCGGCGAACCAGGCATGCTCCGGCGGCTCGTGCACCTGCCAGAACGGTTTCAGCGACTGCGACCAGAATCCCGCCAACGGTTGCGAGGCCGACCTGCGCAGCCCCACCACGTGCGGGTCGTGCTTCAACAACTGCGGACCGCGCGACTGCTCGCCGAGCGTCGGCGGGTCCACGTGCACGCTGCGGGCGCCGGGAGCTCCGTGCACGTCCGGCGGGCAATGCACCACCGGCACCTGTTTTGGCGGCATTTGCCAAGGCAATGTCACGTGCGGGACGTGCTACTACTCGACCAACTACAACACCAGCTGCAGTCCGTACTCGCGTGGCACCTACGATTCGCGCTGCGGCGGCAATGGCCTCGTATGCACAGGCTCCGGCTCCGCATGCCTCATCGCGAGCGGCTATTCCTGTTCGCTCGGCGGCACGCCCTGCCTGAGCGGGTTGTGCGAGTACCACTTCCCGTCGGGTTTCTACTGCCGATGAGCTCGTGGCTGCGAACCCTGGCCGGCATGGCGCTGCTCGTGGCAGCGCCGGCCGCGCTGGGCCAGGTCCCGAAGGACGTCAACGCCGCGATCCTCGAGGAGCTGCGCCAGATTCGCGCGCTCCTCGAGCAGATGCAGCGCAACGCGCCGCAGCCGGCGCCGCCGCCGGCACGGGCCGCGCAGGAGGAGGGCCCGATCAAGCTGGGCCTCAAGGGCGCCTACATCCTGGGACGCCTGGATGCGCCGGTGACGATGGTGGAGTTCAGCGACTACGAATGCCCCTTCTGCCGCCAGTTCCACACGGCTTCGTTCGAGGACCTGAAGAAGAAGTACATCGACACCGGCCAGGTGCGGTACGTGAGCCGCGATTTCCCGCTCGAGTTCCATCCCAACGCGAAAGCCGCGGCGAAGGCAGCGCGGTGCGCCGGCGAGCAGGGCCGGTTCTGGGAGATGCGCAAGGGCCTCATCGTGAACGGGAACGCGCTCGGGCCGGACACTGCGGCCAGCGTGGGCCGCGACCTGAAGCTGGATGAAAGCGCGTTGCGCGCCTGCATCGCCAGCGACCGCTTCGACAAGGTCATCCAGGCCGAGATGGATGAAGCGAAGTCGCTGGGGGTCAGCGGCACGCCGACCTTCGTGCTGGGCCGCAGCTCCGGCGATTCGGTCGAGGGCGTGCGCATCGTCGGCGCGCAGCCTTTCGCGACGTTCGAATTGCGCATCAGGAGCCTGCTTACCCAGTAACCGTCGTGCTTCGGCGTCGAGAAAGGAACGAAAATGACCGCGTCCACTCTTCGCAACTCCCTGCAAGCCATCGGCCTCGCATGCGTCGTGCTGGTGGGGCCATCGTTCGCCGCGGCCCAAGCCTCCAACACCATCTTCGCGTGCGTCCAGAACTCCACCGGCCAGACGCGCATCGTGGCCGCCGGAGAGGCCTGCAAGAATTCGGAGTCTCCCGCGAGCTGGAACATCATCGGTCCCAAGGGGGACAAGGGCGATAAGGGTGATAAAGGCGACAAGGGCGACAAGGGCGATAAAGGTGACAAAGGCGATACCGGCGCCACGGGTGCAACGGGCGCAACCGGGGCCACTGGTGCCGCGGGCGCCAAGGGCGACACGGGCCAAACCGGCGCGAAGGGCGACAAGGGCGATCCCGGTGCGGGCCTCGATACCGGCGTGATCGTCGGGCAGGCGCTGTCGTGCAGCGGCCCCATGGGCGGCGCGATGGTCTACGTCGCCGGCCAATCGTTCGTCGCGGTGACGGGTGCCGATGGGGCCTTCCGCATCTCATACGTCCCGCCCGGCACCTATGACATCGTGGTCGAATCGGCGGGCGGCGCCAGCGCGACGCGTTCCGGCGTCGTCGTCACCACGGGGGGCATCGCGTCGGCGGGCGTGGTGAACATCGACAATCTCGGCGCAGACACGAAAAACTGCGGCGTTTGCGGCAACGTCTGCCAGCCGGGACAAGTCTGCTCGAGCGGCCAGTGCGCCTTCAACTGCACCGGCGGGACGACGGTGTGCGGCAACGCCTGCGTGAATCTCGCGAGCGACAACCTGAACTGCGGCCAATGCGGCAACGCGTGCACGAACGGCAGCATGTGCCTGAACGGCCAGTGCGGAGTCGTGTGCCCGATCGGCACCGTCAACTGCGGCGGCAGGTGCGTGGACACGATGAACGATCCCACGCATTGCGGAAGCTGCAGCACGGCCTGCGCTTCGGGGCAGCCGTGTTCCAACGGGATCTGTGTAGCGCCGCAGTCCGGCCCCGGTGCCCTCTGCACGACCAACATCAACTGCATCAGCAACCGTTGCGAGCAGGCGAGCGACGGCAACATGCGCTGCATTTCGGCCGGCCTGAGTTGCGGGTCCGGACCCTGCGGAGGTACGCCGGCGCCCAATGGGGTGTCCTGCCAGTATCCCGGCAGCGGCACGTCCTGTGGCCCGGGACAGTTCTGCGACGGGGCCGGCGCTTGCAGCGCGCCGCTTTGCAACTCCACCACATGTCCGACCGGCTGCTGCAGCAACAACGTGTGCGTGGTCTCGACGGTCACCGCGTGCGGCAGCAGCGGCAATGCGTGCGTGGCGTGCTCCGCGGCCCAGTCCTGCGTGAACGGCGCCTGCGTCGTGACGACGAAGCCGAACGGCGTGGCGTGCAGCGCGCCTTCGGAGTGCACGTCCGGCAACTGCGCGGACGGTGTGTGCTCGAACACGGCGTGCGCGCAAGTGTGCTTTTCGGCGAACCTGCCGGGCCGGGTGGGTATCTGCTCGCCGGTCCCGGCGGGCCAGACGGACCTGCCGGGCTGCCCGCCGCCTGCTGCCTGCGATGGCGGGGGCACGTGCCAGCAGCCGGTAGCGCCGCTGCCGGTGACCAACGTCACCTACTCGTTCGGCGGGCCGGGAACTGTTGCCGTCTCCTGGCCGTTGTCGACCGGCGCGGTGGCATACCGGGTGATGGCGAAGCGTTTCTCGGATCTGCTCGTGCTCAACAACCTCATCGTCTCGGGACCGCCTGCGATCTTCAACGGCTTGCCGCTGGGCGTCCCGTTGTTCTTCTCGGTCGAGGCGCTCGGCCCGACTGGGCTCGCCAGTACGCCAATAAGCGGCGGCGTGATCACGCTGGGGCCCTAGCCGTCTTGACTCCCGTCAAGCCACAAGCGCCCCCCGATTGGGTAACCTAATCTCCTGATTTCCCCGGCTTTTCGCTCCCCGCGAGAAGCCGGGCGCTCCTCCCGCAGCAAACCGGGCCGGGCCGCGAAATCGCACGGCCCGCCCCGCCGGCGCGCCGACCTGCCAAAATCATCGACAGACCATGGCCGACGTCGTCATTCCCGTTTCCAAGATCCGCCGCGCGCGTCCCGTTCCCAAGGGCCGCCCCGTCGATCCCGTCGCACGCGAGGAAGTCGCCCGCCTCCTCGAAGGCGCGCCGCGCGAGCGCGATCACCTGATCGAGAACCTGCACCGCATCCAGGATCGCTTTGGCCATCTCTCGGCCGCGCACCTGAACGCGCTCGCCGAGGCGATGAAGCTCGCGCAGGCCGAGGTCTACGAGGTCGCGACCTTCTACCACCACTTCGACGTGGTGAAGGAAGGCGAGAACGCGCCGCCCAAAGTCACCGTACGCGTGTGCGAGACATTGTCGTGCGCGATGGCGGGCGCCAACGACCTGCTCGCGAAGCTGCCGGGCCTCGTGGGCCCGGACGTGCGCGTGATCGCGGCACCATGCATCGGCCGCTGCGACCAGGCGCCCGCGGTGTGCATCGGCCAGAATGCCTTCGGCCATGCGAAGGCCGAAGAGGTCGCGAAGTGCGTGAAGGACGGCAAGACGAAGGCGCCCGCGTCGCATCCGCATCACCTCGACGAATACGTGAAGCAGGGCGGCTACAAGACCTGGGTGGAATGCGTGAAGGGCCAGCGCGAAGTCGAGAGCGTGATCAAGACGCTCGAGGACGCAGGGCTGCGCGGCCTGGGTGGCGCGGGCTTCCCCGCCGGTCGCAAGTGGCGCATCGTGCGCGCCGAGCCGGGCCCGCGGCTCATGGCGGTGAACATCGACGAGGGCGAGCCGGGCACGTTCAAGGACCGCCATTACCTCGAGCGCGATCCGCATCGCTTCCTCGAGGGCATGCTCATCGCCGCATGGGCGGTGGGCATAGAGGACATCTACGTCTACCTGCGCGACGAATACCACGCATGCCGGGAGCTCCTGGAGCGGGAGATCGCCGCGTTGAAGGCGAACCCGCCGGCGAAGCTGCCCAACATCCACCTGCGCCGCGGCGCGGGCGCGTACATCTGCGGCGAAGAGTCCGCGATGATCGAATCCATCGAGGGCAAGCGCGGCATGCCGCGGCTTCGCCCGCCGTACGTGGCGCAGGTCGGGCTCTTCGGCCGTCCGACGCTCGAGCACAACATGGAGACGCTGCTCTGGGTGCGCGATCTCATCGAGCAGGGCGCGCAGTGGTTCGCCAGGCACGGGCGCAACGGACGCAAGGGCCTGCGCTCGTTCTCCGTCTCGGGACGCGTGAAGAAGCCCGGCGTGCACCTCGCGCCCGCAGGCATCACGGTCAAGGAATTGATCGCCGAGTACTGCGGCGGGATGCAGGATGGCCACCAGCTCTACGCGTACCTTCCGGGCGGCGCCTCGGGCGGGATCCTTCCCGCGTCGATGGGCGACATCCCGCTCGACTTCGACACGCTGCAGCCCTACGGCTGCTTCATCGGCTCGGCGGCGGTGATCATCCTGTCGCAGCACGACAAGGCGCGAGACGCGGCGCTGAACCTGATGCGCTTCTTCGAGCACGAGTCCTGCGGCCAATGCACGCCGTGCCGTGTCGGCACGTCGAAGGCGGCGAAGCTCATGGAAGCGCCGAAGTGGAACCAGGCGCTGCTCGAGGAGCTGAACATCGCCATGGCGGATGCGTCGATCTGCGGATTGGGACAGGCCGCGCCGAACCCGATCCGCTGCGTGGCGAAGCACTTTCCGGATGAGGTCTGATCGATGAAGATGAACGAGCCGCCGGTCGGCGCCGAGACCATCGAATTCAAGCTGAACGGCGACACGGTGAGCGCCTTCGCCGGCGAGACCATCATCCAGGCGGCGAAGCGCCACGGCGTCGACATCCCGCACCTCTGCTACAAGGAAGGCTACCGGCCCGACGGCAACTGCCGCGCGTGCGTGGTGGAGATCAAGGGCGAGCGCGTGCTGGCGCCCTCATGCTGCCGCCAGCCCGCCAAGGGCATGGAGGTCTCGAGCAACAACGAGCGCGCGGTGCATTCGCAGAAGCTCGTGATCGAGCTCCTGATGTCGGACGTGCCGAAGGAGGACTTGAAGCCCGGCGCGAACGAGCTTTTCCATTGGGCGGGCGAGCTGGGCGTCACCCATCCGCGCTTCCCCATGCGCCACCAGCCGACGGATGACGTCTCGCACCCGGCGATGACCGTGAATCTCGACGCGTGCATCCAGTGCACCCGCTGCGTGCGCGCCTGCCGCGAGGAGCAGGTGAACGACGTGATCGGGTACGCGTTCCGCGGCCACGATTCCAAGATCGTCTTCGACATGGACGATCCCATGGGCGAATCCACGTGCGTGGCGTGCGGCGAATGCGTGCAGGCGTGCCCCACGGGGGCGCTGGCGCCCGCGAAGAACGCCTACCAGGTCATCGCCGACAAGAAGGTCGATTCGGTGTGTCCGTACTGCGGCGTGGGCTGCCAGCTCACGTACCACGTGAAGGACAACAAGATCGTGCGCGTCGAGGGCCGCGACGGCCCGTCGAACCACGAGCGCCTGTGCGTGAAGGGCCGCTTCGGCTTCGATTACGTGCAGCACCCGCAACGCCTCACGACGCCGCTCATCCGCAAGAAGGGCGCGCCCAAGACCGGCGACTTCACCGTCGATCCCACGCGCTGGCGCGACGTGTTCCGCGAAGCCACGTGGGAAGAGGCGCTCGACCTCGCGGCCAACGGGTTGAAGAAGGTCCGGGATCGCGACGGTCCCAACGCGCTGGCGGGGTTCGGAAGCGCGAAAGGCTCGAACGAGGAGGCCTATCTCTTCCAGAAGCTGGTGCGCACGGGATTTGGCACCAACAACGTGGACCACTGCACGCGCCTGTGCCACGCCTCCTCGGTGGTGGCGCTGCTGGAAGGCATCGGCTCCGGCGCCGTGTCGAACCAGGTCTCGGATGTCGCCTTCGCCGACGTGATCTTCGTGATCGGCGCGAACCCGACGTCGAACCACCCGGTCGCCGCCACGTGGATGAAGAACGCCGCCGATCGCGGCGCGCGCCTCATCGTCGCGGACCCGCGCCGCAACGACCTCGCGCGGCATGCGTGGCGCTACCTGCAGTTCAAGGCGGACACGGATGTGGCGCTCCTGAACGCGATGATCTACACGATCCTCGAGGAGAAGCTCGTGGACGAGGAGTTCGTGCGCCAGCGCACCACGAACTTCGAGGCGTTGAAGGAGAACGCCAAGGGCTTCAGCCCCGAGGTGATGGCGCCGATCTGCGGCATCCCGGCCGAGACGATCCGCGAAGTCGCGCGCGCCTACGCCTCCTCGAAGGCATCGATCATCCTCTGGGGCATGGGCATCTCGCAGCACGTGCACGGCACCGACAACGCGCGCTGCCTCATCGCGCTGACGCTCATGACCGGCCAGATCGGCCGCCCGGGCACGGGGCTGCACCCGCTGCGCGGACAGAACAACGTGCAGGGCGCCTCCGACGCGGGCCTGATCCCGATGATGTTCCCGGACTACCAGCGCGTGGACAACCCGGAAGCGAATGCGCGCTTCGAGAAATTCTGGGGACGCAAGCTCGACAGGAAGCCCGGCCTCACCGTGGTCGAGATCATGGACGCGGCGTGCGAGGGAAAGATCAAGGGCATGTACATCATGGGCGAGAACCCCGCGATGTCGGACCCGAACGCGAGCCACGCGCGGGACGGCCTCGCGCAGATGGAATGCCTCGTGGTGCAGGACATCTTCCTCACCGAGACCGCCTACCTCGCCGATGTCGTGCTGCCCGCTTCCGCGTGGCCGGAGAAGACCGGCACCGTCACGAACACCGACCGCATGGTGCAACTCGGCCGCCGCGCGCTGGAAATGCCGGGCGATGCGCGCCAGGACCTCTGGATCATCCAGCAGCTGGCCAATCGCCTGGGCTGCGGCTGGAACTACGCCGGCCCGGAGAGCGGCGTGGCGCAGGTGTACGAAGAGATGCGCCAGGCCATGAACTCCATCGGCGGCATCACCTGGGACCGGCTGGTCGAGCAATCGTCGGTCACGTATCCGTGCCGCACCGAGGACGATCCGGGGCAATCGGTCGTGTTCACGGAAAACTTCCCGACAAAGGACGGCCGCGGCAAGTTCGTGCCTGCGGACCTCATTCCCGCCAATGAACGTCCGGATGCGCAATATCCGTTCGTGCTCATCACCGGGCGGCAGCTCGAGCATTGGCACACCGGCTCGATGACGCGCCGCGCGTCCGTGCTGGATGAGATCGAGCCGGTCGCGGTAGGGTCGCTCCATCCGCTCGACATCGACGCGATGGGCGCGCGGCCGGGCGATGTCGTCACCGTAGCGTCGCGCCGCGGCGAGATCTCGCTCACGGCGCGCGCCGACGAGGGCACGCCGCGCGGGACGATCTTCATCCCGTTCGCCTTCTACGAGGCCGCGGCGAACCTCCTCACCAACCCCGCGCTGGATCCGTTCGGCAAGATCGCCGAGCTCAAGTACTGCGCGGTGAAGGTGACCAAGGGCGGGACGCTCAAGACGCTCGCCAGTTACGGCGGCGGCCAGTCCTTCACGCGCGGGACGGTCGCGCCGTAGCTACTGCTGGCTCGCGAAGAAGTGGAGGAGCAATTCCTCCTCTTCCTTCGTCACCTTGTCCAGGCGCTGCTTCATCTTGTCGTCGATGGGGCGCTTGCCGCTGCGGAAATACACCAGCTGGTCGCGCATGTAGGGCATCCACTGGCCGGCGAGGATGCCGTTGTCCTCGTCGGGCGAAGCGCCGTTGTTCTCGTGGCACTTCTCGCAGCGCAGCTTGTAGACCGGCACGGCCTTCTGCGCCTTGGCCGCGTCGAAGGGCTGCTTCGCGCGCACGAATTTCTGCGCGGCGAAGAACTTCGCCACCTCGTTCACGTCGGCGTCGGACAGATCCGCGGACACCTTGCACATGTCCGACTTCTGGCCCTTCTTCGGGCCCGACACGATGGCCACCTCGGCGCAGTGCCGCTCCTTCTTCCTGAAGAGCTTGAAGCTGTCGACGATGTACTTGGACGAGTAGCCGCCGATGATGGGGATGGCCGAATCGGTGCTGGCGCCGCCCTTGCCGTGGCATTGCACGCACTGCTGGTCGGCTATGGTGGCCCCGTCGGCCGCGGATGCGGGCGGGCAGAGCGTGGCAAGCGCCGCGGCGCCGAGCAGCGCGGCGATTTTTTTGAGTTGTCGAGCGTTCATTTGTCTGTCCTGCCCTGTCAGTGATATTCGGATTGGGATTCCCGCAACAACCGCTTGCGGTCCATCGCGATGGCTTCCTGCCGGGGGCGCTCGAGCACCACCTGCACGGCCTGGGGGGCGCCCATCTCCGCGCCGCGCTCGAGCTTGAAGCGCGCCACGGATTGCATGAGCTCGTCGGCTTGCTCCGCCATGCTCTGCGCGGCGGCGGCCGACTCGGCCACCAGCGCCGCGTTCTGCTGCACGACGCGGTCCATCTGCGTGACGGCGCCGGACACCTGGTCGATGCCCGTGAGCTGCTCCTGGCTCGCGTCCGAGATCTGCGACATCATCTCGGTCACGCGCTTCACCGAGGCCACGATGTCCTGCATCGTGGCACCCGCCTGCTCCACCAGGCGCGTGCCGTGTCCGACCTGGTCGACGGAATCCTGGATGAGGCCGCGGATCTCCCTCGCCGCCGTCGCGCTGCGCTGCGCGAGCGCGCGCACCTCGGCTGCCACCACCGAGAAGCCGCGGCCATGCTCGCCGGCGCGCGCGGCCTCCACGGCCGCGTTCAACGCGAGGATGTTGGTCTGGAAGGCGATGCTGTCGATGACGCCCACGATGTCGCCGATCTTGCGCGACGCCTGCGAGATGCCGCCCATGGTGCCGACGACATCGGCCATCACCTGGCCGCCCTTGCCCGCGGTGCTGGAAGTCGTGCTTGCGAGCGCGTTGGCGGCCCGCGCGCTCTCGGCGTTCTCTCGCACCGTCGCGGCAAGCTCTTCCATCGAGGACGCGGTCTCCTCGAGGCTCGCGGCCTGCTGTTCGGTGCGGGCGGAGAGATCGGCATGCCCCGCTGCGATCTCCTTCGAAGCGGTGCCCACGTTCTCCGCCGAGCGGCGGATCATCGAGACGGCTTCCGTAAGGCCGTCGCGCATGCGCGCGAGGCCGCGCAGCAGGCGTCCGGTCTCGTCGCGCGACGAGGTCTCCACGTGCACCGTGAGATCGCCGGAAGCGACGCGGTCCACGACATCCACGGCGCGCGCGATCGGGCGTGCCACCGTGCGCATGATGAGGAATGCCGTCGCGATCAGAGCCAACAGCGTCGCGAGCGCGATCACCACGAGGCTCACGACCAGCGCGCGGTTCGCCTGCGCGCGCGCGGCCGTCACCGCCTTGTCGGCCTCGTCGCTCATGAGCTTCACCAGCTCCTCGAGATTGTCGGAGGGGCCGGCATCGATGCCCTTCACCAGCGCGTCGGTCTTGCGCGGATCGGCGTTGGACGACTTGAATTCCTCCAGGGCCGCGCGGTACTTCTCGCCCATCACCTTGTGGTCGGCGAGGAACTTGTCGAGAAGCTCGCGCGCCGCCGGCACTTCCACGGCTTCACGCAGCTTCTCGCCGCTACGGCGGACTTCGCGCTCGCGGAAGGTGAACTGCTTCCAGTTCTTGTCGAGCGCCGCGGGGTCGTGGCCGCGCACCAGCACGCCCATCCAGCCCTGCACCTGCTCCTTGAACGTGGACGCGAGGCCCTGGGACGCGATCGCCTGGGCGATGAGCGTGTCGTTCACGTGGGCCACGGCCGCGAGGCCGCTGCGCGCGGCGGCGAACCCGTAGAGCGCGCCGCCGACCACGAGGCCGATGCCGAGCAGGAACACGGCGAGGATCTTGTTGCGGATGCTGCTGGCAATCCAGTTCATGGTGTGCGTACCTGGAAGAAGATTCCGACCAGCGTGTCCCGGTAGTCCACCGGGCCGCCATCGAGGAAAGCGGTGTTGTTAGCGGGCACGGGATTCGCCGTCACGCCGTCGTAATGCCAGTCGCGGATCTTTCCGATTTCCTGGCGGAACAGCAGGCGGACAGAGATATTCCTGTCGATGGGCGCCAGCAGGCTGGCGGTGAGGATGTTCTGCGAGAAGGTGAGGTCGGAAAGCCCGCGCGACGCGAGGCCCTCCTGCAAGGGGGTCATGCCGAGCGCTGCGGCATTGTACTTGTAGCCGATGCGGGTGCGTCCCAGCATGCGCGTGAAGCTCGCATCGAGCTTCATCCTGCCGAAGTCGTACTTGATGCCCAGGCCCAGGACGTCGTCGTCGTCGTGCGAATTCACTTCCCACGCGCGGCTCTCCGGGAAGAGCGGGCTCGTGGCCGCGGCCGATGCGCAGGCCGTCTCCCAGTTGCCGGCCGTCACCGGCTGCGTGCCGACGAGCGTGGTGCCGGGGGGTGTGGCCGGCGCCGTGGCACCCGTGTTCGCGTTGGCGACGCGGCCGTCGCTGAAGAAATAGTAGGTCTGCCCGACCACGCATCCGTTCGGGTGTACGCCGCGCTGCCCCATGTTCGACCACTGCCGCGTGTAGAAGCCGTACATCACCGCGTTGGAACCGGATTGGTAGCTCACGTCGAGCGTGGCGGAATTGGCGCGCAGCCGCCCGGTGCGCCCGAACTCGGCGGGAAACATCGCGTCCTTCACCTGGAAGGAGATGGCGCCGTCGAGGTTCTGCACGATGGAGTAGTCGACGCGGCCGTTCACGATGTTCTGCGTGCGGTCGGCGAGGTCGAAGCTGCGAAACTGCTCGATCGACTTGAACCACGTGGCCATCGACTGCGTGTTGACCGCGGGCGCCGGGCCGAAGCCGGCGCTCGTGAAGGCGGCATACGGGTTGGTGTTGTAGTCGCTGCCGCCGCGCTTGTCGTACTCGTAGGAGATGCGCATGGCGCCTTCGATCGTGCCGCGATCGACGTAGCCCAGCTTCATGCGGTCTTCCGTGGTCTCGTCGCGCTCGCGGAAGTCCCGCCGCATGACCTCGCGCTCCAGGGAGGCGTTCACGCTCGAGGCGCGGCCCACGCGGTAATCGGCCGAGACGCTGCCCAGCGTCTGCCGGTAGTCGAAAGGGATCGAGGCGATGGGGATGTTGCCCGTGGCGGGCGCCAGGTTCATCGCCATCACGGCGGCCAGGCTGCAGCTCGCGGTGTTGTACGCGTTGGCGGACGTGCCCGCGGCATTCGCGCCCGGCGTGGTGTTCGCGGTCACGATCGACAGGCCGCTGCCGTCGTTGAGCAGGCGCCCCCACTGGCCCGTGAGCGGATTGCACGCGAAGTATTCGGTGTGGTTGCGCGTCTCGTAGTAGCGCAGCTTGGCGCGCACGTCGAGCGCGCTGGCCGGCTTCATCGCGAGGCCCACGTCCGCGAGGCGCGTGTCGATGCGTGCATCGGCCGACTGGCGGGAGAGCGCGTCCGGGGTGTTCCAGACATTCGCGAGCGATGCGCCGCCCGCGGCGACGGTGCCGCCGGTGAGTGCCAGCTGCGTGGGCGCGATGAACTTGTCGTCCTGGCGCATCGACCCCAGCGCTACCGTGGCGGTGAGGTTCGCGCGGTAGAACTCCGGAAAGGCGTGCGCATACTCGCCCTTCACGTTGAATGCCTCGTTGTCCGGCGGAAGGTCGAATCGGCCCTGCGTGAAGAGGCTGGGCGAAAGGCCGTTGGTGCCGTTCAGCGTCACGAAGAGCGGGTTCTGCACCGTCATCGTGTCGATGCCGTTGCGGAAGAACGAGGCGGATGCGCGCAGGTTGAAGCTGTTTCGCTCGCCCGCGAACTGCACGCCCGCCACGAAGTCCTGCGTCTCGTAGTCGATGGATTGCGGCGCCTCGAAGTTGCCGCCGCCGCCGCCGCCGCCGAAGACCATGCCGAAGGGGCGCGCGCCGTCGCGCTTGTCGTCCACGAAGCTCGCGAACATCCGCCAGCTGGTGGACAGATGGGAGTCCAGGCGCACCCCGGCGCGGCGCCGCACGATGTCGAGCTCACCGGGAGGCGTGGCCGCGAGCGCGTTCTGGATCGCGGTTTGCGTGGCGGCCGCGTTGGCGCCGCCGCCGGGCGTCAACGTCGAAAGGTTCAGGCTCGAGGTGCCCGTGCCGCCCCAGAGCGAGCGGTAGTTCGACGTGAGCGCCATGGGCGAGCCGTCGAACCACGCCGTGACTTTCCAGTCGTTGTAGCGTCCGAATTGCACGTGGTGGAACTGGTCGTCGCGGCCCACGGCCCCGCCGGTCGCCTCGAAGAAGCGCGCTTCCGAAGGCTTCTCCGCGGTGAGCGCGTACGTGTTGAGGTAGATCCCGGAATCGAAATCGAGGTAACCGGGAATGCCTCGCGTACCGGTGCCGGAGCTGCGCACGAGGCCGAACTCGATGTAGGCCGAGTTGATCCAGCCGGGAACGTCCCTGGCGGGAGCCTCGCCGCCCGCATCGAGAGGCATGTTGTAGAGCCGGCCGATCGGGGAGCGCGCGGCCGGGATGCGCGTGCCCATGCCTTCCTCGTCCATCCAGCGCCCCGCCGTGGAGGGATTCACCGGGGCGGGATTGAGCACGTTGCCCGGCGCGGGCATTGCGCCATCTTCGGCATGCGCCAGGGAGGCCGAGATGCAGGCGGCGAGAAGGGTCGCTCGAATCGCGCGCGGCCTCATCGCTGGAACCTCGCGCCCGACGGATGGTTGCTGCCGTGCACCTGGACATGGCAGTTCTGGCACGAGCGGTTGATCATCCGCGGGTTCGGCGTGCCGCCGGAGAGCTGCGAACGCGCCGACTGGTCGCCGCGGAAGAATTGGCCGGCGTGCAGCGCGGGCGAGACGTGGCATTGCTGGCACATGTACGGCCGCGCCGCCACCAGGAGCTTGTCGTGGTTGGAGCCGTGCGCCGCGTGGCAGTTCATGCAGTTCTCGCGCACCGG
>Ga0070689_100000935_pt1 | contig 18138 bp, 9 predicted proteins | sample KBSS23HmetaG_FD_64669 | JGI IMG/M metagenome (GOLD analysis project Ga0070689, IMG submission 64669) | Switchgrass rhizosphere microbial communities from Kellogg Biological Station, Michigan, USA - KBS S2-3H metaG | ecosystem: Host-associated > Plants > Roots > Rhizosphere ...
AATCTCGGCGAGCCAATCGATCGCACTTCAGCGAAACAGCTTGCGTACTTCTTCACAGCCTGGCCTTCAAAGGGCGCAACAAAACCTTTGCAAGTAACGCTGGAGATTCTCCAAAACAATCGTCCGGTCGGTAAAACATCAGGCGAGCTCCCACCCGCCGACGAACGCGGAGAGATCAAGTACGCGAGCTCATTCCCACTTGATAAATTTCCTGCCGGAGAGTTCGAACTGAAGGTGACCGTGAGTGATGGTGTGAACAGCGTGAGTCGATCTGTGGGCTTTGATCTGCGTTAATCCGCGGCTTATTTATTGTTCTCGATCTGGCGCGCTAGTTCTTTAGCTTCCTTGATTAATTCTCCCTTTGGGGCGAGTTGGATGTAGGATTTGACGGAGCGGGCCGCTGCGGGGCGATCGCCGCGGGTCATGTAGATGCGGGCGAGGTGGTAGTGGGCGGCGACGCATTCGTCTCCACCGGTGATTAGCGCGCGCGTCAATTCGGCTTCGGCGGTTTCGATGTCGCCCATCTCCAGTTTCGCGATGCCGATCCACAGGCGTGTCACCGGGCGCGTACTGTCGATCGCCATCGCCTGCTGCAACAGCGAGATCGCTTCCGTGTAATTTCGCCGTTCCACCTGGACCAATCCCATATTGAATTTGGCGTTGAAGTTTTTCGGATCGTTACTAAGCACGATCTCGAAGTGCTTCTCTGCTTCGTCGAGCTGTTTCAACTTCAGATACTGCGCGCCAAGATCGTTGCGTGCCGCGAGATACTCAGGATAGATCGTGATTGCTTCCTGAAAATGTGTGGCAGCTTCCTGATAGTTGCCCTTGTTAACGAGCTTCAAGCCGAGCTCGTACTGTTTCTTCGCAGCAGACGGAACTGACTGTCGTAACTCAGCAGCAGAAACAATCTTGCCCGGGCGACTACCACTCGGATCGTTCTTCGCTCGCAGCTCGAGGGTCAGATCCACCATCAATCCGCGACCGAGCTCTACTCTCCTCGTTACCGGCTCGAAGTTGCCTGAAACTTCGGCGACCACGAAGTAGATGCCTTCACTCAGATTTCTGATTTGAAATTCGCCGCTGTTGTTTGTGTAGAGAGTGGAGAGAACGCTCTGATGATTTCTCAGAGTGATGCGGGCGTAGCCTTCGGCATTAAATCCGGACGGAAGCGTGACGCGTCCACGAATTACCGCGTTATTTGTGTCGGCGGTTTTGTACCTGGGATCGATCTCCTGCGCTCGCGCAGTCGCAGAGAAGACAACGAAGCCACAAAGAAGCACAAAAGGCACAAAGGATTTCATACGGAACTTGTGCATTTTGTGCCTCTTTGTGGCAATGAGGCAAGCGACGCAACTTAGAACGTAAACTTCAGTGCAAACTCTACGATGCGCCGTCCATGCTTGTTGACGATCTTACCAAAGTTATTGACCGTATCGCTTCTATCACCGGCGCGACCATCGGTATAGCGGAACCCGCCAGTCGGATCGCACGGGTTGGAAACGTTGGTCCCATTTCCATTGGGAACGTTGAGTCGCCGGTTGCAGACAGTATCCAATGCCAGGAAGATGTCGCTTCCAGTCAGGTTTGTGGAAGTGACATTGATGACTGTCGGATACGCCTGGTTAAAGACATTGAACAATCCCGTCCGGAACTGAATCTTCTTCGACTCAGTGATATTGAAGTTCTTAAAGAACGACACGTCGAAGTTGCTGCGCCCCGGACTGCGAATGTAGAACGGCGGCTGCGCTGGACCAGAATTGGGGAAGCTTGGTATCCCGAGCTTGCTCAGGTCGTATACCTTCGCACCCAAAGCAGTTCCGCCTACAGCCGGATTCCCGAGATAGAGTGGTGTCACCGCACCTAAACTGGCGGCCGAGTTAGGAATGTTGAATGCATCTGAACCATACCAGCCAAGTGCATTCCCGGTTGAAGCGATATCGCCGGTGAATTTCAGGCGAATCGGAATTCCGCTCTGAATGGTAGTAATACCTGACACCTGCCAGCCATTGAAGACTCCCCTTGTAACTGGATTCGCGAAACTACCGCGCGCGAGTTTCGGCACGCTCCAGTTGTAAGAGAGATTGAACACGTGTGTTCGATCGAACGGAAGAACTCCCCAGCTTCTGTTTCGCGTATCGATCGGATCTGCCCATGCCGATCCGTCACTCTCGTTAGTTGCCACAGTTCCCAGCGCCTTGCCGAATGTGTAAGTGGCGAAGTACTGGAGGTTCTTGCCGTTGTGGCTCAACGTTGCTTGCAATGAGTGGTAACTCGACGTACCGGTAAATTGATAAAGGCCAATCGTGTTGTACGCCGGGAAGGGCTTGGATCCTCTGAGTACGGAAGGGTCAAGTCCGGCACGTATCACTGGATTACTTAGATCAAGTGAGTTGAAAGTAGTGTTCACACCACCATTAGTTACGGTGACAGGCGAACTGAGCGGAATAGTCCCAGTCAAGAAAGTTCCGAGGGGAACGATGTTGAGATTCCTTCGTTGCGGCAAGTGGCGGCCTTGTGTGCCGACATAAGCAACGGAAAGAATGTTGTCCATCGGCAGCCGCTTCTCAATCGTGAAGCTCATGTTGGCCACTCTCGGGACCTCGTTTGAAGTGAGGTCACGAGAGTTGATGTCGACGTTTGCAATCGAATTGAACGGATCGATATTGGAGAGATCGCTGAACGTCAATCCATTTCCGTTGGCTGCTCCCCACGGAGTGTCGATAGTCGCGCGGTAAGTGTTCGGCATCTCACCGCTCGAGTAGTAATCGTAATTACCCTGCACACGATTGTAGAAAAGTCCCGCGCCCGCGCGGAGAACGAGATCGCCCTTACCGCCGACGTCCCAGGCAAAGTTCAAACGCGGCATCCACTGCACCGGCACGTTCGGCAACACGCCTTTCGGAATCTCATCTCTGGCTGCCAACTGGAAACCGTTCGGCCTGGACCGGTCACCATTGATGAAGATCCCCTGGTTGCGATTGTAGGTTGAAGGATTGAATAGAGTGCCGAGTCCCTTGCGTTCATAGTTCTGCGGCAGGTAAGCGAAGCGAAGTCCGGCTTCAACCGTAAAGTTCGGACGCATCTTCCAGCTATCCTGCGCGTAAAACTCGTAGTTGTAGTAACGGAAGTTATCCAGCGGGCGATCGGTGCCTTGTGCGAACTCGATTGGTTTTCCGACAAACAAGTCGCCAAAGTTATTACCGGTGGCGTTTGTCTGGCCCCATTGACCGACGACGATATTTACGTCGCTATTCGACTGCTGGCGCTTGTTCGCTTGTTCGACGAAGACGCCGAACTTCCACGTGTGTGTGTTTTGGACTTTCACCAGGTTGTCCGTGATAGCGAAGCTGTCGTTCCACGCACGGATCGGATAACCGTAGGCAGTGTGCAGATCGCCGCCGCCCCACGTCAGTACGCTAACCGGAATGTATGGATTCTGGCTCGGGAAAAAGCCGACTCGCTGCAGACCCAGCGCGGAATACGAAACCTTTTCGGGATCCTTAAAATCGTAATTCAGTTTGAGCTTGCTAGCGCTGAAGAGAATCTCATTCGTCATTGACGGACTGATGATGTTCGTCAGGTTCACCACCACCGAACGGCCCAGGTTATAGCTGGTCAGCTTGCCGGGCAGCTCGTAGCTCGACGAATCCCACCATAAACCTCGCGGGAAACCCTGCTCTTCGTACTCGCGTGCGAGACGCACATACAGTTTTGTCTTGTCGCTGATCGCGTAATCGAAGCGAGAAGTGAACTGGTTTCTATTGTTCGGCCGCAGCACGCTGTAAATGTAATTCGGCTGGCCGGGCGCGGCAGTCAGGTTTGGCGCGGGGTACAGGTTTATCAGCGCCCTGCCCAGAGGATGTCCGCACGGAGCGAGATTGCCACCGGGCGCGACGTCGCTGTTGTTATTGTTGTTACCGACAATACCACCAACTGTGCAGCCTGCCGGAACGGTTACGCCTGAAAACTCACTGAAGTCGCCCTGGCGCTGTTTCAGCGTTGGAACGAGGAAGCGATTTGAACCCTCATCAACCTGCTGGTAGTAGCGCTCGTAGCCGACGAAGAAGAACAACTTGTCGCGGTTGCGATTGAAGTTGGTCCACGGCAGGAGAATCGGGCCGCCGATGTTTCCACCGGGATAGTTGTACTTGCTAAGTGGACGCGACACGTTGTTGATGCTGTTCGAGCGATCGTTGGCCTGGAACCTGTGATTGCGCAGGTAATCGTAAACGGAGCCATGGAAATCAGCGCTGCCGCCCTTTGTCGTGGCGCTGATCTGTACGGCACTGCTGCCATGTTCCGCGGCATAGTTGCTCGTTTGGATCTTGACCTCCTGGACCATGTCCGGGTTGGCCGTGATGACGGTGCCGTTATTGGCGCCGATATCGATCATTCGAGACCCATCGATCGAGATGTTGTTCTGCTCACCGCGCAGGCCGTTAACGTGATAATCCGCATTGCGGTTTGAGCCACCACCGAATGAAACGCTCTCCAACTGCGTATTGTCGGGAGCAACCACACCGGGAAGAATGCGCAGCAGTTCGAGCGAGCTGCGACTGATGATCGAGAGGTTGTCGATCTGTTTTGCGGTGATGGTGTTTTCTCTTGAGCCGGTTTCCGTTTGCAGCTGCAGCGCGTCCGCCGTCACGGTGACTGTTTCCGTCGGCTGGCCCACTTCCATCGATATGTCGAGACCCTTCGTATCGCTGGTTTCGATAGCGAGGTCGGTCTGCGTTTTTGTTTTGAAGCCCGGGGCTTCAGTTTTGACGGTGTAGTTGCCGGGCGTGAGCGCAGTGAAGGTGTAAGTGCCGTCTTCGCTGGATGTCGTCTGGCGTTCGTCTCTGGTTCGCTCGTTGGTGATCGTGACAGTCGCTCCACGAATTATGGCGCCCTGCGGATCCTTGACAGTGCCGCGCAACGAGGCGCTACCGGTAGTCTGGGCGACCGCCGGCTGCACACTTACAAGGATTGTCAGGGAAAACACAAAGACGGAAACGATCAGCGTCGCATAAAGCCTGCGCATGCTTCGTAGAGTCATAACTCTCCTCCGTGGAGCAGGATTACCGGACCAAATTGTAAAAAGACTTACTTAGGGGTTTGTTGCACGACCGGACAAAAGCCTTAATACTAGTGCCCGAACTTCTTGTCAAGAGATTTTTATAGCTACCTAAGTTTTTCTTTAAGACAAATTAACAGACGAATGAAGGGGTTGCAGATCCCGAAGCTGCTTAGGCAACAGCAGTGCCGCGAGCGCCTGTTCTGAGGACTTTTGCACGGTCATGCGCAAAACCTCAGGAATTGATAAAAACGGTTCTCGAACCAACTGAACCAATCCAAATTCTCCATCGAAATTTTTGGGAGGCTGTCCAAAAATCTAAATTGTAGGGGTCGCGAAAGGTGGGGTGGCCACGGAGGGCCACCCCTACAATTATGCGGGCACGGCAGAGGCGAACTTGCGGGACAAGACCAGACTCAACGCACCCATCAGGCGCGTGTCGTCTCCGAGTGTCGAGGCGAAGACGGGAGCCGAGGGCAAACCACTGCAGAGAATGTTGGCGGCGACGGTGCTCCGGAGCTCGTCGGATATCAGCGGCCATGCGCGCGCGATGTCGCCGGCGACGATCACGGCTTCGGGGCTCAGACCTTTCGTGAGATTTGAAATTCCCAAACCGAGGTAGCGCGCGGTTTCAAGCAAAGCTTCCTTCGCTGCCTGGTCGCGAGCGAAAGCGTTATCGATCAATTTATTGAACGTGACGTCGGAATCCGCGATGCCGGGCCGCCGCTGTTTGTAACGAGCGAGTGTTGCACGTTCCGATGCGAAGGCTTCCCAACACTGTTCACTTCCCGCCGCACACGCTACGGGAGCGCCGTTTCCGATCGTCATGTGACCAAATTCGCCTGCGGCTCCCGCGACGCCCTGATAAACCTGACCGTCAAAAATGATTCCAGTGCCCAGGCCTTCTTCGACCAGCACCAGAATAAAATCGCGCACGTCGCGAATCTCCGGACGGCCCAGCCACAACTCAGCAAGGGCAGCCGCGTTCGCGTCGTTGTCGGTTGTCACTGGAAGACCGGTAGCTTCGTGCAGATCTTTTGCGATGGCCCAATTGCGCCACTTGAAGTGCGGAATAAAGAGTGCGGTGCCGGTTTCAGGATCGACCAGCCCCGGAACGCAGACGCCGATACCTTCGACGTTCGGGTGAGTCTTTATGAACTTCTGGATGCACGTAAGTAACCGGCGATAAGCGACTGTCACATCGGGATTCGTATCGAATATTTCTCGATCGACAACGCGCCCGACAAGATCCGCGACGGCAACGGTCGTTTGGGCCGTGCCAACATCAGCGCCGATCGTCATGTAACCGGCGGCGCGCAGTCGCAGCAGACTCGGCGGTCGACCTCCCGTCGATTCGCCTTCCGTTTCGTAAATCAATCCCTGCGTCTTCAGTTCATCGACGATGAGTGAAACCGTGGATCGCTGCAATAACGTTTCGTGCGAGATCTCAGCGCGTGAGATTGGCTCCTTCTCACGCACGTAGTTGAGCACGATCTGACGATTGATGTAACGAATCGTATCCGCGCGAGCAACATTCGCTTTTTTAAGGTTTATCCGCCGCAACGTTTCTCTCCGGTACTCGCTTCGCGTGTCCAGATTCAGTTTGAAAATACGCCGAAGGCGTTGGCTAATTCCAGCCCAGGGTTGGAGCGCAAGCGACAACCCTGGGTTATTAACCCAAGCATGATTTAAACCCTGTAAGGGTTCGCCAACCGCCTAACCCTTTCAGGGTTGGATGTGTTTTTGAATTGACACCCAGGGTTGTCGCTGCGCTCCAACCCAGGGCTGCAATTAGCCAACGCCTTCGGCGTAATTTCAAAGTATTCAACGAGGGTTGATGACGACTGAAGCCGGCGCCAGTTTGTCTGAACTCGCTTTCAAAACGATCTGGCCCGGTTTTTGTTTTGCCTGCACGATCGCCAGTGCCATGCCGCGAAAAGCTTTGCGTTGTCTTGCCTTGAACGACTCGTGACTGGCCTGGTATCCGTTATCAACACCCGCGATTGATCCGTCGCCAGTTAATTCAAACTTGATAAGATTATCAGCCGAAGGTACCACTGTTCCATTCCGATCGACCACTTTTACAGTCACGAACGACAGGTCCACGCCATCAGCTTTGATGTTTTTCCGATCCGGGATCAACACGATCCGTGCCGGTGCTTCCGCCGTGCGCACTTCCCGCGTGAGCACTACGTGGCCATTCTTACGCGACACGGCTTTCAACACTCCCGGCTCGAACTGCAATCGCCAAAACACCTGCATATCGTCGCCCTGCTTCCGTTTTGTACCCTGCGAACGTCCATTCAAAAACAACTCAACCTCGTCGGCATTGAAATACGTGACCACGTCAACTTTCTCGCCCGGCTTCCAGTTCCAATGCGGAAACAGGTGCAATACCGGCTTGTTGGTCCATTCGCTCTGGTACATGTAAAACGAATCTTTCGGAAAGCCGGCGAGATCGATGATACCGAAATACGAACTGACCGCGGGCCACGGATACGGCGTCGGTTCGCCGAGGTAGTCCCAACCAGTCCAGATAAACATGCCGGAGAAAAAGTCGTGCTTCTTGACGATCTTCCAGGTCTCCTCGTGCGTCGAGCCCCATGGCGCGCTCGAGTTGTCGTAAGCGGAACACGTGAAATCGGGGGTTCCTTCTTTGAGAACTTCGTCCCATTTCCTGGGCCAACGTCGAACCTCATCCGACGGCATGAGATACGTGCCACGACTTTGAACAGCGGAAGTCGTCTCCGTGCCGATAATCACGCGTCCCGGAAACATTTTTTGTAGTTCCGGAATTTTATCGATGTGGTAATTCGTGCCGACGATGTCGAGGTCACCTTCAGTGAGCACCTTGTTGTTTACGTCAACACCATTGCAGGCGGATGTGATCGGACGAGACTTATCAAGATTCCGTACTATAGCGACGAGCTCTCTACTGATCCTGCCGCCTTCAGGATTCTGGTTCCACTGCTCCATCACTTCATTGCCGATACTCCAGATGATGACGCTGGGATGATTTCGATCGCGCAGCACCATGTCTTCGAGATCGCGTTTGTGCCACTCGTCCCAATCGAGGTGATAGTCAAAATCGGTCTTCTTTATCTTCCAGATATCGAAGGCTTCATCCATGACGATGAAACCCATTTTGTCGGCCAAATCCAACAGCTCAGGAGCGGGCGGGTTGTGTGAAGTGCGAATGGCGTTGACGCCCATTTCCTTCAACATCTCGAGCTGGCGCTCGATCGCGCGCGTATTGATGGCGGCGCCCAGCGAGCCCAGATCGTGATGATTGCACACGCCGCGAATCTTCACTGGCTTGTCGTTCAGGAAAAAACCTTTGTTTAGGTCAAAGCGAAAGGTGCGAATGCCGAGCGGCGTTTCGTAACGATCGACGATTCTGCCGCCTTGCTCTAATTGCGACACGATCTTGTAGAGGTATGGGCGATCGTCGGACCAGAGCGACGGCGACGAGACCTTTAGCGTCTGGCTCACTTCGTCGTTTGCGCCTTTCTCAGTACTTCGCACAACTTCTCTTCCGTTCGCATCCTGAATGATCGTGGTGAGACTCACCTGGGCTTTGTTTTGCGAACTGTTAGTCACCTTGGTCTTTATGACGACTGTGGCCGACTGACTGTTAACTTCCGGCGTGGTCCAGTACGTGCCCCAGTGTTCGACGTGAACCGGATTGAGCGTCGTTAACCAAACATTCCGATAGATTCCGGAGCCTGAATACCAGCGTGAATTTGGCTGTTGCGAGTTGTCGACTTTGACGGCGATGACGTTTTTGTTAGAGCCGTAGATTAGATGTGGCGACAGTTCATATTGAAAAGAGATGTAGCCGTAAGGCCGTTTCCCGAGATAGTGACCGTTGATCCAAACTTCGCTATTGCGATAGACGCCGTCAAACTCGATGAAGATCTGCTTTCCTTTAGCAGTTAAGGGCACATGGAAAGTCTTGCGATACCAACCGATGCCGCCGGGCAGCGCCCCGCCACCGGTTCCGGCAGGCGCCTTTTCACTGAACTCGCCTTCAATGCTCCAGTCGTGTGGCAGGTCCAGTTGCCGCCACTGCGAATCGTTCAAGTCTATGTCTTGTCCATTCCCAACTTCGCCAAGGTTAAAGCGCCAGTCCTGATTGAAAATCACGCGCTTCCCCGGTCTCGAATTGGCGAAGCAGAGCGAAGTTGCACACAGCAGCAAGCAAAAGGCGGCGACAACGTTCTGTTTTCTGTTCATAGCGTTGTAATCAAACCTGTTATCGTTTGTAATCAAACCAGATCAGTTTGAATTTGAAATTACGCCGAAGGCGTTGGCTAATTTCAGCCCAAGGTTGGAGCGTAGCGACAACCTTGGGTAGCAATACAAAACAAACGTTCAACCCTGAAAGGGTTAGGCGGTTGGCGAACCCTTACAGGGTTTAATTCATTGGTATAGGCTGCGATCCCAGGGTTGTCGCTAGCGCTCCAACCCTGGGCTCGAATTAGCGAACGCCTCCGGCGTTATTTGCTAAAGACATCAAAATAGCCGGCATTATTTGCTTAAACCATCAAAGAAGCCCGAGTGCTTTCAGCAGCTCCGGCTCTCTTTGCGCCTGCCCATTAGTCTTGTTGACGACCGCGAACCCGCCTGCATAGTCCCACATGGTCCAACCGATCCCGTGTTTCTCCAACGCCATGCGCATGTCATGTAGCCACGCAACCCGATCCGCCGGCTTCGTGACTTTACGAAAGGCGCCAAACTCATTGCACGTAATGTAAACGTGATGTTTTGTCGCCCATTCAGCCGCCAAACTCAGTTCCCGATCGATGCGCCCGGCGTTCCAGTTATCTTCACCGTAACGAAGCAGGTTGTACTTCGCCGGCTCATCCTGGACCGTGTCGAGCACGGGCCGCACCGCTTCCGGTGAAGACGGATAAGGTACATTTTTGTAAAACGGCAGATTTGGACCAGCCCAGGTCGCGCCCTGGTGCGTGAAGGCAAACGGTTCGTAAAAATGAAAGTTATAAATCACGTTATCGTCGGCATACGGCTCGAGAAAGAGCATCTCGTAAAGTCCGGACCAGCGATGTCCGGCCGCGATGATCGTATGGTTCGGGGCGCCGGCCCTGATTGCGGCAATCAGTTTTCCCTGTATGCCGCACCATCGATAACCGTCCTCCACCATCGGCTCGTTTATGGTTTCGAGAAACACGAATTCCGGATCGCGCTTCGACAGGTGCGTCGCGAAAGCACGCCAGAATTTCGCAAAAGCCTCGACGCCGCGCTCGTCGCGATTCATTCGCAGCTTAAACTCGTCGCTCGGATGAATATCGATGATGACGGCCAAACCGGTGGCCAGGATCATGTCGAGCGCGCTATCGACGTATTGCAGGTAAGTGGTATTGAGAATCGAAGGATCGGGCGTTTCCGCGAGCAAAGGAGCGGGTTCGATCGGAAAACGCACGTGATCGAAACCCATCGATTTGATGAGCGCAATGTCCTGGGCCGTCGTGTGAGTTTCGAGGTGCGTTTTCGAATAATTGGCCGCTTGCGAAAACCAGTGACTCAGGTTAATTCCGCGGCGCAAACGTCCGAAACGCGCGGCGAGATTCGACGGTTTTTGTTGCTGAGCTGTCGTCGCATTTGACAGATGAGGCAAAATAGCGACGCACAGAAGTAGTATGATCGATCGTCGGATTGGCTTCAGCACGCGCATCTTTTATCAGGCGTCAATTCAGAAAGCAAAATAAAATTTTTGGAGAGGTTCAGCGTTGAGCACAAAACTCCACTCGTGGCTTTGCCCGATTTTGCTACTCGTTTCAGTCGTTGCTGTTAGTGGTCAATCAATGCGTAACAGCAAAATAGTTATGCCAATTCAGGCCGGCTGGCAGTTCCGCGAAGTCGGCAAGACCGACTGGCACAACGCTGCTGTTCCGGGTTGCGTTCACACGGATCTGCTTGCGAATAAGCTGATCGAAGATCCGTTTTATCGCGACAATGAGAAGAAGCAACAGTGGATCGGCAAGACTGACTGGGAATACAGGACGAGCTTCAAAGTCACGCCACAGACAATCGCGCGTGAGAAAGTCGAGCTCGTCTTCGAGGGCCTCGACACCTACGCGCAGGTGTTTGTAAACGAACAAAAGCTGTTCGACGCCGACAACATGTTTCGCACGTGGCGAGTCGATGCGAAGCGCGTGCTCAAAGCCGGCGACAACACGTTGCGGATCGTGTTCCGCTCGCCGATCAACGAGATACTGCCGGTCATGGCGAAGTTGAACTACCAACTCCCCGCATCAAACGATCAGGGAGAAAAGACCTCGCCTTTTACGCGCAAGGCTCCGTATCAGTACGGCTGGGATTGGGGGCCGCGTTTTGTAACCAGTGGAATATGGCGTCCGGTGTCTCTCGAGGCGTGGAACCACGTGCGCGTAAACGACGTCCAGATCATCGTCAAAAAGATCTCGGCGGAGGCGGCAGAGTTAACTGCAAACGTCGAAGTCGAAGCGAGCGCTGCGGGCGACGCGACAGTATTGCTGGAAAATCTGACGAACCGGGTCGCCCCACACAAACAACAAGTCAAACTCAACGCGGGCGTCAATCGAGTCTCTTTCGACTTCACCGTCGCGCGACCCGCCGTGTGGTGGCCCAACGGGCTCGGCGAACAACCGCTCTACACTTTCCGCGCGCGCAGCCTCGTAAACGGCCGCGTCACGGACGAGAAAACCACGCGCACCGGACTGCGAACGCTGGAGCTCAGACGGCAGCGTGACGCAGCCGGGGAAAGCTTCATGTTCGTGATCAACGGAATTCCCGTCTTTGCGAAAGGCGGAAACTGGATTCCGTCGGACAGCTTCCCCACGCGCGTCACGAGGCAAAAATATTTGCATCACATCAAATCGGTGCGCGATAGCAACATGAACATGCTGCGCGTTTGGGGCGGCGGGATTTACGAACAGGATGACTTTTACGAGCTGTGTGATGAGATGGGAATCCTCGTCTGGCAGGATTACATGTTTGCTTGCAGCATGTATCCGGCGACGCAGGACTTCCTCGACAACGTGCGCGCTGAAGCGATCGACAACGTCAAGCGCCTGCGCAATCACCCGAGTATCGTTCTGTGGGCCGGGAACAACGAAGTCGAAACTGCATGGTTTAACTGGGGTTGGCGACAGAGTTTGCCGTCCTCGGTGTGGGACGACTACGTGAAAATTTTTCACGGCGTGTTGCAGGAAGTTTCGGCGGAGTACGATCCGACGAGACCTTACTGGCCCAGCTCACCGCACGGTGGACTCGACGACGATCGAGATTCAGCACGCAGCGGCGACGTTCACTTCTGGCAAGTCTGGCATGCGTCGAAGCCGTTCTCGGATTACGAAAAACAGATGCCGCGATTCATGAGTGAATACGGATTCCAATCGTTTCCGAATATCGAGACGGTCAAGGCTTACACGCTGCCGGAAGATCGCGACATCGAGTCGCCGATCATGCTGGCGCACCAGCGCCATCCGCGCGGCAACCAGTTGATTCGCGAGTACATGTTGCGCGATTACCCGAAGCCGAAAGACTTCGAATCGTTCCTGTACATGAGCCAGGTTTTGCAGGCTGAAGGGATACAGATCGGCGCCGAGCATATGCGGCGGATCATGCCGCACAACATGGGTTCGCTTTACTGGCAGATCAACGATTGCTGGCCTGTCGCGTCGTGGTCCAGCATCGATTACTTTGGACGTTGGAAGGCGTTGCAGTACTACGCGCGCCGGTTCTACAACGACTTGCTGATCAGCCCGACGATGCAGAAAGACGAACTGAAACTGTACGTGGTTTCGGATCGACCGAAACTCGTTCCGGCGCAGATCAAAGTGACGTTCATGAGCCTCGATGGCGTTCCGTTGAAGAGCTTCGTTCGTGATGTGAGCATTGCGCCGTTAACGAGTCGTTCATACGTCGATATGAACGTCTCCGAGCTGCCGGACGGAGCGGATAAGAAGAATGTGGTGGTCTATTGCGAGTTGCTGGTGAATGGCAAGTTGGCTTCCAGTCATGATTTCTTTTTCGCTCCGTTCAAGGAGCTGAAATTTTCCAAGCCTTCTGTCACGTCCGCAGTGACGCGCACACGCGACGGATTCAGCGTCAAATTGTCGGCGGACAAGTTCGCGAAGGCTGTTTATCTCGCGGTTCCTGATAATGACGGCTTCTTTTCCGACAACTTTTTCAACCTCGCGCCCGGGCGTGAAATGACAGTCGCATTTCATTCGCGCGGACCGGCGCTATCGCTCGAGCAATTCAAACAGCGACTCCAGATCCGCTCCGTCTTCGACGCCTTCTAAGATTGTTTTGTAGGGGCGGCCCTCCGTGGCCGCCCCAGCGTATGAAGTCGCAGACTGGGGCGGCCACGGAGGGCCGCCCCTACAAAAGATGAACAAAGTCCGCTGGGGAATCTTAAGTACTGCAAACATCGCGCTGGCGAAAGTCATTCCCGCGATGCAGCGCAGTCCATGGTGCGAGATCACGGCGATCGCTTCACGCGATCTCTCGAAGGCACAACGCGCTGCCGCCGATCTAAACATTCCGAACGCTTACGGCAGTTACGAACAATTGCTCGCGGACAACACCGTCGAAGCAATCTACAACCCGCTCCCTAATCACCTGCACGTTCCCTGGACCGTGCAAGCCGCTGAAGCCGGCAAGCACGTTCTATGTGAAAAACCCATCGCACTGAATGCGACAGAAGCACGGGCACTGATCGACGTACGCGACCGCACCGGCATGCGCATCCAGGAAGCGTTCATGGTGCGGACACACCCGCAGTGGCTCGAAACACGCAGGTTGATTCGCACCGGCAGGATCGGCTCGTTACGATCCATCACGTGTTTCTTCTCGTACTTCAATCCCGACCCGGCGAACATTCGCAACCACCTCGAGTTCGGAGGCGGCGCTTTAATGGACATCGGTTGTTACCCGATCACGATCTCTCGCTGGATCTACGACGCCGAGCCACAGCGCGTGCTCGGTCTCATCGAGCGCGATGCAGTGTTTGGCACCGACACGTTGACCACTGCTGTGCTTGAGTTTTCGGAGGGACACTCAACCTTCACATGCAGCACACGTCTCGCGCCTTATCAACGCATGATCTTTCACGGAACTGAAGGCCGGATCGAGGTTCTGATCCCCTTCAACGCACCGAACGATCAACTCACACAGATTTTGCTCAACGATGAACTAATCGATTTTCCGGTCTGCGATCAGTACGAGATCCAGGGCTCGCTCTTCTCCCAAGCGCTACGTGAGAACCGCGAACAACCGATCCCGCTCGAAGACGCGATCAACAACATGGTCGTCATCGATGCCGTTTTCAAATCCGCGATTTCATCAGCGTTCATCCGCGGCTAAAAAATCGGCCACAGCTTTATTGAGGCGTTGTGATTCGCAGGCGGTAGCGAGGTGGCCGCAGTCACCGTCGAGGCTGAGCAATTTTGCGCCGATCAATGTGGCAAATTCCGTAGCTGGTCCAGGTGTGACAACGTGATCGAATTTTGCCACCACTACAAACACCTTCGCTTTAACTGCCCCGGATTCCCGAGACACATCGAGCTCGAGCATCGCCTGCACCTGACGGATCTTATCATTCGCGTCGAACCGCTTTTCGTGTTGCGCTTTCGCAAGATCGGCAAGCACCTGCTCACGTGTCTTGCGACGGTTGTAATCCGTTGGCGTCGTAAGCAGTATCTCACCAAAAGCGAAGTCGAGCGCGCGCGAGGGGTTCACTAAGTAGTTACCGCCACGCCAGTCGCGGTCGCGCATGAGCGCTTCGATCTGTGCATGCCAGTGCATTACGTCGTAAGGCGCCGGACGTGGCGTGCCGACGATCGGAATCGCTTTCTCCATGAAGTTCGGATACGTGACAAGCCACTGAAACACCTGCATGCCACCCATCGAGATCCCTACGATCGCCTTCGCGCGATCGATCTTGAGCACCTGAGTCAAAAGCCTGTGCTGCGATTCAACCGTGTCGCGCAAAGTGAACTTCGGAAAACGCATGCGCGGCTGGAGACGACTGTTCGACGGCGAGGACGACACCCCGTTCGCAAGCGCATCGATCGCCACGACGAAATACGTCGAACTATCGATCAGCCTTCCTGGGCCAATGCTGCCTTTGAGCTGATCGGTCGTGCCGGAAGCCCACGTCGGAAACACGATCACGTTTGACTTATCCGCCGCAAGCTTTCCAAATGTGCGATAACCGACGCGGCAGCTACGAATAACGCCGCCATTTTGCAGTTTAAGATCGCCGATATTCGCGAATCGTTGCTCCTGCGCGACGGCAACAAGCGCGAACAATTGCAGCGCGAGGCAGAGTCGAATGGTCTTCATATCGTCTTACTTTTGAAATACGAGATTGTCCACCAAAACCATACCGTTTCGCGGCGTGCACTGCTCGCAGTAAGCGCTGACGCTGATCGCCGTCAACTTCCTCAGCACGTCTTTCGTGTCCACTCGCTCCTGGACCCACGAAGGCTGCCCGAGTCCTTTCAGCGGAATCAGGTAAGTGTTGAGCCCTGACTTGATTCGAATCGGCAGTTGCGGAAAGCCGGCGGTGAGGTTGATGCCCTGCCCGTGACTGATAAACTCCACGCGCAGCGAATCCACGCCGGTGGCATAGAGCTGGAGCGATAGCTGTTTGTAGCCACTCACGTCGTCGGCCACAGGTTTTCCATCTTTGTTGGGTCGCCCCTGGATTTCAAGAGTGACGTTGGCCCATTGGTTTGGTCCAAGCAGGTTGTACTCAAACGACGCGAGGTGGTTCTGCGGTGCGTCTTTCAACACTATCAACTCCGGCGCACCCGGTGATGCATTTGCGAGCCCCTTAAACTTTACCGGCGTGGACTCGTTGCCGGTGTAGATCTGGACCAGGCCGCCGTTGTTACTGACCGCGCGTCCGTTCTCAACCTTCTCGAAATCCGCATACACAAACTTATCGTCCTGCGAGAGTGACGATAGACAAAACGCTATGACAATGAAGAAAGAAGCAATGAGTTTCATAATGGATCTCCTAACCACAAAGGCACGAAGTCACAAAATCATTTTGTGCCTTTGTGTCTTTGTGGTGAAAGGTTTTTGTCCAGCCGACTGCTTGCGCCGCGTCTGAGCTTTAGTGACACGACCTGTTCTCCATAGCGCACGCGACAAGCAGTTCCGTTAATGCTGCGTATCGTCGCCTGGTCCAGCCGGCTATTCTTCCAACTCAGGTCGACTTCGAATCCACCACGTGTCCGCAGTCCTTTCACGGATCCGTTGTGCCACGCAGACGGTAACGCCGGCAACAACTCAATCTCACCCGTATGACTCTGCAAAAGCATCTCCACGATCCCCGACGTGGCGCCGAAGTTTCCGTCGATCTGAAACGGTGGGTGAGCATCGAACAGATTGCGATAAACGCCGCCTCCACCGCTAAACTCTTTCGCGTAAACCGGGCTCAGCGCTTTCTGCAACAACGAGTACGCACGATCGCCATCATGCAGCCTCGCCCAGAAATTGATCTTCCATGCGAGGCTCCAACCCGTTCCCACATCACCACGCAGCTCCAACGTTTTCCTCGCAGCCGCATAAAGATCCGGAGTGCCGCGCCGTGTGATTTGATTACTCGGAAACAGACCGTAAAGATGCGACACGTGCCGGTGTTGGCGTTCGGCCACTTCGAGATCCCAGTCGTCGAGCCATTCCTGCAGTTGACCGGCATCACCGATCTGCATCGGCGGCAAACGTTTCCGCACTTCCACGAGCCGCACGCTGAAATCTTTATCGATGCCCAGGATCTCCGCCGTTTTCACGCATTGGTTGACCAGATCTCGGATGATCTGAATGTCCATCGTTGGTCCGGCACAAACCGCGACGCCACTTATGTGTTTGTTCTCGGGTGAGATCGACGGGCACGTCACCAGCCACTGATGTCGTGGTTCCGGCACGAGGGTGTCGAGAAAAAACTCAGCCGCGCCCTTCATTACCGGATACATGCGCGCGAGAAACTTTTTGTCGCCGGTGAATTCGTAGTGATTCCAAAGATGCGTGCAGAGCCATGCACCGCCCGTCGGCCACATCCCCCAGAGTGGTCCATCGATGGGAGCAGTCTGTCGCCAGAGGTCGGTGTTGTGATGACACACCCAACCGCGCGCGCCGTAATGCACACGCGCCGTGCGCGCACCATTCTCGACCAGCTCCGACACCATCCGCAGCAATGGCTCGTGACATTCAGACAAGTTCGTCGTTTCCGCCGGCCAGTAGTTCATCTCGGTGTTGATGTTGATGGTGTACTTGCTTTCCCACGGCGGCTCCATCAGGAAATTCCAGATTCCCTGCAAGTTAGCCGGCTGCGTTCCCGCGCGCGATGATGAGATCAGCAAATATCGGCCGTACTGGAAATAGAGTGTTGCGAGGTGCGGATCCAAACCCTGGAGGAACTGTGTGGGTCGTTCGTCCGTCGGTAGATTGGCTGCCTCGGTTCTGCCGAGATCCAGTTTGACGCGCTGAAACAAACGCTGATGCTCCCGCACGTGCGCCGTACGCAGACTCTCAAGCGACTTCCTACTTGCGCGTCGCAAGTGATCGGCGGCAATAGCAGCAGGGTCTCCGGTCGTATCTTTGTAGCTTCGATAACTGGTTGCAGCGGAGATCAGCAGTAGCGCGGAATCTGCGCCAGTGACAACTACACGCTCGTGTTGCGCTAACGACTCGCCGCCACGCGCAAGCACCTGCACGCGTGCTTCGAACTTCAAGCCGCCTTTGATCCCGAACGCATCCCCATTTACGCCACGCAAGGCGAGCGTGTGTGGATCTTCAATTGAAACGGTTACTTCCTGTGCTGATTCAAACGTCGTCGTGAAGCTCAGTTGTCCCGGATGATCCGTAGTGAAACTAACGACGATCACCTGGTCCACCGGGCTCGCAAACGCCTCGCGCGTGAACGTGACTGGACCATCTTTGTAAGAGACACTGGCGATGGCGGTGTTCAGATCGAGCTGCCGGCGGTAGCTAGTGACAATCCCGTGAGTGAATTTGACTCTAAGAAGGCCAACCGGCTGATACGGCATCTGCTTGAGTGG
>Ga0070689_100000937_pt1 | contig 18126 bp, 9 predicted proteins | sample KBSS23HmetaG_FD_64669 | JGI IMG/M metagenome (GOLD analysis project Ga0070689, IMG submission 64669) | Switchgrass rhizosphere microbial communities from Kellogg Biological Station, Michigan, USA - KBS S2-3H metaG | ecosystem: Host-associated > Plants > Roots > Rhizosphere ...
CGAGGCGGCTTCTGGAACGTCGTTTGGATAGACGTCGATGAGTTTAACCACCCAGTCGCTATCAGTACCCGTCGTGGATGCAAACAACTCCACTTCGGGTGCACCCATGATGTGAACTCCTTTTTCGAGCGGCGCACTCGTCCAGACTGCCACATCGGGACGGCCAGTTACGAAACGCTGGTCATGGACCAGCCATGGCTTCCACTGAAGGGGATCGTCCATGGCGATCGGGCGCGGGATGAATGGAACTGGCTTGGCAGGATCGCTGATGTACTCTTCATGCCCGGTGGCGCTGGGCTTGTTGAACGTGGCCACTCCGTCTGCCGCCAGATAGATTGGCTTCGCAGTGCCCATAGGCCAGCGTTGCGACACGTTCCACTGATTCACGCCGGTCGCATAAGTGAGCACCGGCGGCGTCCTGGGATCAGGGCCACCCTTCAGCCAATGATCGAAGAACGGCTTCGCGTACTTCACGCGCCATTCCAGCGCCGTGTCGCCCGTGAAGGTGATCGCGCCGAGGTCGTAGCCATAGTGATTAAAGCCCGAGTGTCGCCATGGACCGATCACGAGTGACACCCGGTCGTTGTTCTTGTCCTTTGGTTCGAGCGCACGATAGACGGCGGGGGCACCGTAGCTGTCTTCCTGGTCCCATTGCCCGACCACGAGCATCGTCGGCACCGTATGCGGCCTTGCCGCGAGCCATTTGTCGACGGCCTGCAGCGACCAGAAATCGGTGTAGGCAGGATTCTCGAGAAATTTGCGGATGCCGGGTACATTCTCGGCGCCAACCATCTTCACAAAGTCTGCCATCGACCCGGCTTCGAGATAGCGCGTGTAATCGTCGCCGCCGCCGAGAGCGAATTCGCCGCCGCCGTTACCCTTGTTGAATCCCAGGCTCAGTGGGAAGCTGAGCGAACTGACGCGGAACGCGCCGTTGTGGAACCAGTCGTCGCCCATCCAGCCATCGACCATCGGGCTCTGTGCGATCACCGCTTTAAGCGCCGGATGCGGGTTGATCAACGTCATCAAAGCCGTGAAGCCCAGATAACTCGAACCGACGACGCCGACGTTACCGTTCGACTCCGGCGTGTTCTTCACCAGCCATTCGATGGTGTCGTAGGCATCGGTCGCTTCGTCTATGCCGGTTTTGTTCAATGGTCCCGAGAGCGGGCGATTGAGGATCCACTCTCCCTCGGACCGGTGCATGCCGCGGATGTCCTGGTACACGCGGATGTAGTTGTCTGTGACAAATTCCGTGTCCATTACTTCGAGTATGTCGACGATGCGCTGGCTATTGACGCGGCCCGTCGAACCGCTTGCGTTATACGGAGTGCGCGATAGCAGGATTGGTGCTTTGGTCACGCCCTTCTTCATCACTACGACGGTGAAGAGTTTGACGCCGTCGCGCATCAGGATCATGACCTCGCGCCGGATATAGTCGGCGGATGGAAGTGTCTGATCATACTTCTCGACTACGTCCGGCGTCATCGGTGTAACGCGCGGTGGGGTTTGGGCGATAACGAACGTACTTGCGAATGAGAGAACGGCGGCGAGCAGCGTCAAGCAGCGAGCGTATGATCTTTTCATGACGCTAATTTATAGAACGCACCAAAGGTTGTGCAATCGCGCTCACCGCGCTGCGTGAGATGGCTCGACACGACAATGGCGAATTGAAAATCAAGGGTTTGGTTCCAATCGCGCAAGTAATTGGTTCAAGTCACAAATCCCCAACTTCAAACTGGGTGCACTGGAGGCCGCAAACTAAGGCACGGTGCGGCTAGCGAGGTCACGGATCGCTTCAAGGTTCTCTCGATCCAGCGGAATTTCTCTATGACCGATCTTGAGCTTTACTTTTTTGGCGTTCGCCATTGAGAGGAATTGTTCGTAGGGCATTGACACTTCGAACTCTTGAAATTTGACCGTTGGGCGAACCGGAGAGTATCGACGTTCACCTCTGTCACGCGCGGTCATCTTGCCGACAGTCGTCGCTTGATTGTCGCACACGATGATGAGTGTGTAATCGTCGTATCGTTTGGGCTCGTATACCCCGGATGCGATCCCCATCCCCACCCACTTAGGTGTTACCAATGTTTTCCCGCTGTAGGTGAAATACATCGAGAACCCCAATCGCTCGTCGGAGGTAACGTCGGTACCGGCATCTCTCCATTCCAGATTCTTTCCCGCCATAACGGGCATTAACCTGAAGAAAAGCACCGTCTCGTCTTTGGACTTGTCATAAGTAGATTCAATCTTTCCGGGATAATCATACTTACGCTTAGCGGGAACGCTCAGTGGAGATTGAGCAACGCCCGGGAGGGACAAAATTAAGATCAGTATTAGAAGACGAATCATCGGCGTTATTCAAAATCTGAAAGGTGGAAGGACCATGCAATTATGAGGGGAGGTGCACAAGTAACGCAATACGGACCAGCTCCGGATGTTGAGGGCTAAATCGTTTAGATTTGCCACAATCCTCGGTATAGTCAGACAGTATACTTGAGGGCAGTTTCTATGAAAGGTGGAGGGGTGCGACCGGGATAACGTGCCCTCGCACGTACGAACGCCGTTATATTCAGATGGTGGACCGATTGATATGGAATGTACCGACATTGATGGCTCATTTTTGGTAGGTCACTGTTAAGGTGAAAAGATTAAGATCGGGCTAAGATGGTGACGGTACGTGTTGATACTAAGCCAGCCGAAGCGATACCTTGACGACCGCTAGTCGCGTAAATACTGGCTTGTATCGTTTCGTAAGAGTAAGTAATGGCCCGATCACGGGACTTAAAATCCGTTGTGTGTAATAGCTGAATCGTTAAAGAGGCATTCGTGATTTTGGCGTCAGATTGACGCGAGCTCAGGGCAATGGATGATAATGAGTAGGAATCTATCGACTGCGGAATTCTTTCGGACGGCTGCTTTGTTGAATTTAAATCAATTAATGGAAACATGTAGTAGTCAGTGGAACCAACTAACTCGCGTTCGCAATGCGGAGGTCAGGGGTTCGACCCCCCTCTGCTCCACCAATAGAATCAATGACTTAAGGCAGGGCGGCCACCCTGCCTTTTTCATTTGTCACCGATTCGTCACTTGGTCCAATCGGCTTGGCCAGATTTTCAACGGCTCGACGCTTCGACTCGTCCGTTGCGTGCGTTTAACGCAGAGCCATTCGGACGTCTGACCAGCCGAAGATTGCGGCAAGCGTGAAAGCGTCCGCTCTGCAGTCTGCCATCCGCGTGGCCGCTGTATGACGCAGGTCATGGAAGCGGAAGTCTTTTGATTCCTGCGTCCTTCTTCGCCAAGTCGAATCGACGCTTCACGTCGTTCAAACGTCCTTCTGTTTTCGGACTTGGGAAGACGTACTCGCTGGTGTGTCGTAGTCCTTCCAACATTGAACGGCCGTTTGATTGATCGGCACGAAACGGTCTTTGCCGTTCTTGGAAACTCGAATATGAATCACCCCTCGCGGCACGTCAAACCAGGTAAGATGGAAAATCTCGTCCTGCATTCCGGAGTTAATCGCCTCCCTCTTAAGCACTGCGCTTAGGTCGTCAGTACTACCCCGTGCGCGACAGAGATCTGCGGTTCGTGTTAGCAACTGTCTAGTTGCGAGGCTCATTGACAGAAGAAATGGCGTCCATCACCACAGAGACGCGGAGACACAGCGATCTACATCGAAGAACAGACTATTGGCAATCTAAAATCAATATCCGTCCTAAAAATCCTTGCATCCTCGTTCCTACTGGTATATAAATCCGGCCTCGCGATTTCTCAGCCATTTGGTTCACCTCCACATCGAACCAAATACTTGAAACTGACGCCGATCTTTCGCGGGCTTTACGCGTAACTCAATTTCGTTCCTTCATATTGACCGTCATCCTTATCGAAAGAGTACTAACATGCCTGCTCCCGGACACCAACCCCTCAGTAGCGACACGCCCCAACCAGAGAGTCGAATCCTTGAGGCTGCCGTAGTTCCCCCGACGAACCGCGAAAGTCTTCCATATTACAAACGCCTTGAACCTCCTCCTAAAATTGTGAATGAATCCGCAGTTTTGGAACAAGATCCAACCGATCTGAACATTGCCATACCAGACGTAGCCGTGGCCAGCTTTGGCGACACGGGGTTGTTGGAGGCCATTATTGGCACCGACGACCGCGTGAAAGTTGCTAAATCCTTGCTCTCGAACAACCCCTGGCGACAGATTTGTGCGTTACGCATTCGCTCCCAATTGAATAATCTCTATGTCGGTACTGCATGGTTCATTGGTCCAAAAACCTTGGCCACTGCTGGCCATTGTGTTTTTCTCCAAGATGAAGGCGGTTGGGCCCAGTCGATTGATGTGATACCCGCTAAGTTTGGTACTTCTGCGCCGTTCGGCAAAATCACTTCAACCCGTTTTTCAGCTGTCGATGGCTGGACCAAACAGAAATCACGCGATTTTGACTATGGAGTCATCCATTTGGATAGCAACGCAGTTGGATTGCAAATTGGAAACTTTGCTGTCAGCACATTTATGGATGCCGAGTTGAATGATGTCGTGTTGAAAGTTTCCGGCTATCCAGCAGATCGCGAGCAAGCAAATTTCCAATATTTTCACGAGCGTCCCATCAAAAGTGTGTCTAATACTCGCCTGTTTTACGACATTGATACGTTTGGCGGGCAAAGCGGCAGTCCTATCTGGGAAGACACTCAAGAAAACGGAGTTGTTGCGATAGGAATTCATACCACTGGTGGCATTACCAGTAACTCAGGCACACGCATCAACGATGATGTCATAGATAACCTCATATCCTGGATGGAGGCCTAAACTCATGCCAAACAAAACAATTCCTGGTAGCGCCGGCACTGCTCCTCAAACCGGTACGGCACCTGAAAACGATCCCACTCCGCCCGCAACTCCGGCTAATCTAATGACAACCACAACTACCGCCTCGAGTTCAGGTCGGATCGTGAGCGAAGGCGGGAAGTATTTCGTTATCTGGGGAAACAATCGCATCCCCATCGAAAATGTCGACGGTCTTCCGGCACCTGCGAAGAAGCCAGTTTCAACGGATGCAACGCTCGCGAGTGAACTACAACCTGCGATTGACGCTGCGACTAAGAATCGGACTGAACTCCTGGCTCTGAAGGGTGTGGTTGATGTACGAGCTGGTTACTTGTTTCAGAACGGCGCCATTACGTCCATTCCAGCTGTTGTAGTAGCAGTGAAACCTTCTCCCGGTAAGAAGTTTGATAAGGCGGCAATCAAAAACGAATTGGGGCTTCCAGCGACGCTCGACGGGGTGCCCGTTGATATCGAGATCGCGGATCCATTTCAGCAGTTATTGACTAGTGGAGAAGCGGAAGCTATTCCCCTACTTCGTCGGCGCCAGAAGTTGTTGATTGATGAGATCCAGGCGACTGGAATTGAAGCTGAGCTTTTGGAAGCCATCCCCGTGATTACTTACGAGCCACCGCCCAACGGCGATCTCAGTCCTGTCACCGGTGCTATGACAATCACTTGCCATGTCTCGCCGGATGCAGGCTGGAAAGTATTGCGGCCATTTCTGGAGGGCACAGATCGCAAACTGCACCTCGGTATGTATGACTTCACCGCGCCACACATCTATCGCACTGCTCGCACTCTCTTAAAAGATTCGACAGTGGAATGGCAACAAACTCTAGGACCAAAAGAATCTTTACCCACAGAAGATGATGTTGATTCAACCAAGGCTGACGATAAACCGGAGAGTTCTGTTGTTAGGGGGCTCAAACGCGTTGCTTCCGATCGCTTTGGTAACGCATTTGCTCACGTTGGTTCGGGAAAGACTTTTGCGTCTGCCTACCACATCAAAGTTGCGGTTCGAGATGATCGGGCCTTCTGGCTATCCAGCGGTAACTGGCAGTCTTCAAATCAGCCTGACATCGATTTCTTCGATGCGAATGCCGACCGCCAATTGATTACCCGTTTTAATCGCGAGTGGCATGTCACCTGCGAAAATGCACTGCTAGCAAAAAGATTCCAGGTGTTTTTGGACCACGATTTTGACACGGCAGCAACTGAAGAAGAGGCAGCTTTAATTCCGGAGGCGATGCCAGAGTTACTGGTGCCTGTCGATGAGCTTCTCGAAGAAGAGCGTGCCGCAGTGGGCTTAGAGGTGTTTGCGCCACAAAAATTTACTTTTACATCACAGAATCCGCTTACAGTTCAGCCGATTCTCACGCCGGATAACTATCTGGAAGTGGTGTTGGAGTTTTTGCGAAATAAGCCGAAACGTACCTTATATTTCCAGAACCAGTCACTTAACCCGATCCTCAGTCCAACGCCAGAGTTTAAGGAGCTTATGAAACTGCTGGCGAAGTATTCCAAGGATCGGGATCTCGACGCGCGTTTCATTTTCCGCAACATCGGACCAATTCGAAAGAAGATTGAATCACTGCAAGCAGCCGGATTCAACATGAGTCGCGTTCATACGCAATCTGGTTGTCACACCAAGGGCATTATTGTTGATTCAGAAACAATTTTACTTGGCAGTCATAACGTCACGAATCAGGGTGTTCAGGTGAATCGCGATGCGAGTTTGCTAATCCATCATGAAGGGATCGCAAAGTACTATGAGAAGGTGTTCCTGCATGATTGGGAAAAACTCTCCAAGCCTACTATCCGCGAAGAGTCAGTGCCGATTGCGATAACTGGTAACGAAGCTGCAAGCGTACTAACCTCCAGCGAATTCGCGGCTGTACCTTTTTCGTATTTTGAAGAGGAGTAACTTAAACTTTCAAACCGATGCTCACTAGACAAGAGCGCGTGGATCTAATTGCCGCTCTCGCCCAACATCTTGTTCAGACTCCGATAGGAACGCTGATCACACTTGGTTTTTCGCTGCCCGAGCGAGAAGAACTCGGTGAGATGCCGTCCAATCTTATTGTGGCGACAGATCAGGCAACCTGGATGGTGGATGCCTGTATGACAAGCAAATGGCGCCGCGACCCATCCTTAATGGAATTGCTTCTGAATCGATTGGCTAACCAGCCTGGAATGCCTGACTTCTCTGCTCTGTTAGCCCGCGTAAAGCTTAAAGACGATCCAAATCCGGATCCGTTCAAGAGTTTCTGGGTTATGGCTAATCAACCCTTTGTGGCGCGACCAGATCTCCGAAAGGCCGCCAAAGCTCTACTGGAAAGTGTCAATCAACCAATCCTGCGCGTGAATGGGCCATCCAAATCGGGCAAGAGCTATACCACGGAGCTTTTCCATTTTGTGATGAATACAGACAGCTGGCCCAATCTCCACGTAGTTCCGGCCAAACTCTCGGTGGGTAACGGGCCTACCTACAGCGTGGAAGATCTGGCTGATGAACTATCCATGACACTCAACCCGGATCCTATGCCCAAACGCAGCACGAGTTCGTTTCCTAAAGCGTTGGCCCGCTGGCTAGTACGGAATGTCAATCGGAATACGGGGCTTTGGATATTTGTTCTTGATGGATTTGGGCAGCCCAATGTTCAGCCTGAAGTTACTGAAATGATCCGGCAATTGGTGGAGTACGCCACCAATCCCGAGTTCGCGCGGAAGATGCGGCTACTGTTGCTTGATTATGATCAGGACTTGGTCGGAAATTGGCGACCCTGGACCGGTGACGATGGACCATTGCCCACTAACGGCGTTACTGCTCTCGACCTTGTAGTTTGCCTCCAGGCTTTTAACAACAAAATGCAGGTGGAAAATCCCGCAAAGTTGATTGAGCCTTCAGCGATATCAACCATCGCAGACGCAATGCTCGCAAAGTCACTAACTGAACCGTCTCAGTTACCGAGTCTTAACGAGCAACTTTTGAAAATCGCAAAATAGTAAAGAATGGAACAGGCATATCGCACAGCTGCGGACATTCTCTCGCTGATCGCCGATGACCAGACGGACGTTGGCGAACCAATTAGCGATGAGCGTAGACAATTGTATCGACAGGCCGCCGCAGTGCTTGTGTCTCTAAGGAGACCTGATTTGCTGCAACCGGTAGGCGGGGGCGGACATGAAGGAGAAGGAAAGGAGGCGCTAAAGGATGAGTTAATTGCCGCAACCGGCCGTAACTTCGTTGGAACAGTTATGCTCCATCCAGATTGGCGCAGCAAAGCGATTGCTGAACTCAACACGATTGACAAGGTTCAAAACGCGCTCATGGCCAATCCCAACGAACGAACAGGGACCTTACAGCTACAGTTGGAACGCTACTTACTCAACGTACCGATACCGATTGATGAACAATCTCCGGAACAGCTCGATGAAACCCTCCAAATCGTAACGTGGCTTCAAGGCACGCTATATAATCTTCCTTCAGTGCAGGAAGTGCAGGCGCGTTTGGCATTTCGATCTTTTTCCGCCCCACTCGAATCATTGGCAGGAGATAACGTTTTCCGTGGACGTCGCAAAGAGCTGGACCAACTGCGAAGTTACGTTGGCGTGCTGGCCCCTGATGCCCTGCTGAGCAGAATAAAGGGAGCTGTCCATCAATGGGTTAGACCTAATGCGCTGCCTGCGCTGAGTATAAGTGGACCTGGCGGCGTAGGGAAATCAGCTCTGGTCGCGAGATTTATGCTCGAACATACTCGCGTCGATCCAGAAGTCCGCATCCCAATGGCTTATCTTGATTTCGACCGTTCCGTGCTTAGTGTCTCCGAGCCAGAAACGCTTTTGGTGGAGATATTTGATCAACTCGATTTGCAGTTTTCAGACGGGATCAAGTTTCGAGAGTTGCGCGACTCCTTCGTTAATGCGATTGGAGCAGAACCAAGAGAAAAGGAACCTTTTGAAGGCAACTACGCTAAGGTGACTGATTTTATTACCCAGCTGATGAAATTGCTGGAAGAAAACCTCGGACCGCGGCCTTTTGTGATCGTTCTGGATACATTTGAAGAGGTTCAATTCCGCGGAGAGGCTCTTGCATTTCCGTTTTGGGAAATCCTGGACCGTATGCAACAGTCGTTTCCGTTTCTGCGAGTGGTCGTTTCTGGTCGCGCACCGGTGAGGTCTCTTAGGCTTGCTGGAAAAGAGCCGGAGCAGTTAGTCCTTGGCGATCTTGATAATGAGGCAGCGATTGCGTACCTCGAAGGGTTGGGGATAACGAATCGTGAATTGGCGCAAATGCTGATAAAGCAGCTAGGAAGTGTACCTCTTTCGCTAAAACTGGGTGCGTCTGTGGTGAAACGCGATGGCATTGAGAGCATTAAAGACGTATCGCGACGTCCTTCCTTCTTTTCTTCGACCAGTGACTCGGCTATTCAGGGAGTTTTGTTTGCGCGCATTCTGGGCCACTTGCACGATCCCGCTTTAGAGAAATTGGCGCATCCGGGATTAGTGCTGCGACGTCTTTCTCCCGCCGTAATTCTTAATGTGCTGAATGAACCATGTGAACTTCACCTTTCAAATGAGTCGGAGGCCAAGGAACTCTTCGACAGGCTCGCTCGTGAAACTTCATTGGTGGCTACCGACACGCTAGATGGCACGCTGGTTCACCGGCCCGAATTACGCCGGACGATGTTGAAGTTGTTGATCGAGAAAGAGCCAGATAAGGCTGCCCAAATCAATCGCAAAGCGGTCGAGTGGTACAAGAACCAATCAGGCTGGCGCGCAAAAGCTGAAGAACTCTATCACCGGCTGCAGCTTCGGCAGGAGCCGTCGGAGCGAGAATTTTCACATCCGGAAGTGCGATCAAGTTTGCAGGGCTCTATCTCTGAGCTCCCACCAGTGTCGCAAAGGTATCTGGCTCCCCTTGGATTTCAGATCGATCCGGAGATTCTCGCGCAAGCGACTACTCAAGAACGAGAAGCTGCGCTTGCCGCAGAGATTGAGGATCTAATACCACATGGGACGCGTTCAGTGGAGATGGCTGAAGGATTACTCATAAGGATTACGGCTGATCATGCAACTCCACTTTTTGCTTCTGCTGCCAGGGTGGCCATGCAACTTGGTCGAACGAAGCAAGCTGCAGACTTAATCGAGAAAGGAATAGAGCAAGCAACTCTAGACTTCAATTCCGAACTGGTCTTGAACCTGTTAGCGGAAAAATCATGGCTTAAGCGACGCGAAATCGCCGAGGGTAAGGATCCGGAAACACTGAATATGTTTGGTGAGTTGGCTCGTCAAAACAAACACCAAACCGCAACCCTCCAACATCGCATTCAATCCTATTCATTACTAAACCAGACCGACCCGACAACGGCAGATCTCAGAAGTGTACTCAGTGAGATTTACTCGTTGCTCAGCCAAATCAGCTCGTATGATCTCTGGTCGCTGTTTCTCTTACTGGAAAACATTGCAGAGTCGTTGGACCATGAAACACAAATTATTCTGATGCGCTTGGTTTCGGATGAAGAGGGCCCATTCCACAGAGTACAGTTTTCCTCCAAAGAGCAACAAAATGCGCTAAACGATCTAATTAAGATCTCAAGTGAGTTAATCATCGAATCCTTTCCTCGGGTTGTGAGGGAATTGTGCCGGCGCTGGCCTTATCAGATTCTGCGTGTAAAGCCGCCTTACTCGAGCAGATCCTATGGGCATGACGCCGCGTTGTATTAGGGCAACTTTATGACTTTCAATGGATATCTGACTCCAACACAACTAACGGATCTGGCCACTAGAGCGGTTAGTTCAGATCTCCTTCAGGTCCCTCGTCAGTTGCTCTTGCAAGGAATCTTTAGGGCGTTTGTTTTTAATTTGCCCACGCCCAATAACATCAGCCAGTTGGACCAGTTCATGCTCGACCTGGCTAATTTGAACAATACGGAACGGCTGGCGACCGGAGAGGTGCCACTGGTTCAGTTTCTGAGGAACGCCGCAGCGCAGCTCCGTTTGCGAGGAAAAGTTGAGGCCGATGATTTTGAAACGGTTGCTCAAGATGTTGGGAACCACACCGCCGGCGTTCCCGCAATGCCCAATCCTCAGAATTTGCGAGAGATCAAGCAAAATGAGGCGATTGTTGGTGTTGACGACACTGTTGACTATGGTTTTCTTGCAGCTGGGCAAAAAGTGGGCCAGTCGGTTGCTCGGATTACCGTTCCGAGGTTTGATAATGGCGTACAGAGACAGACGAACAATGGTCCATGGACCATGCTGGGAACAGCGTGGGTTTTGTCGCCAACCCTGATGCTAACCAATCATCACGTGATTGCGGCGCGACTGAGTGGCGAATCTGAGCCTGCAGCATCTGACTTTACTTTGCAGGCAAAGGGGGCAGTAGTGGAGTTCGACTTTGATAAGGAGAACAGCGTTGCTAAGAAGATCGCAGTCGCCAAGATCGAGGCTGATTCGTCCAATCTTGATTACTGCGTCATCAGGCTTGCGGCCGATGCGTCGCGGCCTGCATTGGAGTTTAATCCGAACAGAGTTGTGTTTGGACCGGCGAGTTATGACCCACTCAACATCATCCAACATCCGCGTGGGCAGCCGAAGCGAATTGCCTTTCGAAACAACTTACTCACCGGGGCTGACAACGATACGATTCGCTACTTTACCGACACTGATTTTGGATCATCAGGCTCACCAGTTTGCGATGACAACTGGCGTGTTGTAGCTCTTCACCGCGGCGCTGAGTTTGTAAAGAATGTGACGTTTCAAGGAAAGTCGACTGCCTACGTGAATTTTGGCAGTCAGGTTCAGGCCGTGTTGGACAGTTTGCAGGCACAAAATCCCGCAATCTTCACAGAGTTGCAACAGGTGCAAGCAGCGCTGAAGAATTAGGCGGGCATAAGACCAAAGGGGTCGGTACCACGGCGTAGTACCAGTGGTCCCGAATGCTTCACAAGTTCATCCAGCTATCGCCCGAAGCCAGAGGCTGCAAGGTCGAAAGTGTTGAGAGGAGCCTAATCTGTCGCGCAGTTGCCACGTGAAGTAAGCACTCGCAACTTTGGTGTTTATCCAAATCTATCAATGATCCACTTCAGATCTTCAAATCTCTGAAGATCACGTCTCTAGCCGTCTGACCAACTCATCAGCCTCACTTCAATTTTCTACGTCAAAACTCATTTTTTCGAACCTCGCGAAGTGATGTCGAAGTTCGAGCGAGTCGGCATATTCTTTGCCTAACCGATTTTAAACGCAGCCTCGCAAAGCCCAGATTGAAGACAACCAGACGTAAGTTCCGAGCCCCCTCTCCGAGCTTACGCCTTCACCGCCAGGAGGAGCCCATGTACAACAATCTCTCTTCAGGAAGTAAGTGTGTAAAAAGGTTTTTCACCCTCATGATTTTCGCCTCTTTGATCTTTACACTTTCCGCATTGACCGCGTCTGCTCAAACGTCGCAAACCACGGTGAGTGGAACAGTCAAAGATCAAAACGATGCCCTGGTCCCCGGAGCCACCATCACGCTGCTTGACGCCAGGACAAAGGCTGAAAGAACAACGAAGACAAACGACGATGGTTTTTTCCTCTTCACCAACGTTCTGGCGGGCGATTATCGAATCACCGCTGAAGGTGGAGGATTCAAAAAAACCGAGGTTAGTAGCGTGAAGGTTGACGTGAGTATTCCAGCCACTGTCAATCTCGTAATGGAAACGGGACAGATCTCCGAAACAGTTCAGGCGACTGCTTCCGATTCACAGACCGTCATCAACACTGAGAATGCCGAGTTATCGACAGTCGTAACAGAGAAGCAGATTAACGATCTGCCACTAAACGGACGCAATCCCGTTCAACTCGCAGCCCTGCAAGCCGGAGTTGCGACCAACACCACCACCAGGAATGCCAATGTTAATGGAATGCGAGGTAGCTATAACAACATCACCTGGGACGGTATCAACATTCAAGAGAACTATCTCCGCGGCAATGCAAGCAGCGGTTTGTTTGCGCAGGCAGCACCAAGCGTTGCCGGCGTCGGTGAGTTTACGATAACAACCCAGAATGCGAGTGCAGCGGATGGGACGGGCGCGGCACAAGTTAAACTCGTCACTCCGCGCGGCGGCAGTAGTTATCACGGCTCACTCTTTGAGTTCTGGCGTAATTCCGCACTCAACGCCAACACCTTCTTCAACAATGCAGCTGGTCAGCCTAAGCCGTACCTGAACCAGCATCAATTTGGTGGAAACGTTGGCGGACCTTTCGCTCTGCCCCGTTTTGGTGAAGGAGGCGATGTTTTTACACAGAAACATAAACTGTTCTTCTACACCTACTACGAGCAAACCAAAGAAGCACAACAAACGCTGCTAACGCGAACAGTGCTTACCGCACCAGCGCGCGCAGGCAACTTCACTTACCGCCGCGTTGACAACGGTCAATTACAAACAATCAACGTGTTGAATTTGACCGGAAGAACTATCGATCCGCGTATCAACGGTTTGATAGGTCAAACGCCACTGCCAAATGATCTGGCTGGCGACCGCATAAACACAAACGGCTTCAGCTTCAACTCGCCGTCGGGTAGCGGTGAAAAATTGTTCGGCTTCCGTATAAATTACGATCGCTCGCAGAAGCACCGTTTTGACGCGGTCTACAGCAGGGATTCCGTTTCGGTTCCCAACGACACGTTCAACAACACTGGAGAACCTTTCCCGGGCCTTCCGGGCAAGGGACAGTTTCCACAACGCAGTCGCGGGGCCGCAGCCTGGAACTGGGCGCCCACGCAGTCGATAACCAATGAGTTGCGGGGCGGTTATTACCACCAGCGATCACTGTTTATCGGGGAAGAAATTGCGTACGAGGGGAATGCCAGATTGGCGCTTCCGCTCGGTCTCACCAATCCCGTCCAGAACTCCTTGACCAGTGGTCGTAACGGCAAGATTCACGAGCTGATCGATAATGCCTCATGGGTTCACGGCGATCACTTGTTCCGCTTCGGTGGCAATTACCGGCGGACCCATCTTGAACCCTTCAACTTCGCCGGGGTTATTCCGCAGTACTCGATCGGCTTCGGCACAAACAACCCCAACCCGCTCAGTTCCACTAATCTCGCGCAGTTCCCCGGCAGAATCAGCACCACTGAATTCAATAATGCCAGCAACCTGCTGGCTTTCTTGAGCGGAGCTGTTTTCCAGGGCACGCAAACCTTCAACGTGACCAGCGCGACGTCGGGCTTTGTCGATGGAGCGGAACAACGACGCAACCTGATCTTTAATCTTTACGCAGCATATGCCGCCGACACTTGGCGGGTGCGACCAAACTTAACGCTCAATTTCGGTTTGCGTTATGAATACATCAGTCCCGTTCGTGAGCGAGACGGAATCGGTCTGTTGCCAGTAGGTGGACTGGAAGCCCTGAGAGATCCGAACGTCCAAATAGATCTGGCAGGAGGCGGAGCCGGCACTCGTCCGTTCTATAACCCTGACAAAAACAACTTTGCCCCTAACTTCAGTTTTTCCTGGGATCCGTTCAAGGAAGGGAAAACCGCAATTCGCGGCGGTTATTCGGTGTCGTTTGTGATCGACAGCGTGATCCAGATGGCAGAGAATGCTGCGATCGACGGTAACCAGGGCCTAACCTCTTCTCCGATTGTGAATACTCTTTCGGGTACTGTCAGTGGCGGAGGGTTGCGTCCGATCGATGAGCCGAACTTCGTCGTGCCCCGCACCCTGACTGACCAGTTAACCCTTAGCCAGTTTCCGACGATATTCACAATAAATCCCGATCTCAAGACACCGTATGTTCAGCAATGGAATTTCGGAATTGAGCACGAGATCCTTCCGAACACTGCGGTGGAGGTAAGATACGTTGGAAACCGCGGAGTGAAACTGCTTCGAGGCATTGACATCAATCAGGTCAGAATCTTCGAGAATGGTTTTCTCCAGGACTTCCAGCGCGCTCAACGAAACCTTGTGCTGTCAACGGCCCTGAATGCTACGAACTCCGCTATTCCAGCGAGTCCCGCTTTCAATCCGGCAGTGCCAGGTAGTCAGCAACTTACGATCTTCCCGTCAATCGGCAGGAGAGGTCTCTTTACAACCGCAACCGGCAACACGCTCGACTCGGCCATCGTCAACCTCATCAGCCAGGGACAAGTCGGCGAATTGGTAAACACGTACGTTGCTTCTCGAAACACTTACCTCTCACCGGGTGTAAACGGCGCAACACTAGGTCCCGCATTCTTCCTGCCGGCAAATTTCAGAGCAGGTGCGGTCGACTTCATCGGAAACGGTTCGTGGTCGACCTACAACGCCTTGCAGGCTGAAATCCGCAGACGCCTGAGTCACGGACTGTACTTCCAGGCGAACTACACTTACAGCAAGGCCTACACTGACTTTGAAGGAAGCGACGCCAACTTCTCGGCACTCCTCGATCTGGGTCAGGGAGGGGTTGTTGAAAAGAAACGGCAGACAAATGACGTCACGCACATCTTCAAGGCAAACGGCGTGTGGGAGCTGCCGATCGGACCGGGCAAGCGTCTGTTCAACTTTGACGGTTTTCTCGGGCAGTTGTTCGGGGGCTGGCAGATGAACGGTATCGTTGAGCAGCGTACCGGGCGTCCGATTTCTTTCATCTCCGGAAGAGGAACTCTCAACCGGTCAGCTCGATCGGGTAAGAATACGGCGACTACCACGTTGAGTGTCGAGGAGTTAAAGAACAGCATGGGTCTTTTCTTCGATCCCGTCACCGGTCGTCCACTGGTCCTCGATCCACGGCTGATTGGTCCGGACGGACGCGCAAATCCCGAGTTCTTTGGTCATCCTCTGCCTGGCACCACCGGTACTCTCCACCTGACTCCCGTAAGCGGACCGGGCTTCTGGAATGTCGATTTCAGTATGATCAAGAGGACCCGGATTTCGGAACGCACCAACATTGAATTTCGTGCGGAGTTCTTCAATGTTTTCAATCACACGAACTTCTTCACGGGAGAGAATCAGACCATCACCAGCACCACCTTCGGGCAGGTCACTGACACGTTTGATCCGCGAATAATCCAATTTGCGGTGAAGTTCAACTTCTAGTGACCTCCTTTCAACGTGGAAATGCCGGAGTTTTCGCAAGAAATCTCCGGCATTTTCATTAGCGCCTCGTAAGCTGAAGTAGTGGGCCAACCACGGGACTTAAAACCGTTGTCCGTAAGGACGTGCGGGTTCGACTCCCGCCCTCGGCACCACAGCTAATTTCACTAACCTTCAATCACATTCAACGCAAGATGGCCTCGGTTCGTCCTGGGCCGTTGATACCATAGGCTCACAATTCATTGCTTTCATTGAACCACTGGATTAGACTCTGCAGCATTGTAGGCAGTAAGCAGTCTTGGGACGCTCTTGAGTACCTTTGCACGTCTCTCACCTTCGCCAAATCGCCGAGAGATTTGACTGAGCGGTTCCATCGCCTCTGAACAATGGCTCACTGAATAACATCACTACTCTGTTGCAACTTATCAAACATCGTGGAGTGAGACCTCAGACACATCAACCCATCTAGCAGTAATCCTTAGCTGCTAACAGTTCGGCAGTACCGTCCTATTTGAATAGCCAGGAGGTAGAATTTATGTCGTTCTCACCTTTTCCAAAGATCGGCGCTTCTCCAGCGATCGGGCTCATTTTATTCGTCTGCCTAATTAGCAACATGGCCGCCCAACAAAAGCCCGACTTTACTGAAGCGTTAAACGTCGCAAAGATTTCAGCGCCGCTAACAAGTGAGGAAAGAAACCTTGCGGTCAAGTTGGCCGAGCAAGCGCTGAGATCTAAAAAACTATTCGCCGAAAGGAAAATGTATTTGACCGAGGCGCGTTTTAGTCGTGATACCGCAGCCGAGGTGAAAGGGGTGTTCGAACGACTGGTGGTTCTCACCTACTATCGATATGAAGGTGATTTACCCATGGAGGTCTTCATCAATCTCACCCGGCAGAAAGTGCTGGCGGTCAATAAACTCCCAAACCTTATGCCGCCTATCTCACGTGAGGAGTTTGCGCTGGCTAAAGATATGGCATTCAATCACCCGAAGTTGAAAGACGTCCTGGGACGCTACCGCGATCGACTAGTGGTGGAACCGATAATTTCTCGAAGCGAATCGCCGAAAGACCCACTCTTTCGACATCGGGTTATCTATATGTTGTTCCGCACGGGTTCCACTTACCTAATCCCGGAGTCGAGAGTCTCCGTGGATCTCACCACTGAGAGAGTAATAATCGGACCGGCCCCGAAGAGAAGGCCGATGTGACCGCAAGTAGAATTGACTGCTCGCAAACGTATTATCGACACAGGAGAAACGCCATGTTAACCCTCACCAATAATAGAACAGTGTTTGCTTTCATTGTCGTATTCATGGCTCTGACGGCCTCCGCAATCCGGGCCAGAGCGGCCGGAGGTTCACCCTGTCTTCCCGCTACGACCACAGCCCTTGAAATCAATCGAGTGATTTACCAGGAGTTTCCCGCCCTCGGCCCTACCGAAACCTCTTGGAAAATCGTCTGGGGTGAGTTTGGCTATCGCGGGTTGTGGATTGAGAATGCCTGGTTCACGCCAAAGCCGGGCGCCCAGCCCATCATGGTTTTAGGTCAAAGCGGTCTGTCTAATATTTTCGTGCCGTACCATGATGGTTTGCATCGAGCGGGTGACTTGAATGGTTGGAATGTCCTCCGAGAAGCCGTTTTGGCGTATACAGGTCCGTGCGGAACGATTTCCGGTCCGTCCCTGCCGGATCCTTCCTTCCAATCTCCAAGTAATACCAGTCCACCACGTCGCGTGTTAATTAAGGAGATTCGTGACCGGGGGGTGGCCTGGACGGGGAACGGTTATCTTCATCGCGGCGAGGAGTTGTTACTGTGGGGGGTCATTGATACTGGTAACTACGAGTACATCGTTCAGTACGGATTTCGTGATGACGGAACGATTACGTTCCGCATGGGCAGCACCGGCTATACCTTTCCTACTAGTGCGTACATGGCCTATCTGGCCCACATGCACAATGCCCTCTGGTACCTGGACATTAACCTTAGCCACTATGACCACAATTCGGTAAGTGTGATGAGCCATCTTGAGCCTGCAAATTCCCTATTGGCAACCGATACGATGCAGTCTCTCAACAATGAGGACTTCGTCGATTGGAAAGCTGAAGAATTTACAGGTCTTAACATCACGGATACCATTACCAAGAATGCCAGAGGCAACAACATCAGCTACGACTTGATGCCAATGCGAACCGGTACGGCGAGGCATGATGAACTCTTCACTAAACATGATTTCTGGGT
>Ga0070689_100000938_pt1 | contig 18118 bp, 13 predicted proteins | sample KBSS23HmetaG_FD_64669 | JGI IMG/M metagenome (GOLD analysis project Ga0070689, IMG submission 64669) | Switchgrass rhizosphere microbial communities from Kellogg Biological Station, Michigan, USA - KBS S2-3H metaG | ecosystem: Host-associated > Plants > Roots > Rhizosphere ...
CGACGAGCCCGCCCGGCCACTGGAGGAAATCGACGCCCGGATAGTGCGCGACGAGGCTCTTTCGAGCCATGTCGGAGAGCTCGCGCTGCGAGTGCTTCCTGTGCTCGGGATCGGCGAGCGCGAGGCGGATGAAGCCCATATGCGGGCCCCAGTTCGGGCTGGTCATCGCGCTCCGTGCGTTCCCCGGAGAGCCGACGTTCGTCAGGACGAGCTCGACCTCGCCCTTCGGCAGCTCGTCCTCCAGCGTCTTCCCCATTTCCTGGATCTTCCGCGACGCTTCGGCGAGCGACGTCCCCGGCGCGAGGCGCACGTAGACGCGCTCCATCGACTCGTCGATCTCGGGGAAGAACGTGCTCGGGAGCTTCGTCGCCATCCAGCCGCTCGCGACGACGAGCACCGCCGACGCGCCGAGCACCGCCGCGCGGTTCGGGAGGACGCGCCGGAGGACGCGGGCGTAACGGTCCGCCGCGCCGTCGATCATCGCCTCGACCCGCTTCGCGAAGCCGCCGTGTTCCGGCCCGTGATCGCCGCCCAGGAAATACCGGCACGCGACCGGCGTCACCATGACGCTCACGAAATACGACGCGACCATCGACACCGCCACGGTGAGCGCCAGCGGCACGAAGAGGCGCTTCGCGAGCCCGGCGAGGAGGAGCACCGGCAGGAGCACCGCGATCGTCGTGAGCATCGACGCGAGCACGGGGAGCGCGACGGCGTTCGTGCCGCGGAGCGCGGCGTCTTTCAGCGGCATCCCCATCCGCTGATGGCGGTGGATCGACTCGAGGACGACCACCGCGTCGTCGACGAGCCGCCCCATCGCCAGCGTGAGCCCGCCCAGCGTGAACGCGTTCAGCGTGTCGCCGTGGGCGTAGAGCACGAGGAGCGCGATGGCGAACGAGAGCGGGATCGCCACCGCGACGATCAACGTGCCGCGCACGCTCTGAAGGAACACGAGGATGACGAGCGCGATGAGGACGAGCGCGCGCCACACCTCGGTCTTGAGGCCGTCGTACGCCGTCCGGACGAACGTCGACTGGTCGAAGATCGCCTTCACGTGCATCCCGGGCGGGAGCTTCGGCTGGATCGCGTCGACGACCTCGTTCACGTGCGCGACGATCTCGAGCGTGTTGCCGCCGGGGACGCGGAGCACGTTGAGGTAGACGCCGCCGGTGCCGTTCACCGTCACGTCCTGCGTCGCCGGCGATCCGCCGTCCTCGACCTTGGCCACGTCGCGGATGAGGACCGGCCGTCCCCCTTCGACCTTCACCGCCGCGTCGCCGATCGCCTGCACGTTCCGCGGGATCCCGTTCGTGTACACGTTGGCGTCGAACGCGGGCGAGATGAACTCGCCAGACGGGAGGAGCGCGTTCGACTGCGCGACGGACCGCGCGACGTCCTCGGCGGTGAGCCCGCGCGCCTGCGCCTTCACCGTGTCGACGACGACGTTGATCTGCCGCTGGCGGCCGCCGTTGAGCGCCGCGCTCGCGACGCCCGAGATCCCCTCGAGCTGCGGCTCGATGTGGTTGAACGCGTAGTCGTAGAGCTCGGGGCCGCTGAAGCCCTCACCCCACACCGCGACCTGCACCACCGGTGCGTTCGACGGGTCGTACTGGAGGACGAACGGCGGGAGGACGCCGAGCGATTTCGGCACCGCCGCCATCGCGAACTGGACCTGCTGCTGGACGAGCGTCTGCGCCGCGTTCAGATCGGTCCCCCACTTCAGCCAGACGAAGACGATGCTGAGATTGTTGCGCGACGTGCTCTCGACGTGATCGACCCCCGGCGTGGCGCTCACGTATTTCTCGACCCGCCACGTGATCGTCTTCTCCATGTCCTTCGGACCGAGGCCGGGCGCGAGCGTGCCGACGACGAGGACAGGGGGCGTGAGCTCGGGGAACGTGTCGACCGCCATGCGCGGGGTCACCACGCCGGCGAAGACGATGATCCCGATCGAGAGCATGAGGATCGCGATCGGGTTCCGGAGCGACAGCCCGGTCATGGCTTCTGACTCGCGTGGGACGGCGCCGCGGACGGCGCGGGCTTCGCCGGTGGTTCGGTCTTGGCGCGCACCTTGTCGCCGTCGGCGAGGAGCGAACGCCCCTCGGTCACGATCATCGTCCCCGGCGCGAGCTCGGAGCCGATGTAGAGCGTGCCGAGCGCTTCGCCTTTCACCGGGACGACCACCTTCTTCGCCTTCTCGCCGTCGATCACGAACACCGTCGCCTTGTCGCCGCGCACCGACGCCGCCGCGCCGGGGATCGTCGTCGCCGCCTCCGGCCGGCCGACCGCGATGACGAGCTCCGCGGTCGTCCCCACCGGGACCCTCCGCTCGGGATCGGCGAGGTCGATCTCGAAGTGCACGGTGCGCGTCGAGCTCGACGCCGCCGGTGACCGCCGCGCGATCGTGCCGTTCATCGCGTCGCCGGTCGCGAGCAACGTGATCTTCACCGGCGTCCCCACGGCGACGACGCCGAAGTCCACCTCGGGCACGTTGCCGGTCACGCGCACGGTGGAGCGGTCCACGATCGACACGATCGGCGTGCCCGGCCGCACGAACGTGCCCGGGTCGACGGCGCGGCGCGAGACCTCGCCGTCGAACGGCGCCCGCAGGATGCAGTCGTTCACGGCGAGCGACGTCCCGGCGAGCTTCGCCTGCGTCGCCATCAGCTCGGCGAGCTGGCTCTCGCTCGTCGCGACCTTCTGCTCCGCCTCGTTCGGCGCGACGAAGCCGCCGTCGAGGAGCGAGCTCACGCGCGCCGCCTCGTTCGCGAGCGCTCTCTGCTTCGCCTCGATCGCGCGCGCCTGCGCGGCGACGGCCTGGTTCGTCGCGGCGGACTCGCGGCAGTCGAGCGTCGCGAGCACCTGCCCGCGCTTCACCTCGGCGCCGGGGCGGACGAGCACCGTGTCCGTGTACGCGGCGATGAGCTGCGGCCCGACGTCGGCGATCACCCACGGCTCGATCGTCGCCACGTAGCGGCGCTCGGCGCGGTAGGTGCCCGCGCGCGCCTCCACCACGGTGACGGCCTTCGCCTCGGCGGCGAGCGGCACGTCGTTCACGCGCGATCGCGCGCGCGCATGGAGGCCGGCGCCCGCGAGGAGGAGCGCCGCGCTCCCGAGCGCGATCGCCGAGGTCACGCCGCCGGACCTCCGCGGCATGGGGTGTTCGTGGGGAGGCGGATCGGTCGGAGTCACGGCGAGGCCCCTTCTGCGATGGCGCGGCCGAACGCGGAGCGCGCGCGCGCGAGCTCGAATTGCCCGAGGGCGAGCTGGATCTCGGCGTCTTCGCGGACCGCCTCCGCGTCGGCGATCTCGACGCTCGTCCCGAGCCCGGCGCGGAAGCGCGCGTCCGCTTGTGTGTAATTTGCACGCGCTGCGTCGACGGCGCGCGCGAGGCCCGGGAGGACGCCGCGCGCGATCTCCACCGCGGCGTACGCGGCGCGCACCGCTGCGATCTCTTCGTGCCTCGCCTCGGCGATCTCCTCGCGGCGCGCGTCCTCCTCTGCACGCGCGGCGCCCTCGCGCGCCGACACCGTGCCGTCGAAGAGCGGCCAGGCGAGGACGAGGCCGACGTCCCAGTTCGGGACGTTCGGGATGAAGCCGTCGCCGTTCGCCGGCTCGCCGTTGCCGGAAGGGGGTGCGCCGCCTGCGCGCCCGGACACCGTCGCCGTGAGCGACAGGTCGGGGCGGAGCTCGGCGCCGATCGCCCGCGTCTTCGCCTCCTGCGCGCGGAGCGCGGCGAGCGCCTCGAGGAGGCGCGGATCGCGCGCCTCCGCGGCCGTGATGGCGGCGGCGAGCGCCGGGAGCTCCTCCGGCTTCGGCGGTGCGTCGGCGACGTCGAGCGCCGGCTCGCTCACCCCCACCGCCGCGGCGAAGACGTCCTCCGCCGCCGCGAGCCCGCCGCGCGCGCGGAGGCGTCCGATGTCGAGCTTGGCGAGGTCGGCCTCGGCGCGCGTGAGCTCGATCGGCGGACGCAGCCCCGCGTCGACGCCCGCCTTCGCGAGGTCTCTGTGGACGCGCGCTCGCTCGTACGCGTCGTCCGACGCCTTCACGATCGCCTTCGCGGCGAACACCGCGAAGTACGCCTCCTCCACCGCGTACGTCACGTCGAGGATCGCGCCGCGCTGGCGCGCTCGCTCGACGTCGGCCACCGCGTCCGCCGCCGCCGACTGCGCCGCGATCCGGCCGAAGTCGAACGCCTCCTGCGTGATCGATCCTCCGACGAACGTCGACGCGTACGGCCGCAGCGTCCCGCTCGACACGCCGCGCGTCCCTCCGATGCGCGGGATATCCATGAACGACGGCGTCAGATATCCGCCCGTCGTGTTGTTCGCCGTACCGCCGAAGATCTGGGCGGTGACGCCGGCGAGCGGCAGCCACTGGCTCCGCGGGACCTTCGCCTCTTCCTGCTGCGCGCGCACGCGCGCGAGCGCCGCGCGGATCGCCGGCTGGTGGGCGCGGGCGTACGCGACGGCCTCGCGGAGCGTCATGGCCCGCACGCGCGCCGCCTCGGGCTCCGCGGACGCCGCCCTCACCGGCGCGGCAGCGCTCACCGCGAAGGCGGCGACGAGGAGGAGCGCGCGGCTCTCGGATCGAGACATCGCCCCGGCCCCGAAGCACGCACCGCGCCAGCGCAGAAACAGCTTTTTCGTTGGGCGCGGACGCGTTCGGCGCTGGGAATTCCTCCGACTCGAGAGCGGAAAAATTCCCAGCTCAGCGAATCACCCGGTGTCCCTCACTTCGGTGCAAACGCCGCGAGGTTGGCGACCGCGGCCACGAGGTCATCCGGGTTCACCGGCTTCGCGATATACGTCGTGAAACCGGCGGAGAGAGCCTTCGTGCGATCCTCGCCGCGTGTATAGGCCGTGAGCGCGAGGGACGGGATGCGACCACCCTCCGATGGATCGAGCATGCGAAGCCGCTGCACGAACGAGTAGCCGTCCTCCTCCGGCATGCCGATATCGCTGACGAGGACCTGAGGGCGGAATCGCCGCAGGGCCGTGAACCCGTCCGCCGCGGACTCCGCGGCTTCTACGATCGCCCCCGCTTCCGTGAGGACGGTCTCGAGCATGTCGCGCGCGTCCGGATCGTCATCGACGATCAGAACACGCAGGGCGTGCAGCGCGCCGGCATTCGAGGGTGCGGAGCGATCGAGCCGAGGCGCCGCGGACGGCTCTCGAAGCGTCACGGGGGTCTCGGCGTGGACCGGCAGCGTGACGCTGAAGGTCGCTCCCTTTCCAGGGCCGTCGCTCTCGGCGCCCACGGAGCCGCCGTGGAGCTCGACGATGTGTCGTACGAGGGCGAGCCCGAGCCCGAGACCGCCGAAGCGCCGCGTCGTGGACGCGTCGGCCTGCTTGAACGGATCGAAGACGAACGGCAAGAAGCTCGCGTCGATGCCTTTTCCGTTGTCCGCCACGGTCAAGACGATGTTCGACGATTCTCGACGAATGGTGACCCGAACGAAGCCCTGGCGGTCGGTGAACTTCACCGCGTTCGCCAGGAGATTCCAGATCACTTGCTGGAGCCGCTCCGAATCACCGATCAAGAGGCACACGTCGCTTTGCGACTCGAGCTCCAGCGCGATCTGTTTCGCTGACGCGGACGGGCGCACGACATCGAGCGCTTCGCGCGCGATCGCCACGAGGTCCGTCGGCTTCGGATCGATGCGCAGCTTCCCCGCGATGATGCGCGAGACGTCGAGGATGTCCTCGACGATCTTCACCTGTGCCCGCGCGTTGCGCGCGATGACCTCGATCCCCTTCGCCGCGCTCGCGTCCATGGGTTTTTGTTTCAAGAGTCCGGCCCAGCCGACGATCGCGTTCAACGGGGTGCGGAGCTCGTGGGAGACCGTCGCGAGGAACTCGTCCTTGACCCGGTTCGCCTCCTCCGCCCTCCTCGCGGCGGCCTCGGCTCGGCTCGCCGCCTCCTGCGCAGCCTGGTACAGGTGAGCGTTCTCGATCGCGGCACCTGCGCGGCGACTGAGCTCCTCGACGAAGGCGACGTCGTGCGGCTCGTATCGACGCGCCGATTCGGTGCACACGAGTGAAATCGCGCCCGTGGTGCGCTCGCGCACCTTGATGGGAGCGATCAGCGCCGCTCGTATCCCCATCGCACGAAGCGTCGCCAGGTGCTCCGGACTGCGCGCGACCTCCACCAAGACCGCGTCGGAGACGTCGTTGTACAGCTCCGAGCGTCCGGTCCGTACCACGTTCCACAATCCCCGAGCCTCCGTGGGAGCCGACGGGTAGTTGTCGAAGTACGCCCTCGCCCACGCGAGCTTGGACCGATCGGTGTGGGCGACGGCGACGGTTCGGAGCTCGTCGCCTTCGACGAGATGGACGGCGCACCAGTCCGCGAGCCCCGGCACGAGCGTACGCGCCAACGTCGGGAACATCTCGTTGTGGTCGAGCGACGTGGCCAGCGCGGCCGTCGCGGCCGCGAGGTGCTTTTCTTGTCGCTCCTGGCGTCGCTCGAGCGTGACGTCGTGCCAGACGTTGATCGCCAGCTCCGGGTCTCCTTCGGGGCCCAACACCGCGCCCGCGCGCAGCAGGCTCCACCACTCACGCCCATCTCTCTTGTCTCGAACGTGAAGGCTCACGCTGCGCTGCCCCTCGCCGGCCAGCGCGCGGCGACCGGGCAGGTCGGCCGTGTGGAGCAACTGGCCACGCTCGTCGCGAATCTCGAACCGACTCACGACGTCCATCGGGTTCGCTTCCATGAGCTCGGCCACGGAGCGGAATCCGCAGACCGTCGCCGCTGCGCTGTTCGCAAAGACGACCTTGCCGGATCGGTCCTGCACCGTAATCCCGTCCATCACGCCCTCCAGAATGACCTCGAGGCGCCGGCTCAGGGCGCGATAACGGTCTTCGCTCTCGCGCAGACGGCCCTCGCTCTCCTCGGCTGCGCGCCGCGCGGCTCGTTCCTGCAAGAGCCTGCGCTCCGTCTCCTCGGCCTGCCGTCGGGTCGTGAGATCCCTGGTGACCTTCGCGAACCCCGTCATTTTGCCTTCGTTGTTGCGAAGCGCCGTGATCACGACGTCGGCCCAGAACCGCGACCCGTCCTTCCTCACGCGCCAGCCCTCTTCCTCGAAGCGCCCCTCGCGTCGGACCATCTCGAGGACTCGCTCGGGTTTTCCCGCGTCGCGATCCTCCGGAGTGTAGAAGGCAGAGAAGTGCTTACCGATGATCTCGTCCGCTTCGTACCCTTTCGTCCGCTTGGCCCCTTCGTTCCACGTCGCGACGTGGCCCGCGGCGTCCAACATGAAGACGGCGTAGTCGATCACGGCGTCGAGGAAGTGATGAAAGCGATCCTCGAAGCATCGCAAGCCCTCTTCGGCCTTCCGTTGTTCGGTGAGAAGCTTCTCGTCGGCAAACCGCCGCTGGGTGCGGGAAGCGCCCCTCGAGAGCCGGATGATTTTGCCGGGTGAACTCATGGATCCCACCGCTACCCCGCGGCTGCTTGCACCCATGTAGCACCCTGGCACCACGGTGTCTGGACGCGGACGCGGGCGCCTTCGGCGCCGCTTGGGCGGGGGGGGCCTTGTGCGGGGACCGGTCGTTCGGCACACGATTTTCGATCTCGTTGTCACATCGGGTCGGAGGCCTTCGTCAACGCTGGGAAGGAACCGAGATCGGAGGGACGTGACGGCAATGAAGAACAAAGTGATCGGCTACTGGACGACGACCGCGATCCTCGCGTTCGTGCTCGTGACGGGCGGTGCGGCGCAGATGGCGCGCCTCCCTGGGAACGTCGAGGGGATCGTGCACCTCGGCTATCCGGTGTACTTCCTCACGATCCTCGGGGCGTGGAAGATCCTGGGCGGCATCGCCGTGCTCGCGCCGCGCGCGCCGCGGCTCAAGGAGTGGGCGTACGCCGGCGCATTCTTCGAGCTGACGGGGGCGGCAGCATCGCAAGCGGCGTGCGGCGAAGCCGCGTTTCATATCCTCGTGCCGCTCGCGTTAGCGGCGTGCGCGGTCGCTTCGTGGGCGCTCCGCCCGCGAGACCGTATGCTCGGATCCCTCGTCCCCGGCGACGCGCACGCGCTGGTCTCCGAGGCAAGGACGTGACCATGAGCGAGCACGATCGACTGACCGAGCGATTCGAAGAGAGCCGCACGCACCTCCGGGCCGTGGCGTATCGCATGCTCGGGTCGTCGAGCGAAGCGGACGACGCCGTGCAGGAGGCGTGGCTGAGGCTCAGTCGCTCCGACACGAGCGGCGTCGACAACCTGGGCGGATGGTTGACGACCGTCGTCGCGCGCGTGTGCCTCGACATGCTTCGCTCGCGCAGATCGCGGCGCGAAGAGCCGGCCTTGGACGAGACCCACGAGCCGCTCGCGGGCGAAGGCGACGCGATCGACCTCGAGCACGAGGCGCTCCTCGCCGATTCGATCGGCCCCGCGCTGCTCGTCGTGCTCGACCAGCTCGCCCCCGCCGAGCGACTCGCGTTCGTCCTGCACGACATGTTCGGCGTGCCGTTCGAGGAGATCGCGGAGGTCGCCGGTCGATCGCCGGCCGCGGCGCGGCAGCTCGCCAGCCGCGCGCGCCGGCGTGTTCAGGGGGCCGACGCGGCTCGCGATCCCGGTCGCACGCGCCAGCGGGAGATCGTCGCCGCGTTCCTCGCGGCCTCGCGCGGCGGCGACTTCGACGCGCTCCTCGCCGTCCTCGATCCCGACGTCGTGGTCCGCGCCGACGGCGTCGCGGCGCGCATGGGCGCGGCGAGCGAGGTCCGCGGAGCGTCGGCCGCAGCGAACACCTTCAAGGGGCGCGCGCAGGCCGCGCGGCGCGCGCTCGTCGACGGCGCCGCAGGAGCCGTGTGGACGCACGGCGGGAAGCCGCGTGTCGTGTTCCTCTTCACGATCGCGGAGGGGAAGATCACCGCGATCGATCTGATCGCGGACCCGGAGCGGATTCGAGGGCTCGACGTGGTGATGCTCGAGGAGTGACGGCGCCCGCGCCCGAATTGCGCCCCTCGTGGCCGGGTCTGGCGCCGCCACCGCGCGACCGCTAGAGGATAGGCATGCGCGACGTGCCGGGAGCGGACCGCGGAGGCGTCGACGGCGGCGCGGCCGCGGTCGCCGATCTCGCGGAGCGGCTCCGCGGACGGCGCGTCGTCGTCCTCACCGGCGCGGGCGTGAGCACCGAGTCCGGGATCCCCGATTACCGGAGCCCGGGCGCGCCGGCGCGCCGGCCTGTCCACGGCCCCGACTTCATCCGCTCGGCGGCGATCCGCCGGCGCTATTGGGCACGCGCGATGACCGGGTGGGATCGCTTTCGAGCCGCCGCGCCCGGCCCCGCGCACTACGCGGTGGCGGCGCTCGAGGCGCGCGGCGTCGTGACGCGCGTGATCACGCAGAACGTCGACCGCCTGCACCAGGCCGCCGGCAGCCGGCGCATCATCGAGCTGCACGGCGCCCTGGCGGAGGTGCTCTGCCTCGCGTGCGGCGTGGTCGAGCCGCGCGACGCCGTGCAGGCGCGCCTTCGCGTGAGCAACCCGGGGTGGGTCGAAGCGGCGGCGCTCGCGCCCGACGGCGACGCGGAGCTCACGGATGACGACGTCGCGCGCTTCGTACCTCCGGCGTGCGTCTCGTGCGGCGGCGCGCTCAAGCCCCGCGTCGTCTTCTTCGGCGAGGCGGTGGCGCGTCCGATCGTGGACGACGCGTTCGCGAGCGTCGACGGCGCCGAGGCGCTCCTCGTCGCCGGGACGTCGCTCGCGGTCTTCTCGGGATATCGATTCTTGCGCCGCGCCGTGGAGCGCGGCATCCCGATCACGATCGTCAACCGAGGCCCGGTGCGCGGCGAGGAGCACGCCGCCGCCAAGCTCGACGGGAGCACCGGCGCTGTCCTGACGGAGCTCGCGCGCCTCTTGTGACCGCCCGCGTCGCGCCGCGAACGCCGTACACTCGCGACGTGAGCAAGGCATTCACGAAGGAAGACGATGACGGCGGGTTCGTGCTGCCGGACGCGGCTCTCGCGAGCGTCCCCGCCGGGCCGTTTCGGCTCACCGCCACCGGCGCGCGCAAGCTCGCGGCGATGGATGACCCGCGGGTCCGCGCCGCGCTCGACCGCGCGGAGGTGCTCGAGCCGCAGGGGCCTTCGCCCGAGCGAGCGGCGCTCGGCGTCACGGTCGTCGTCCGCGCCGACGGCGACGCGGAGCGTTCGTACCGGTTGGTCTCGGCGGAGGAGCGGGCGCTCCTCGGCGAGGGCTGTAGCGTCGGATCGCCGCTCGGCCGCGCGCTCCTCGGCGCGCGCGCCGGTGACGTGCGCGAGCTCCGCGCGCCGCGCGGCACGACCGAGCTCGAGGTGATCGCGCTCGAGGGTGAGGTGCCTGGAGGACGGTAGACCGGACGTGCTGAGAAGTGGGCCATACGGCCTCTGCGCCGATAACGTCGCGCGGAGAGGAAGGACCGATGCACGACGATCCCACCCGCGACCGCCGATCGAAGCGCAGCGAAGAGCCCGCCGAGGCGCTTCAACTCCTCGTCGAAGCCGTGGCCGGGCGCAGCGACGTCGACGCGCTGGCGCTCATCGACGGCGGCCGCGTCATCGCGGGGAGCGGATCTCCCGAGCTCCTCTCCGGCCTCGCGCGCATCGCAGAGGCGGCCGCGCGCGGCGAAGTATCCGCGGACGTCTCCACGGTATGCGGCGACACCGACGTCATGGCCCGCTCGCTCGATATCGGTCCGCGCGGGCTCGTCCTCGCCGCGCTGGGGCGGCGGGTGGCGCGGATGCACGACGCAGCCTCCGCCGTCGCGCGGATCCTCGCCTCCGCCTGACGGCGCGCGAGGTTCATCCTGCTCGCGGGCGCATGCGCGCCTCATCGAACTTCGACCGGAACTGCGCGGGCGTTTCGCCGGTGAGCCGGCGAAAGAACTTCACGAACTGAGTCGCCTCGGCGAAGCCGAGCTCTCTGGCGAGCGCGGCGAGCGACCCTCCTTCGTGCGCGAGGAGCCGCTTGGATTCGAGCGCCACGCGCTCATCGATGATCCGCTTGGCGGGCTTGCCTGCCCAGCGCTCGCAGTGCCGGGTCAGGGTTCGCGTCGAGCACTTGAGGATCGCGGCGTAGGCGGCGACTTCGTGCGCCCTCTTGAACGAGCGATCGAGCGCTGCGCGAAAATCGTCGATCAGCGCGGCGCCGGCGGGCCGGCCGGAGCTCACGTCGATCGCCAGCCCGATCGCCTCGACCAGACCGCGTAGGAGGGCGCGCGCGCTCTCCGTTCCGTCGAAGCCCGCGTACTCGCGCGCAGCGGCTTTGAAGAGCGCGGTGATCGTCGCCCGGCGCGCGGGGCGCGAGCGCACCGGCACGCCCGCGGCGGCCGGCACGCGGCGCACGAAGTGAGGCTCGAAGACGACCATCCACGCGTCGAGCTCCGACTCGCGCCCGAACTGCTGCACCTGTCCGGGCGCGACGTGCAGGACGTCGCCGGCGCGCAATCGGTGGCGCGAGAAGTCCACCGTGTGCGTCCCCGGACCGCGCGTCACGAGGAAGAAGTGGTGGAACGCCGGCCTTTGCGGGCGCGAGAGGTCGTGATTCCGCTCGTGGCGCAGGAGCCGCTGGAGCGTCAGCACCTCCATCGGCAATGGCCGGTCCCTGGCGAACGGGATGTCGTCGATGCTCGCGCGCCCTTGTCGCATTTTGACCATTCTTCGTTCTATATCGCCCTCGCCCAAGGTGAGCGTCGGCACTCGACCTCCTGGGCTTCTTGGCGCCGATCGATAGCGCAAAAGACGCTGCGCTCCTCCTTCACGAAGCCGGATATTCGTTCGATTGCTCTCGCCCGAACGCACGAAAAGTCGCCGACGGCTACGAGCTCATCGCGCAGAGCGGAGACACATGCGGTGAGGGGACACACGTCGATGAGTACGTCATCAAAGTTTCGACGGCGGGAGACTCGATGGCCTTACAGTCGTGCCGCTTGAAGGACGGCGATCCGAAGTGCGCCATCGGGCGGCGACCGGAGGGTTTTGCGCCCGAGCGGAGCCGCGCGCGCTCGGCGCTCGGCGCTTACTTCGCGGAGGTGGCGGAGCTCGAGGCGGCGTCGGTCTTCGCGTTCGAGCGGCTCACCCGCGAGCTCGTGGCTCATGACGCGCCCGGAGCGATCGTCGCCAGCGCGCGAGCGGCAGCGCGGGACGAGGTGCGCCATACGAAGGTGACCTCGGAGCTCGCGGCGCGCTTCGGCGCGAAGAGCCGCGCGCCGGCGATCGAAACGCGGCGACGTGCGGAGCCTCTACGAGATCGCCGTCGAAGGTTGCGTGCGCGAGACGTTCGGAGCGCTCGAAGCGACATTCCAGGCGAAGAACGCGAACGACCCGCAAATTCGTCGCGTGATGCGACGGATCGCCGAGGACGAGACGCGGCACGCCGCCCTGGCGTGGCGGGTCGCTGCGTGGATCGAGCCGCGCCTCTCCGATCGACAGCGCAGAAGACGCTGCGCTCCTCCTTCGCGAAGTCGAATATTCGTTCGATTGCTCTCGCCCGAACGCACAATCGATTAATACGTCATCAAAGTTTCGACGGCGGGAGACTCTACGCCTTGCAGGCGTGCCGCTTGAGGACAGCGATCCGAAATGCGCCATTGGGACGGCAACCGAGGGCTTTGCGCCCGTGCGGAGCCGCGCGCCCTCGGCGCTCGGCGCCTACTTCGCGGAGGTGGCGGAGCTAGAGGTGGCGTCGGTCTTCGCGTTTGAGCGTCGACGACGCGTACCTCGAGTGGGCGCCGCTCCTCGACGTGGAAGAGCTGCTCGCCCGCGCCCACCGCAAAGTGCCCGCACCGCGGAGTTCGTGGACGCGGTGAGATCGCCGCTCGCGCTCTCTCGAGCGCCGGAAATCGACTTCGACTGGACGCGGCGAAGCGCAGTCCAGTCGAAGCGATGGGCGGCGCGAGCCCCATCGGGGCTCATCGCCAAACCCAAAAAGGTGGAGGCGCGGGGAATCGAACCCCGGTCCGAAAACGTCTCACTCCATGCATCTACGTACGTAGCCGATGGTTTGTATCGCCCGCGTCGCGCCCATCGGCAGGCTCTTCGCGTGGCTATCCACCTGTTTGTTTTCGCCTTACGCCCGGTAGACCGGCGCTTGGCTAGCCAACTTGGTCACGCCCTTCCCGAGGCGTTGGCGGGCCTCGTGGTCGGACGGCTTCGACTGCTAGTTAGGCAGCGAGAGCGAGTGCGTTGTCGTTCGCAACTATACGTTCCGCGGATTTTTACGTGGATCAGCGGGCCACGGTACGCAGCAGTGAAGTCGACGTCCCCGTCGAAACCAATCGCCCCCTTTCGCGGTAGCACCCTCGAACATAGATGCCTACGCCGGCACCTGCAACCGTCCACGATTTCGTAGCGGTTCTGTTCCGCTTCTTTTTCGCCCCTTGAGGCGCACGAGGTAGAGGCGCGACGACCTCGACCCGCGACGGCCCGCGCGAAAAATCCCCCAACGCTCGCGGTCGAGGCACGTCCAACGGCCCATGCGCGCGGCCCACCGCCTCTCCCCGTGGCTCTTCGCCAGCCCCACGGCCCTCCTCTTCTTCCATCTGCCGCTCACGGAAGCCGCCGCGTCGCCGCCGATCGAGGCCCGCGTCGTGGCGCGAATCGCCGGCGCCGATCCACGTTTCTCCGCGACGCCGCTGCAAGTCCATGTCGCGACCCCTGTGGAAGCGACGATCGAGCTCCGCTCGGCTCGAGGGGCGATCGTCCCTCTCCCCGCGGGAGCGACGGTGCGGTGGCTCCAGATCGTGCCGCACGACGAGCACACCACGACGGCCGCGCCGAACACGACGAGCACGGCGTTCAGCAACAACGTGCTCTTCGGTCCGCGTCACGGCCAGTGGATCGGCTTCGACCGCATCGAGTACGACGCGCGCCCCCTCCCCGCGCCCGCGACGACCACCACGAGCACGGCAGCCGCCGCGAGCAGCGCTGCGAGCCCAGCAGGCCCCGCGCCCCCCGCCGTCACGATCACCGGCCCCGCGATCACGCTCGCGCGAGCCGGAGAGGATCACGGCGGCGCCGGATCGATCTGGCTCGCGGCGGAGATCACGATGCCCGACGGGACGGTCTTGCGCACGCCGTCGGCCGGCGACGTCGACATGCTCGGCCTCTCCCGGCGCGTGCTCCGCGTGAGCTTCCGCGAGAGCGACGATTTCGTCGGCTGGCTCTCGACCTACTTCCACGTCCCGAACGTGTTCGGATCGAGCGGCCCGTCGACGACGCAGCACCAGACGGAGATCTACACCGGGGCCGACTGCGCCGACGTGCTCGTGGGAGCGCAGCGCGCGGCCGGGAATCGCAAGCTCGAGTACACGTCGGTGGCCGGCATCGGCACGTACGCGCGCCCGCTCACCGATGTCCTCCACCTGAGCGCCGATGGCGTCCTCGACGCGACGCTGCGCTGGGGCGACGACGTGCGCCGCGGCGACCTCGTCACGATCGACTACGCGGACGATCCGGGGAACGCGCTCCCGCGCGCATGGGACCATATCGGCGCCCTGGTCGAAGATGGACGCGGACCAAACGGTAAAGGCGACGGGATCCTCGGCGGGGCCGACGTCATGCGACACATGGGCTTCCGCGGGCTCCACGACGAACCGCTCGCATCTCAAGGGGCGATCCGCTTGCGGGTCTGGCGGTGGCGTTGACGGCGATGCTACTCCTCCATCCGCCGCATGCCTCGGTCTCGCCGAACAGAGAGAGACTCGTTTGCTCACGCGAAAGCACTCGCGAGAGGGAACGCCCGCGCGCGGTTCATCGCGCTCGCGGTGGTGGCGGCGTGGCCGTTCGCGAGCGCAGCGTGTAGCAAGGGCGAGCCGCACGCGACGCCGGCGACCGACGCGAGCGCGGGGACGGTGGCCGCGATCACCGACGCCGGGCCCGACGGGGCGGCGCGGAGCGAGATGGTCGCGGCGGCGCGGGAGGCGCTCGACGCGGGGCGGTACGAGGGGCCGCTCGTCGGCGCGATGAACATGGTCACGTCGGTGATGAACGAGCCCGCGTGGCCGGACGCCGACGGCGGCGCGGGCGGCGTGCGTCTCGGGTACCTGCGGCACGGCGCGAAGGTGCCGGTCATCGCCGAGGCGATCGTGAACGAAGGATGCAGCGACGGGTGGTACGAGCTCGTCGAAGGGGGCTTCGTCTGCGGGAAGGGGGCCACGCTCGACCTGAAGAACCCGCGCGTCCGCCTCGCGCCGCGGCCGCCCGACATGACCTCGCCGCTCCCGTATCGCTACGGGTACAACCTCACCGACGGAACGCCGCTCTACCGCCGCGTCCTCTCCGTCGAGGACCGGAAAAAGTACGAGCCGTGGCTCGCCCCCGCGCCGCCCGCACCGGCGGGCTCGGCCGACACCGCCGGCGCCGCCGACGATCCCGCGGCGGCCGACGACAGCGCGGCGGCGCCGGTCGCACCGATCGCGCCGATCGCGCCCTCGGCGTCCGCGGCGCCGTCCGCGTCGGTGCCTTGGTACCTCCGCGACCGCGACGCGGGGCGCCCGCAGGTCACGCTCGGCGAGCTCCACGGGCGCGGCGTCCTCGTGCGACGGATGGTGCGCGGCTTTTATCTCGCGCTCGATCGCGACTTCAAGGCCGCGCACGCGAAGTGGTGGCGCACGACCGGAGGGCTCGCGGTGCCGTTCGAGCGGATCGTCCTGCAGCCGCCGCTCTCCGAGTACCACGGGATCTGGGCGCCGCTGGGGGAGCTCCCCGACGGCGGCGCGCGCCCCGAGCCGGCCGGCGTGATCGCGTTCGCGACGTCGGCGACGCACCGCTACACGATCGATCCGGAGAAGAAGGCGATCGGGTGGGGCGCGCCGATCCCGCGGCGCACCGGGATCGAGCTCGCGAAGGCGACGTTCACGTCGGGCGGATCGACGTTCCAGCAGACGACCGACGGCTCGTGGATCCGCCTCGGCGAGGTGCTCCTGAGCCACGCGTCGGATCCGCCGGCGGACCTCGCGCCGGGCGAGAAGTGGATCGACGTCGACCTCACGCGGCAGATCGTCGTCGCGTTCGAAGGGACGCGGCCGGTCTTCGGCACCCTCGCGTCGACCGGGAAGCGCAACGCGTACGACAAGGACCACGACTACCCGACGCCGACCGGCACGTTTCGCATCCGCGAGAAGCACATCACGGCGACGATGGACGGCGACGTCGCGGGCGTCGGGCCGTACTCGATCGAGGACGTCCCGTGGGTGATGTTCTTCCAGGGGAGCTATGCGCTCCACGGCGCGTTCTGGCACGACCAGTTCGGGCGCGTGATGAGCCACGGCTGCGTGAACCTCTCGCCCGCCGACGCGAAGGCGCTCTTCGCGTGGGTCGAGCCGCGCCTCCCGCCCGGGTGGCACGGCGTCTTCGCCACCGACGACAAGCCGGGCACGCGCGTCATCGTCCACGAAGATCCGCCGCCCAAGGGCGCGCCCCACTGACGCCGAGGAGATCGCATGTCGCACCGACGCGCCGCCGCCGCCGTCTTCGCCGGGATCTCCGCGCTCACGGCGCTCGCCCCCGCCGGGTGCGCCCGGACGGACACGCTCATCGGCGCGTTCAACGGCGGCGCGCTCGACACGAGCAGCGGCGATCCGTTCCACCCGCCCGCGACGCGGCGGCGCGAGATGGTGACGATCGCGATCCGCGCCGAGCTCGAGGACGCGTACTTCGGACAGGGGGGCGACGGCGCGTACGTCGCCGACTGGCTCCGCGCGGCGGCCGACAACGTGTACTCGTTCCAGGGGAGCGTCGTCGATTTCATGTGCGCGCGCGGCGCCGACGTCGGCGGCCTCTGCGCGCCGAACGCCGCCTCCACGACCACCATCGCGTCGCGCCTCCGGGTGCGCGCGCTCTGCGCGGAGAAGCTCGCGTTCGAGCCGCACGAGGACGTGTGCGCGCCGCCGGCGAGCCCGGGGGCGCCTCCATCGATCGAGCGCTTCGCCGACTTCGTCCGGTTCCACACCGCGATCGAGCGCGCCGCGCGCGCCGTCGCGGCGCTCCGGATCGAGCGGCTCGTGGACGACGTCGACGTGCACGAGGGCGCGAAGGTCGCGTTCACGCAGGCCGCGGCGTACATGAAGGACCGCACCTGGCACCGCTCGCGCGAGCGGCGCACGACCGCGCTCGTCGTCAAAGGGGGCGCGTCGACCGGGATCTACAGCGCCGGCGTGGTGTGGGTCGCGCTCAACTTGATCACGCGGTGCATGGAGGACGAGGAGTGCCGGAAGCTCCAGAAGGACTTCCGCTTCGAGCTCGTCTCGGGGACGAGCACGGGCGCGCTCATCTCGACCGCGGTCGACCTCTTCAACACCGGAGACGACGGCGCGTCGCGCCGCGCGCGGATGCGCGACATGGCGCGGTGGTTCACGTGCAGCTCGGTGAGCAGCCTCTACTGCGTGCGGTCGCGCCCGATCCTCGACTTATTGCGCGACCAGACGGCGCTCCTCGAGTTCGACGGGCTGACGCGCCTCCTCCGCGAGAACGTCTCGTGCGGCTCGATGACGAACGGATCCGAGCTCCTCTTGAACACTGTTGATTTCCGCACGGGGCGGCTCTACTCGCTGAGCGATCAAGACCGGTCGACGCTGCGCACGCCGTGGGACGTCGTGCAGGGGGCGCTCGCCTCGGCGGTCCTCCCGGTCATCGCGCGGCCGGTCGAGCACTTCCCGGTCGACTACGACGCGCGCGAGCCGCTCACGTACCTCGACGGCGGGATCCGCTCCGAGCTCCCGCTCATGCCCACGGCGCGGCGGGGCGCGGAGCGCGTCCTCGTCGTGTCGAGCTCGTCGTCGGTGCTCGGCGAGAGCCCGCGCCTCCCGAACGCGCTCTCGATCGCGGCGCGGTACATCGACATCTCGACCGGCGGGATCACCGAGACCGAGCTCGCCCACGCGCAGCGCTACGTCGAGAGCGTGCGCCTCGCCGAGATCGACGCGTGCCGCGACGCCGTCGCGCGCGATCCGTCGATCTGCCCTGCGAGCTCCGGGTGCAACGTCGACGCGCTGTGCGGCGGCGACTGGGGGCGCGCGTGCGCGGGCCCCGGCGGCGCGTCCGCGCTGGCGCCGGGTGAGACCGTGACGCCGACGACCGACGAGCGGATCGCCGCGCTCTGGGACATGCGCGCGTTCTTCCGCGACGAAGCGCGCGTC
>Ga0070689_100000943_pt1 | contig 18080 bp, 13 predicted proteins | sample KBSS23HmetaG_FD_64669 | JGI IMG/M metagenome (GOLD analysis project Ga0070689, IMG submission 64669) | Switchgrass rhizosphere microbial communities from Kellogg Biological Station, Michigan, USA - KBS S2-3H metaG | ecosystem: Host-associated > Plants > Roots > Rhizosphere ...
CAGCTCTGGCCGGTCGGATATCTCGATTGCACGAGCGGCGGGACCGCGACGCAGACCGCCTGCGTCCGCTGCTGCAACGCGAACGTGGCGGCGATCCCGGCGAGCTGGGGGGCGACCGCGCAGCAGCAGGCGCAGGCCTATCTGCGGAGCTGCCTCTCGAGCTGCGGCGTCGAAGCGGGGACGACGACGACCGGCGGCGGCGGCGGGACGTGCGCGAGCCAGACGACGCAGGCGGCGTGCAATTCGACGTACCCGCCGGGCTCCACGACGAGCTGCGGATGGATATGGCCGAACGGACCGTGCACGAACCCGAGCGGATACCGTCCGCCGATGAACCCCGATCCGGTGGACATCAACGGCTGCCAGCAGGACTCCGATTGCGCGAGCGGCGAGGCGTGCGATCAGGCGAACAACACGTGCGTCGCGGATGGGACGTGCGACTCCAGCGACGGTATTTGCATGTGCGACACCGACGCGGACTGCCCGAGCGGTGCGCCGCTCTGCAACCCCGATTTCGGGTTTTGCATGCAGTGCCTCGGCGACGGCGATTGCCCCTCCGGAACGGTGTGTGACGCAGCCGGATCCGGTCAATGCGTCGGGACGCCGACCGATGATGACGGCGGCACCGACACCGACGGCGGCGTCGAGATGGACGCGGCGAGCCTCGACGCCGGAGTCGAGGAGAACGCCACCGCCACCTCCTGGTTCGATTGGCGCTGATTCCGATCGGGGCTCCGCCTAGACAGAGCGGAGCCCCGACGGCCACGCTGGCTCCGCGTGCGCGTCACCTGTCGCTCCAGTACGGCGAGAGCGCCTCGACGCCGCGCCGCGCGTTCGCGACGGCGAGATGAATGTCGGCGCGCATCGAGCGCACCTCGGGCACCTTCTCCGCGAGCGCGAGAAAACGAGTATACGCGGCCTGCGATCCACGAACGTCACGCGTGCGGCGGATCGAGCGCGAAGCGCGAACGCTCCTCGGTTGGGCACGCGAGGAGGCGTGCGCGCAGCGACGTTCAAGCGGGTGGTGCGGTTGACATAACGCTCCTCCACGATCGTTCTTTTCCGTTCGTGCCGGAACCGGAGCTCGGGTAGGGTCCGCGCTGGCCCGGCCTCTTTTTTGTTGCAAGCCTCTCTCGCCGTGGCGCCCCACCGAGACGCTGCTCTATCGCATCGTGCGCGAGTACCTCGTTTCTCGCGCTCCTGCGCGTGCGAGTGCGCGTGCGAGGAAGGGGGTTTGGGGCCGGGATCAATGCCCCGGTGCTTAAACGCTCCCTAATCGTGGAGCTCGAGGAGGATCTCCTCGACCTCCTCGCCGCGCGCGTTCGCGAATGCCTTGTCCGAGCCGCAGATCGTAAAGCCGCACTTCTGGAGCACGCGCAGCGATCCGACGTTGTCGTGCGCCGCGCTCGCGTAGAGCGGGCGGACCGTCACGACGCGGAGGAGCTCCGAGAGCGCCGCGGTCGCGATCCCGCGCCCCCAGTGCGAACGCGCGATCCAATACGTCACCTGGAGCTTGTCGTCGTGCATGAACGTCGAGACGTAGCCGACGACTTGATGGCCTTCGACGATCGCCTTCTGCACCGCCGTCCCCTCGGCGCGAGCCGCCCTCCACCGCGCGGCGAACGTGGTCGGGTCGGCGTCTTTCGTGCCGAACGCGGCCATCCGCGCCGCGAGCTCGTCGCGCTGGTAATCGAAGAAGATCGCGAAGTCGTCCTCGGTGATGTCGCGGAGTTGGATGTCGATCGGCGTCACATCCCCTCGAGTACCAGAACCGCGTCCGGTGCGCCATCGGCGGCCGCCGGCGAAGGGCCGAGGCTCTTGGTGCCGGAGCGCACGAATGGGCTCCCCACGATATCGCGAAATGCTCCCGACGAAGGGTCGAACCAGCGCGCGCGCACCGACGTGCCGGTGAGGCGCGTCAGGTCCACGGTCACCGTGAGCGAGGCCGTGAAGTAGACGAGCGCGGCGCGACCGTCCGCGCTCTTCGCGGCGAGCGCGTATTGCCCAGTTCCGTTCTGTCCGAATCCGGCCGTCACGAGCGCGTGCTGCGTATCGGGCGCGAGGCCGGACCAGCCGACGGCGGAGAAGAGCGCGCGGGCGTTCGTGACGTCCTTGGCGCCGGGTGTGGCGAGCGCCGTCGTCCACCCGCCCGGGTAGGCGCCGTCGTCGAACATCCACGGCGGCGCGCCCGGTTTCCAGAAGCTCCACATCGGGAAGAGCCCGAACACGAACCCCGAGCTCCCCGAGAGCACCGGCTGGTACATCTGCGCGCGGAGCTGCACCGGCGGCGAGCTGTGCTCGTTTTCGTACGACCCCTCGATGAAAAAGAAGGGGCGCGCGCCGACGTCGCGCGCGCGGTCCTTGAGCGTTTGCGGGTAGAGCGCCGGCGCCGCGTACGAGTACGTGCTGTCCACGCCGAGCCACGACACGACCGGCCCTTCACCCGCGGAGATCTCGCCCCAGTGCGCGGTGTGGAGGTGCACGCCGTCGGCGCCGCGGATTCCGGTCGCCACGGCGTTCACGAGATCGAGCTCGGAGGGGCTCCCCGTCGTGGCCGGCGTGTGGTCGCCCCCCTCGACCCACAGGATGTTCGGCGTATTCGCGTGACGGCGCCCGACCGCCTGTCCGTATGCGGCCAGCTTGGCGGTGCCATTCTGCTTCATCTCGGCGCACCAGCCTTCGTCGCCGCACGCGTACCCCATGTACGACGGCGCCAGGAGGACGAGGATGCCGCGGTCGTTCGCGGCGCGCAGCACCTCGTCGACATGCGCGAAATACGCCTCATCGAGGACCGAGAAGTCCGCGGTGCTCGCGAACGGCGGATCGCCGGCGGCGTTCTTCCACGCCGGCGTGTGCGACGTGAACTTGTGCTCGATGAGGTTCACGAGGACCGTGTTGAATCCGCGGCTCTTTCGATCATCGAGATAACGAATCGCTTCTGTGGTGGTGAGCTCCGCGACGAGCGACCACGCCGCGTCGCCCACGATGAGAAATGGCCGGCCCGAGGCGTCGACGAGCGTGTTCTTGTCCGGCGCGACGCGGAGCGGAAAGAGGCCGGCGCCGGCATCGCCCGAGGCGTCGCCACCCTCGACCGGGAGCCCGCCATCCGCCTCCGTGCCGGTGTCGCCGAGCGCGCTGTCGACGAGAGGATCGGGGGCCGCGGTGTCGGAGGCGAGCGCTGCGTCACCGGCGTCCGCGATCGGAGAGCCGTTCGCCGCGTCGTCCGATCCGCACGCCGCGATCGCCGCCGAAAGGACGAGCGCGAGGGCCGTGGGGCGCTGGAGCATGGGACGGCCAACGGCAATGCGTATACCGTCACGGCAGCACGCGAAAAAGCGGGACGATTTGGGGCTCGCTCGCCCCGTTTGCAGCCCGTCGCCGGGGTCGCGCGACCCCGGTGAAAGGACACCGTTGAGCTCGCGCGACACGGAAATCGACGCCGCAAATGGCGTCCGTGCGGCGGCAGCCGTCTACGTTCCCGGGATCGCCGAGGGACGCCGATGCCGCTCTATCGCTACAAGTGTTTTCGCTGCGGGAAAGAACATGTCACGGGCGTCCACTACCACGACGTAGCGAGCAGGAATTACGGCGCCTGCCCGAAGTGCGAGACGCTCATCACGCGGCTCAACTTGATCGCCATCGAGGAGGACCGGTATGCGGCGTTCCTCGCCGAGCTCCCGCTCCACCAGGCGCGCGTCGCCCGCGACGAAGAGCTCGTCGCCGTCCGCGGATGGCTCGCGAGGATGCGCGCGGCCGACGCGTACATCTCCACGTGCCCGTCCTCTGGATTCGGTATGAAACCGTACGTCGGGACCACCGCGCTCGAGCCGGCGATCACGCGGCTCGAGAAGGACGCGGCGCGCGCGGTGCTGGCCATGCTGCGCCGAGTCGATCCGTTCACGCGGCGGCTCCTCCTCTTGGCCCTCAACAACCGAGTCATCGACGATAAGGTGAAAGCGGTCCACCCCAACAACCGCCCCCTCCTGGTCTTTCGATTCTTCAACGGGCGGCGCAACGGCCTCGCCGCCGCGTGCCAGGGCTCGATCGGCCACGAGGACTGCCTCGAGGATGCCTGGGTGCCGGAGCGCGCGCGCGGGACGACGACCAAGCAATCCCGCGAGCACCAGCGAGGAAAGAAGAAACAAGAGAAGGGGGCGCACAACTCCGATGTCGTGTCGACGACGTGCTCGCTCCGCAATCTCGTCAGCTCGTCGGCGGCGAGATACGCGTGCACGCCAGGCGGACAGGTGGTGCCGATCTTCTTCGGCGCCGATCACATGCCTCAGGTCGTCCGCGACCAGTACGTGAAGATGTGGGCGCCGCGCGTCGCGCTCGTCCTGATCCCGGCGGGATCGTACGTCGTCGATTGGGTGGACTTCCTCGTCGTATCGACGTCGGAGTCCACGTCGGCCGACGTATCGTTCTTCGAGCGCGAGATCTCGTACGACACCCACGGCGGCCAGCACCATCTCGCCGACGAGCTCATCGTCTTCACCGGCGCGAACCCATTCCACGGGATGGTCCAATCGGCTTCCGGGGGCGGCCTCCCGCTCGGACTCGGACGCGGTGTCAAACCGCAGCTCAAGGGCGGCCGCGGCGGTCTGCCGTTCGGGAGCGGAGGTCGCGGCGGTCCGCCGTTCGGGAGAGGCGGCCCGCCGTTCGGCGGCGACCCGGACGGCGGCAAATTCTTCACGTAAACGTCAGGGGCAGTGCGCCCGCGGCGTCAGGACCAGCGGCGGGCGCGGCGCCTGGTTGAAGTCGAATGCCCCCATGAGGCTCCCGGCGACGCCGTCGCGCGCGTGGCGATTGCGCGTGCTCATGAAGGCCATCCCCCAGAGCTCCTCCACCAGCCGCGGGACGCTCGCCTGCTCGGTGTGATTCTTGAGGACGTGACCCTTCTTCGCATATGGCGAAATGACGAGGAGCGGAAGGCGGAAACCGTTCTCGAAGATCTGTCCATTTTTGCACTTGTGCACGGGGGGCTTCACGTGATCGTAAAAGCCGCCCCAGTCGTCCCACGTGACGACGATCGCCATTTCCTTCCACTGCGGCAGCTTCATCGCCGCGTTGACGATGTCGACGGTGAAGTTCTCCCCCTTGCACGGAGCCGCCGGCGGATGCTCCGAGACCTCCCCCGCGGAGAGGTGGGCGATCGTCAGGTTCGCGATGTGCCCGGCGTTCAAATCGTCGACCAGCTTGCCGGCCTTCCGGAAGTGAGTTTTGAAATCGGGCTGGGCGACCACCGATTTGATCTGCGTGGCCATCGGCCCGCCGTAGTCCGTCCACGTGAAGCCGCGCGGCAGATGATCGGGGAGCGACGGCAGGTTGAAGCAGGGCCTGACCTTCTTCGTGGAGCACGTCAGCGGGTTGAACCCGGTGGCGGTGACGTGCTTGTCGGCGGTGCAGCCGGTGCCGGTGCAGCCCTTGCCGCCGGGCAGGTTGCATTTCGGGTTGTCGAGCGTCGTCGACCGCCCGAACCAGAAGACCTCGTGACCGGGGGAGCTCGGACCGAGCGTCGTCGAGAACATGTGATCGGCGAGGACGAAGTTCCGCGCGTATTGCCAGTAATTCGGGATCTGCGCTTCGGTGTACCGCGTGAACGGTGTGAGCCCTTCGTTTCGCTGATCGAAGCCGTCCATCGCGCCGTTCGCGTATGCGTGCTGGCCACAGCCGTTCGAGTGGCACGGCGCTCCGGTGTCGCCGTTCGGAGCGATCGGCCGGCGGATCACCTTGCTCGCGCTCAGCTTCGCCTTCTTGCTCCACGTCGCGCCGGGGAAGCCGGTGAAATAGTTGTCGAACGTATGGTTCTCTTTGATGAGGACCATGACGTAGCGGATCTTCGATGGGATCGCGGCGGTCACGGCCTCCGCGGTAGCTTCCGGGAACGCGTGCTCTTCGGCGTCGTCGGGGAGACCGTCGACGTCATCGCCGTCGTCGGCCTCGTCGCCGTCGTCGTCGGGCGCGACATCGACGTCGCCATTCGCCGCGAACGCGCCCATCGATACGGCGTTCATCGCCACCTCCGGAGGCTCGCCGGCGGTGCAGGCGAGAGGATCGTCCTCGCCGCCGACCTCCGCCGGATCGATCGGCGCCTCCTCGTCGGCGGTCGCCACGGTGACGTCGTCGCCGTCGCCTCCGGGATCGAGGGCGTCCGACGTTTCGTCGGCGGGAGGCGAGCTGCTGCTGCAACCGATGGACGAGCCGGCGGCCGTGGCCGCGGCCACGGCGAACGAGAACGCGAAAAGACGACGAAGGCGCATGAGCGGCCTCCAACGGCAAGGCATGTGCCCGTGGCACGAATGCCGCTGAATTGCCGGGGATCGGCTTCATCGTGAACGAGCACCAAACCGCGCTGAACCGCGAATTTCGCGAGCGCTCGCGAGGACGAGACGTGGGTTCGCGAGTCGGGCGACACCCGTGGTGATCGGCGATAGTCTCCGAAACGGAGGCTTAGCCCAGGCTTCCTTCTCTGCGCTTCGGCGCCTGACTCAGTCTGGGCGATTACCTCCACCAATCTCTCGGAGTCGAACGCACGATGACCACGATCTCGGTGCGCGACCTCCTCTTGATTCGAAAAGGGCTCGTCTTCGTCGATGGGCCGAAGGCGGCGCGGGACGAGGCGGCCGGCTTTCCGCTCGTCCGCGCCGCGGCGCTCAACCTGAGCGACCTCGGCTACGTCCTTTCGAGCCGCCTCATGGAGCGGATGGCGCGGATGCGTACCCCGGAGCTCGCGGCGCTCGAGCGGTCTTTGCGCACGACGCTCGCCGCGCACGTCGGTGGGGACCGGAAGCACGAACCGCTCTTCGCGAGCTTCCCGGACGGCATCCCGTCCGACACGTTCGATCTCTGGGTCAAGAAGGTGCTCGCGCACTTCCTCCAGGGCGAGGGGCAGCCGTGCCTCTTCTGCCGGCGGATCGGGACGACGCACGTCCTCGCGCCGTGCGCGCACGTCGTCTGCGATCGCTGCTTCGACGGGGCGAAGTACACGGCGTGCCCGGTGTGCGAGCACCGAGTCGACCGATTGTCGCCGTTCTTCCGCCCATCGGCCGCGCAATCACGCGGGCTCCCGAAAGAGCGAGTGACGTTCAAGCTCCTCGATCTCGGCGAGGGGGTCCTTGCCGAGGCGCGGGCGCTCTTCGTCTCGTTGTGCGAGCGGAAACAGGCGATGTCGCCCACCGACGTCACGGCGCTCACGACGATCGTCCGCGAGCTTCGCGACCGCGTCATCGCGTGGCTCCCGGCGAAGATCCCGGTGAAAGAGAACGTCGCGCGCGTCTTCGGCACGCTCCTCACGGAGGCGCGCGCGGACGAGCAGCCCGCGGTCCTCGCCGCAGCGCGCGGGCACATCGGCACGGCCACCGACGTGCTCCGGATGATCGCGGTCCTCTCCGGCGCGGACGCGTCGCTCCAGGGCGAAACGACGGTGAAGTCCGTGACGCGCGAGGTCGCCCCCTCGCGGTGGTGGGGGCGGATCGCGCAGATCCTCGGCGCCGCGCCGCCACGCCCAAAGGCGCAGACGTTCTGGGTATCGATCCAGACGCGCCGGTTCAAAGTGGCGAAGCTCGGACGGCCGATGCGCCGCGCGCTCTTCACGATCCTCGAGGGCTTCCACGAGGAGTCGCTGATCGAGGACATGCTCCGCCACCGATCGTACTGGGTGTGGGTCGGCGAGTTCTTGCACCCTCACGAGCACGCGAAGCGCTTTCCGAAGGTGGCGCGCGCGTTCACCGTCGTCCGCAAGAAGGCGCCCGACGGCACGCCCGCGCCGCCATTCCAGGGTTTCAACGCGAAGGTCGACGCGACCGCGCGGGCGGGCGACGCCGAAGCGATGGCGCGCCTCCTCCGCGCGCGCCCCGGCGAGCTCGCGCGGCGGTTCGACCACGCGCTCCGCGTCGCCGGGCGCGACCGAGGCGCGATCGACGGCGTCGTCGCCGCGTTCGTCGAAGCTTCGACGGCGTTCTCGACGCCGGTCCTCCTCACGCTGGGGAGCCTCTTGCCGACGCGCGTCGCGAAGGCCGGCACGCGGATCTTCTTCCCGAAGGGGGCGACCGCGGGCGGATTCTCGATGCCGGACGAGCGCCCGGTCCTCCCGCAGCGCGTCGTGACCGCCGCGGTGAGCGCCGTCGAGGCCGAGCTCCTCCGCCGCTTCGGCGCGAAGCCGAAGGTCCAGGACGTCGTGATCGACGACGCGCTCCGCCACGTGATCGTCCCGTTCAACGAGCGGACCGCGAGCCGATCGGCGGTCGCGCTCCCGCGCGGGTCGAGCGTGCACGTGCCGGACGGGAAGCTCGTCCGCCTCTTCCTCCATTGGTGCGAGCCGGAGTCGCGCGGCTACGACACCGACGTCGATCTCTCCGTCGGCTTCTACGACGCGGCGTGGGAGCACGTCGGCGTCTGCTCGTTCTATCAATTGAAGTGCGCGACCAAGGCGGGCGACGTCCTCGCGGTGAGCGGCGGCGACCTGCGGAACGCGCCGTTCCCCGACGGTGCGACCGAGCTCGTCGACGTGCACCGCGACGTCGCGCTCCGTGCGGGCGTCCGCTACGCGGTGATGATCGTGAACGCGTATTCGGGGATGCCTTTCAGCCAGCTCGAGCGCGCGTTCGCCGGCGTGATGCTCCGGGACGACGCGGGCGGCGCGCACTTCGATCCGCGCACCGTCGAGCTGAAGTTCGACCTCCAGGGGGAGAACGGGATCTACCTCCCGCTCGTGCTCGATCTCGAGGCGAGCACGCTCCACTGGGTCGACACGTATTCGCAGGGCGAGATCGCGTGGAACACCGCGAAGCGCTCGACGGCGGCGGTGCGGAGGATCTGCCCCGAGACGATCGCGTACTTCGGGAGCGGCGTCCGCGCGACGATGGAGGGGCTCGCGATCCTCCACGCCGCGGCGCGCGCCGACCGCGTCATCTTCCGCGCCGAGCGCGCGGAGGCGCCGGCGACGGTGATCGAGCGCGCGCCGGGCGAGGACGCGCGCGCCTTCCTCGGACGCCTCCGGAGCCGCGACGGCGCGACACCGATCCCCGCTCTCGATCCTTCGTCTCTCCGCGGGCCTTTGCTCGCCGTCCTCCACCGCGGCGATATCGAATTACCCGAGAAGAGCGCGTGCTACGCGCTCTTCCGCGAGCGATCGCCGGTCACGCTCGCCGCGAGCGATCTCCTCTCGTAGCGTCACTGCGCGACGAACGACCAGCTCGGATCGGTGGGGTGGAGCGCGCTCCCGGTGTGGAGGACGAACGTCTGGAAATTCGATGCGCGCGAGAGCACGTGCACCTCGGTCGTGTTCGTCCCGTTCCCGGCGTTGCCGAGGCTCAGCGCGTAGAGGTCGTCGGCGCCGTCCCGATCGTAGTCGCCGGCGACGAAGCTCCAGTTCGCGACGGGGGTCGGCGCGAGCGGCGTCCCGGTGTGCAGGATGAACGTCTGGAACGTCGACGCGCCCGACAGCACGTGCACCTCGGTCGAGTTCGTCCCGTTGCCGTGTGCGCCGCGGCTCAGCGCGTAGAGATCGGACACGCCGTCGCGATCGTAGTCGGCCGCGAGGAACGCCCAGTCCGTCGCGTTCGTCGGCGCGAGCGGCGTCCCGGTGTGGACGATGAAGGAGTGATATCCGGACGCGCCGGACAGGATATGGACCTCGGTCGAGTGGGTCCCGTTGCCGTTCACGCCGAGGCTCAACGCGTACACGTCGGGGACGCCGTCGCGATCGTGATCGCCCACGACGAACGCCCAGTTGGTCTTGTCCGTCGTCTGGAGCGGCGTCGCGGCGTGGACGAGGAACGTCTGGAAATTCGAGGCGCCGGAGAGCACGTGCACCTCGGTCGAGTTCGAGCCGTTCCCCTCGTTGCCCAGGCTGAGCGCGTACAGATCGGCGACGCCGTCGCGGTCGTAGTCGCCCGACGCGAACGCCCACGCGGCGGGATCGCCCTGCCCGAGCGCCGTGCCGGTGTGGAGCGAGAACTGCGAGAAGTTCGACGCGCGCGACAGCGTGTGCGCCTCGGTCATGTGCGTGCCGGTGTTCTGCATGACGAGCGAGACCACGTCGCCGCGATCGCTCGAGCCGCCGCCGTGGGCGAGCGCGCGGAGCTCGGCGAGCGATCCGTTGAAGACGTCATGATCGAGCGCGCCGTTGCCGTCGCTGTATTGCCACATGAGCCAGTTGGTCCAGCCGGCGGGGAGCGACGGACACGACACCCCGTAGGCCGCGATCCAGATCGGATATTGGCCGAACGTCGTGTCGCGGACGTTGTCCTCCCAGAAGAACGAGCCCGTGTAGATGATCGGCCGGCGGCCCGTGCCCGATTCCACGATCTGGAGCCAGGTGCGGACGCGCGCGGCGATCGTCGCCGGCGACTGGCCGCCCGTCACCTCGACGTCGATCATCGCGGGCATGTCCCCTTCACCGAGGCGGCCCACCTTCTGGACCATCAAGTTCGCCTGCGCGACCGGATCCTGCGCCGGCTCGAAGAACTGGTACGCGCCGCGGAGGACCCCGGCGCTCTTCATCCGCGCCCAGTTGCCGTCGAACTGCGGATCGATGAACCCGGTGCCGTCGCTGATCCGCGCGTAGCCGAAAGGGACGTGCGCCGTCGACCAGTCGAACGCGCCCTGGAAATACGAGACGTCGTACCCTTGCACCGGCGCCGTCGTCGACGCGCCGCACGTGCGCGTCACCGCCTCGCCCGACGTGCCGGTCCCTTCGACATCCGTGCTCCCGCACGCTGCGACGAAGAGGCCGGCGCTCATCGCGGACACCACGAAGAAAATGGATCGCATGGTGCGCCGCCTCATCAACCTTCGTGCCCGGCGACGCGCGATCCCGATCGCGCGCCGTCGCGAGCCGCCGGCCCGCCGTTCGCGACGTCGCGCGATCGCGGCGGCGAACCTCGCGGGATCTCACGCCCACCATGTGCGCTCGCCGGCGCCTGGTGGATCGTCCGCTCCGGCTACGGAGCCTCGAAATCGACGACGCCCGGAGCGAGGATCCCGCGCGGGTCGTACTTGGCCTTGAGCGCGCAGAACGTCGGCCAGTGCGCCCCGAAGTGCGCGGCCCATTTCTCTTTGGTGAAGTTCAGCCACCCGGAGACGTATCTCCGTCCCCCCGCATCCAGGCCGAGATCACTCCACTTGCCGAGCCAGCGGAGAGCGGCCGGCAGCTCACCGGCGGGCATCCCGCCGAGGATCCCGAAGCCCATGACGGTGTCGCCCGGCGGCATCGGGAACAGCGGCTTCTTGAACGGCGCCGAGAGGGCCGGCCATAGCAAGATGCGCCCCTCGCCCAGCGTCCTCGGCGAGAGCTCCGCGAGCGCGGTCTCGATGAACGACTGCGCGGTGTCCCAGGGGAGCGTGAGCTCCATCCATGGATGCGCCATCTGCCAGTGGCCCGAATGCTTCCAGGCCGCGAAGAGCGGCTCGCAGCGAAAGATGTAATCGTGGGTCGACTGTTCTTCGGTGTGCGCGTGTCGATAGTGACCCAGCCCATCGAGCCTCGGGTCTTTCGACGGAGCGCCTCCGGCGTCGTGCTCGAAGCTCAAATGCAACGGGTAGAACCATTGAATGACCGGCGCGGGTCCGGCGCTCGTCGTCCGCAGCCCGACGAACAACGGGGAGGCCCAGCTCTCCACGTAGTCGAAGCGCTGCTCCTCCATGAGGCGCTTCGAGTCCGACATGAGGCGGCCCAGATCGTCGTACACGAGATAGTAGCTCGTCACGCGCGGCGCGTGCGGGCGCGCGCGGTGCCGGACCCGCGTGATGACGCCGAGCTGTCCGAGGCTGCACGGCCCGTACTCGAAGAGCTCGCGGTTCTCGTCGGGGCTGCAGTGGACCAGGTTCCCCTCCCCCGTCACCATGTCGAACGAGAGGCACTGATCGGCCTGGGCGCCGTAGCGAAACGACGACACACCGAGCCCCGCGACCGAGCACGTCCCGCCGATCGTCGTATTGAGGTTGTTCGTGAGCATCGGCGGAATCAGCCCATGGGGCTTCAACCGCGTGACGATCTCTTTCCAGGACATGCCCGCGCCGGCTTCGAACCATCCTTCTTCGCGGTTCACGACGAATGGCTCCGTGAGGCCGCGCATGTCGAGGAGCAGACCTCCTCGGCTGAGCGACTGACCGTTCTGCGAGTGGCCGAGGGCTCGCGTGCCGATCGTCACCCCTTCGCGGTGGGCGTGGCGCACGGTCTGGACGACGTCCTCGGCGCACACGGGCCGGACGACGAGGAGCGGGCGCTTCGCCTCCACCCGCCCAAAGTCTTCGGAGCACTCGACGAGCGGCTCGCCCTCGAGGATGACTTCGCCCTTCAGCGCCTTGGCCAGTGCTTCGTGAACGGTCATGGCGATTTCGGATCTTGGGCGGCGCTCCCGCGTGTGTAAAGGAGATCCGTCGCACACGTACGTCGTGACCGGCACCCCCGGGCAGCATGACGCGGCGACGTCCGAAAGCGGCGAGCGTGCCCGGCGGGGGGCGCCCTATCGTTCGCCGCATGCGCCTCTACGACTACGCCGGCTCCGCCAACGCCTACAAGGTCCGCCTTCTCCTCCGTCAGCTCGATGTCCCGTACGAGCTCGTCCCGATCGATATCTTCCGCGGCGAGGGGCAGACGCCCGACTTCGTGAAGAAAAACCCGCTCGGTCAGATCCCCGTCCTCGAGCTCGATGACGGGAGGTGCATCGCGCAGTCGAACGCGATCCTCTGGCACCTCGCGCGCGGCACGGCGCTCCTGCCCGCCGATCCGTTCACCGAGTCGCAGGTGCTGGAGTGGCTGTTCTTCGAGCAGTACGAGGTGGAGCCGACGCTCGGGTCGGCGCGCTTCTGGCTTCTCACCGGACGCGCGACGGCGCGCCAAGACGAGCTCGCGCGCCGGCTCGAGACCGGCCGCCGCGCGCTCCGCGTGATGGACCGCGCGCTCGCGGACCGCCCGTTCTTCGTCGGCGACCGCTACACGATCGCCGACATCGCGCTCTACGCGTACACGCACATCGCGGGCGATACGGGGGTCGACCTGGCATCTCACCGAAACCTCGCCGCGTGGTTCGCGCGGGTCGAGGCGCAGCCCCGCTTCGAGCCCGGCCCCGCGCCGTACGGCGCCAACGCGCACGTCCCGCCGACCGAATGAACGGGAGAGGATCGCCCGCGGCGATTGGCGACACAGCTCGAACACGTTGTGTCGCATCCGGCCCCAGAGCCGATCAGCGGAGCGACGACTCCACCCGATGCAATGGGCACGAGCTCAACCGCACCGATGTTTTCCAAAATACCAGATACCTGATTTAGGACACGGTCTCCTCACAATCCTTGATCGCGCGGCGCCGCAACTCTCATGGCTATCGTGCGAATCGGGGATCTCCGCTGCGACGTGGCACGATTCGCGAATGGCGATCGGAATTCATCGACTCAGAGCCATCTCCGTCGAACCCATTTGCCGCTCGATCGCGGAGACCCTACGGACAGCGCGGAAGGGGGGGACCATGACACAGCGACGACACACTCGTGTCGAAGCCGAGGGAGAGCGAACGCTGGCGGCCCAGCGTCGTCGCGAGCTCAAGCGCGAACGATCGCCGATTTCGGCCCTACCTGCGCGGAGGCGCAGCGCGACCCGAGGCGTCGTCGCGGTGGAATACACGATGCTTCTCGTCTTCGTCGCGCTCCCCTTCGTCGCCGGGATCGTGGTGGCCGGCGCGGCGCTCGTGCATCGGTATTCGCAAGTTCGCAATCAGGTATCCCACGCTTACCCGTGAGGAGTACGACATGGAAGCTGGAGAGCTCTCGGTCGTCGCCGCCCTCGTCGTCACGGCCGCCTGCGCCGTGACTGATTGGCGGACCGGCCGAATTCCAAACGATGTCACTGGATGTGCGTGGGTGGCCGGCGTACTCGGCGCCGCGCTGCTCCATCGAGCGGATCCATACGGCGCTGCGGGCGGCGCGGTCCTCGGCTCCGTGGTGTGCGCGATCGTCCCCGCGGTCATGTGGCGCGCCGGGGGAATGGGGGGCGGCGACGTGAAGCTCATCGCGGCGGTCGGGGCGATCGTCGGCCCGTCGCGCGGGCTCGAGATCACGTTCGCAGCGTTCGCGTTCGCCGTCGCGTTCGTCATCCTCCGCCGCGCGTGGCACGGCGATCTCTTCGCGACGCTCGGGCGCGCGTTCGCGCTCGTGAACCCGCTCCACCGGGCCGGCGCGAAGCGCGTCGTGCACCCGACCCTTTCCGAGACGATCGGGTTCGCGCCGGCGCTGCTCCTCGGCACCGTCGTCGTCGCCGCCGCCGGCGGGTGGCCGTCGTGACGCGCGCGCGACGGTCGTGGCTCGCCTGCCGGCGCGGCGCGGCCGCGGTGGAGTTCGTCATCGCGATCATTCCGCTCGGATCGGTCTTCTTTTGCCTCGTCCAACTCTCGGGGATCATGACGGCGAAGCTCCTCGTGCGGCACGCCGCGTTCGTCGCCGCGCGCGCGGCAATCGTGGTCGCGCCGGCGATGCACGACAGCGGCCCCGCGTCCGACGTGAAGCGCGCCGCCGACATGGTGCTCGCGCCGCTCCAGGCGGAGGTGAGCCACATCCCGTACGGGAGCGAGGATCAGCAGATGGTCACCGTGGCGGTCACCGTCGATTACCCATGCAAGATCCCCATCGGGAACATCGTCTGCTGCGGAGCCGGGCTGAAGAAGCGGCTCACCGCGTCCGCGTCGATGCCGAATCAGGGGACGTACACGGAGGAGGTGTGGCCGAAATGACGACGATCCATCGCCCGCGATCGACTCACCAGGCGTTCACGCTCGCCGACGATCGCGGCGCCGTCGCGGTGATCGCGCTCTTCATGTCGCTCTTCTTGATCGGCACGCTGTGGTTCCTCTGGGGGCTCGGCGACGCGCTCGCCGAGCGGGAGCAGCTCCAGAACGGCGCCGACGCGGTCGGCTTCGCGGCGGCGGTGTACGACGCGCGCGGGATGAACGTCCTCGCGATGATGAACCTGGTCATGGCCGCCGTCCTGTCGATCCTCGTGGCGATGCGGACGGTGCAGCTCATTCTCTTCCTGATCGATCTCCTCAGTTGTATCGCCGGCGGTCCGATCGATCCGGTGTGCGATCTCGCTACCGCCGCCGAGCCGGAGATGGCCGAGACGGTCGACACCGTCGGTGACGCGGTGATGACGGCGCTGCGCGTCCTCCACTACACCGAGGGGGCGGTCGCGATCGGCTGGCCGTGGCTCGCGGAGTACAAGTCGATCCTCGCCGCGCGCGACTACGCGCCCGGCGTCGTCTCCGGCTTCTCGGTCTCCGGCGCGCAATTCATGAATACGCACGGCGGCTCGACGTTCGACTGGAACCCGGTCGTTTCGGCGATCGTGGGGAACGCGGGCGCGGCGTGGAGCGCCGGCTCGAAGGACAAGGGCGAGGGCGCGTCGGCCGCGGCGTCGGACAACGGGTCGAAGACGAATTTCAAAGGGATGGCCAAGGCGTTCCTCTCGTCGGGCGACGGCAATTACATGGGCAAATACGGGCTACCGGTACAGAATGACTCGTACAAGAACCTCTGCAGCGAGGCGGCCGAAGTGCTGACGAGCGGCCCGCGGATGCTCACCAGCACGTTTCACCTGAGCCTCCCGTGGTTCATCACCACCATGCTCGGACAGATCGAGAAAGCTGTCGGCTACGCGGTCGGCAACCTGTCGTTCTTTTTCTGCCAGACCGACACGTCGGGGCTCATGAGCTTCGCGCGAAAGGTCCTGAAGCACCACCCGAAGAACAAGATCCCCGACGCCACCGGCCCGAAGCCGCCCGATCCGCAGACGAGTGACCTCGTGAGCAAGAAGCTCTTCGATGGAGCAAAGATGTTCGACGACAACTTCGCGATCTGGTCGACGGTCTACGGCGGCCGCAACGTCGACGACAGCGCGCGCCGCGTGCAGGTGGCGGCGATGAAGACCGGGACGCTCGTCGACCCGCTGCCGGATGACGCGAACATCGCCGTCGCGAAGGCCGAGTTCTATTACGAGGCCAAGCCGGGCGACGAGGCGACGGAGCGGAAGGACGAGACGAGCGGCACGTCGTGGAAGTCGGTCATGACTCCGAACAACTGCCTCTGGAACATGCGGTGGCGCGCGCGGCTCCGGCGCTACTCGATCGACGACGCGAAATCGCCCGGGCTCGACGTGATCTCGCTCGCGAAGAGCGTCACGAAAGCCGTGCTCGGCAAGGTGAGCCCCAAGGCGGCGAAGGGGTTCGGCATGGTCGGCAAATTCATCCCCGATCCCGGCTCGACGCCTCCGCCCGATACCGTCCCGGCGGGGTTCATCCATTGAAGACGGCGCAGAGCGCCGCAGGCGAGGAGGCACGCACCATGGCTACCCACGAATCCCGAAGATCGCACTGGCGGGAGGCGACCGGTCAGCGCGGCGCGGCGCTGGTCGAGACCGCGATGGTATTTCCGATGTTCGTCATCTTGTGGTTCGTCACGTTATGGGTCTATCGCACCTACGATACGAAGCTCGACGAGATGGCGCGCACGCGCGGCGACGCGTGGGGGTATGCCATGTCGAGCTGCGGAAAATCAGGCGCGCGTGACGTGGTGACGCGCTGGCCGTCGGGCGCCGGCCACGCCCACAAGGTCCCCGCGGGCGCGCCGCCGCCGATCACCCAGTTCGCGCTCGACGGCGCGTCGCTCCTCTTCCCCGTCTTCACGCTCGTGGCCGCGGTCGTCAACACGCCGACGGATGCGGCGCGCTCGGATCGCTCGAAGGCGGTCGCCCAGTCGATACCGAACTTGTGGGAGCGCTCGAACGGCAAGGTGAGTCGCACCGTGACCGCGAAGGTGGTCGTGTTCTGCAACGAGACCCCCGAGAACGGCGACCTGGCCGGCGTGATCCGTTCGCTCGTCCACATGGTGCCGATCTCGTCCTTCTTTCCCCTGTGAGCCCGTAACCCCGCCATCGACGAGGAGCGCTCGATGACCGCGACAGCCCGACGACGATCGCCGCACCCCTTCCGAACGAGCATCGCCGTCGCGCGCGCGCGGCGCACCCTCTTCGGCGCGCTCCGCGTCGCCGTCGCGGCCGGCGCGATGGTCGCCGCGTTCTTCTGCGTCGGCGCGCGCGTCGTGTACGGCCACGCGCGGGACGGCGCGATGCACTTCGGCGACGAGCTCCTCCGCCTCGCGGAGACCCGCGCGACGGGCGACCTGCCGGACGACGCGTACCGGCTGCGGATCAACGAACAGAGCGTCCAGATCGCCAACACCGCGACGAAGCGCCCGGTGACCGCGGTGCTCGATCACTTCGAGGCGGCGTGCCGCGAGCAGGTGGGGGGCATCGAGGACGAGATGAAAGGCCTCGACGCTGCGCTGAACGGCGACGCCCTCCCGCCGCTCCGCGGCGACCCGGGCGCGCTCGCGGTCCGCGATCAGCGCGGTGACCGCGGTTTCGTCGTCTGCTTCGACCCGGGTGGACCAATCGCGCACGGCGACCTCGTCGACCGCGTCCGCCGCGCCGTGCGAACGGGCGACCTGGGCGCGATCGGCGGGCTCCGCTACGTCACGGCGCACGGCGAGGGCGATGCGACGCGCGTCGTCGCCGCGTGGACAGACGGCGCGTTCGACGTCCACGCGATGTTCCCCGCGGCAGGCGACGCGCCGGGCCGCGATTTCCCGGGTGTCCCGCGCCCGCGCGGGTCGCGCCGTATCTTGACGGCCTTCGCCGAGAAGACGAGCTACGCCGTCGACGTCTACGAGGTCGCCGGTGACGCCGATGCGATCCGCCGCTCCACGTTCGACGACCTCTCGCGCGCCGGGCTTCATCAGGTCGACGCGCCCGACGGGTCCGGCGTCGCGTTCGCCAGCGACGCGATCGACGTCCTCGTTGCGCTCACCCCGATCCGCGAAGGCGTCGTCGGAGTCTCTTACGTGGCGTCGTCGATGCGATGACTTCGGCGTCGCTGGGGCCCGAGCGCGAGCGGAAGGTGCGCGCGGGGTACGACGCTTGCTGCGAATCGCGGCGTTCGAGCTGGAGGCCCGATGCAGCAGGATCACGGACGGACCGCCAAAGGTGACGCGCCCTTCTCCCTGGTGCGCGGAGGCCCGTTCTACCGCCTCGTGCG
>Ga0070689_100000944_pt1 | contig 18075 bp, 14 predicted proteins | sample KBSS23HmetaG_FD_64669 | JGI IMG/M metagenome (GOLD analysis project Ga0070689, IMG submission 64669) | Switchgrass rhizosphere microbial communities from Kellogg Biological Station, Michigan, USA - KBS S2-3H metaG | ecosystem: Host-associated > Plants > Roots > Rhizosphere ...
CAGGAAAATGCGGTTTGCAGTTTTAGCTATAGCCTTAACGGGAGAAACTATGTTTCGGTGGGACAGGAATTTCACGCCCGTCAGGGCAAATGGATTGGAGCGAAGGTTGGCATCTTCGCGGCCGGAAAAGGGGCTGCGTCGGAGATGGGATACGCTGATTATGACTGGTTCAGAATTGAATAATTCCATGAGATGCCACGGGCTTGTCCCGTGGAGTCTCACGATCTCAGCTAACAAAAGAAAAAAACTGAAATCGCTAGATGCCACGGGCTTGCCCCGTGGAGTCTCACGTTTGGCGCTATATAGCTGCGAACGTGAACCTCCACGGGACAAGCCCGTGGCATCCAAGCGTGATCTTTTTAGCTGGCGTGTAGCGGATATCGTGAGACTCCACGGGGCAAGCCCGTGGCATCTTCACGGGGCAAGCCCGTGGCATCTTCACGGGGCGAGGACGTGGCATCTTCACGGGGCGAGGACGTGGCATCTTTTTGTGCTCGTTTTCTGGCTCGCGATGTTGTGTTTGGGCGGGAGTGTGATGGCGCAGTCTAGCCATAGCCTGCGCTCGCCGGATCAGAAGATAGAAGTGCGGATTCGCGCTGCGGAACGTGTCAGCTACGACGTGCTTCTCAACGGCGCACCGCTCCTTCAGAACAGTGCGCTCTCGATGAACATCAATCGCACTGATCTTGGTGCGCAGCCAAAGGTGAGAGATACAAAACAACGGAGCGAGAACAGGGAAATTGTTTCTCCAGTGCCGCAGAAATCCGCGCGCATTCGTGAGCATTACAACGAGCTGAGACTGGAAATTGAAGGCGACTATTCGATCGTCTTTCGAGCTTTCAACGAAGGCGTCGCCTATCGTTTCGAGACTTCATTAGCCGCAAACGAAGCGAAAGTTTATGCCGAAGAAGCTCGCTTGAATTTCGCAGGCGATTACAACGTCTACTATCCGAAGGAAGACAGTTTTTTCTCTCACAACGAGCGAGAGTTTCTGAATCTCCCACTAAAGCAGATTGCGCCAACAACTCTGGCGAGTCTTCCAGCCGTAGTCGTGGCTGGTAACGGCGTGAAGATCGCGATCGCCGAGTCGGATGTTGAAGACTATCCCGGCCTCTGGTTGCGAGGCGCGAGCAATAACTCACTCGAGGCAGTCTTTCCGCCGTATCCCTTGAAAGAAGAGTTACGCAAGAACAGCGATCGCGATTTTCAGGTCACGGAAAAGGCCGACTATATCGCGTCGACAAAGAGCGCGCGTACGTTCCCGTGGCGCATTATCGGCATTGCTGAAAAGGATGCAGATCTCATTACCAATCACCTGGTCTATCTACTGGCCAAGCCTTCACAAGTCCAGGACACTTCATGGATCAAACCCGGCAAAGTCGCGTGGGATTGGTACAACGCCAATAACATCTATGGTGTGGATTTCAAATCCGGCATCAATACGCAGACCTACAAATACTACATTGACTTCGCGTCGCGTTACGGTATCGAGTACGTGATTCTCGATGAAGGCTGGTACAAGCTTGGAGACCTGCTCACCGTCTCACCCGAAATCAACATCGAAGAGTTAGTGGCCTACGGCAAAAAGAAAAATGTGGGCATCATCCTGTGGATGGTTTGGAAGACGCTTGACGATCAGTTCGAAGCGGCCTTCAACCAGGCTGAGAAGTGGGGCGTCAAAGGTTTGAAAATTGATTTCATGCAACGCGACGATCAGCCGGTAATGAACTTCTATCACAAAATTTGTCGGGAGGCAGCCCGCCGCCGGCTGCTGGTTGATTTTCATGGCGCGATTCGACCGGCAACGATGACCCGTACATGGCCCAACCTCGTGAACGTGGAAGGCGTGCGAGGACTGGAGCAAAACAAGTGGAGCAAATACGCGAATCCCGAGCACAACGTGACGCTGCCGTTCACGCGCATGTTACTGGGGCCGATGGATTACACACCCGGCGCGATGGTGAACAGCGGTCAGGAAAGAAACTTCGTACCAATCTTCGAACGACCGATGAGCATGGGCACGCGAGTTCATCAACTTGCTATGTACGTCGTCTACGAAGCGCCGCTCCAGATGCTCGCCGACTCTCCATCACACTATCTTCGCGAACCGGAAGTGATGGAATTTCTAAAACCCGTTCCAACCGTGTGGGGCGAAACGCGAGTACTCGCGGCGCAGATGGGCGACTACGTCGTTATCGCTCGTCGCAGCGGTCAGGATTGGTATATCGGAGCGATGACAGATTGGACCAGCAGAACGCTGGACATCGATTTCGGGTTCCTGCCGGCGGGACGCTTCCAGATGCTCGCGTATGAGGATGGCCCAAACGCGGCCAGGATGGGTCACGACTACAAAGCAGTCCGCAAAGATATCGACCGCACCACAAAGCTAACGATCAACCTGGCGTCAGGCGGCGGGTGGGCCGCTCGTATCTACCCGAGGACTAAGTAAGACGATCGACGAGCGACTTGGACCATAGACTGAGCGGCTTGCGCGACTTGCGATTGTATTTCTCCGCAGCGCGGTTGTAGGTCGACAGGAGTTTTCGCTGATCACAAAAGCTCTCGATCAGCGCTGCCCTGCCGTAAGTCTTCTCGATCAGTACGGACATTTGCTAGCCCACGGTGTACCAGGGTCCCTGAGTACTACCGAAAAATGAGAATCCCGCTTTTTGAACTTCCTCACCTGTTAGCCGCCCGTCGAGTATGTCGAGTAAGAACTTTTCGACTTTCTTCAAGTCGTCATTGAAGTTTGCGACGTCCTTGTCCCAGCGGGCGTGCTCCTCGCTGTCGCTGACGGCATGTGGATGAATGTCAGGGCCGCCCGCGGCTGCGAGCATGGCAAAGCCCTCACCAAAAGCTGAGGTCCAGGTAAGCGCTGTTTTCACGTTTGGCGGCAATTCCCTGAGCTGGTCTGCAATCTGTTTCGATGGGCAACTGGTGCCATACCCGATGTGATGCATTTCGTGGGCGAGCGTGTTTTCAAACTTCTGTGGACTCACCGCCGGATCGAGATAACTGAAGATCGCCGGGTCGTTTTTCACATCAAAAACGAAACTATTCTCGCGTGGCTTGATGACAGGATAGATCTTTGCACTGATACGCGCGTCTTTTGGCAGGTAGTTCAACGCGAGACGCGCAGCGTGCGTGACATCAGCGCGCTTCCATTTGTCGAGAGCTTCTCGCAGAGCCGGTGCACGCGCGGCGAGTTGATCAGAGAGTACAAACGTCTTGAAGTCAGCATCCTCGAACGAACGCTGCATGGATGTTTCGCGTTGCTTGAGTCGAACGTAACCTTCGGCAGCGAAGAGTTGCTGCCAATCAGCTTCAGCTATCGGTTCATTCGCTTTTTTCTTCGCGAGAATCTTCAGTATAGCCTCGGCTTCATCGGTAACAAGCCGCACGTTCACCTGCTCTTGCGTCACTCTAGCGAAAGCTACAAGAGGCATGGCCAGAAACAGTAACTGTGCAAAAAGTAAATATCTCACACGAAAACTCCGATCAAAGTCAGAACTAATCCGCGCGAAAGACAGTATTAACACCTGAGATTCAACTGTGAAAGTCTTCATTGTAACTGCGATTCGCGTCGTTGCAGTGACCATTCTTTACTTCAGCACCTTTGCTGTCGTATCAGGGGCACTGCTCTCGAATGCCTCTGGACAAAATGCGTCCGCGGAAGCAGGAGCAACGCTAGTCGCGCTACTCGCCGTTAGTTTGATCAACGCAGCAGTTTGGACTTACGTCATACTTCGTTCTCACTGGACCGGCTGGAAACTCATACTGACAGTCTTCTTTGTGTTCTACGGCGTGAATACTCTGATGCCTCAGATCGAGTCTGCGTATTTCATTACGCGTCTGCCGCCGGGACTGTTACCGCGACTCTTCCTGGCAGGACTGATCATCGCCGCAGTCTTTGCTCCGCTGGCCGTGTTGATTCTTGGCAAAGCCAGATCCAAAGCAAACGAAACTTCTCGACTGGAGATGCCGGTAAGCGCATGGATCGTGAAATCATGCGCGATCGTCGTTGTGTACCTCTTCTTGTATTTCACCTTCGGATATTTTATTGCGTGGAAAAATCCGGCGGTGCGAGCGTATTACGGTGGCAGCGACCCCGAAAGCTTCGTAGCCCATATAGTGAGTCTGCTACGTGATGAGCCACTGCTTTTTCTTCTTCAGGCAGTGCGTGCTTTGTTGTGGCTCGCCATCGCAGTGCCGGTAATAAAAATGATGAAAGGCGAGTGGTGGGAGTCTGGATTGGCAGTGGCACTGTTGTTCGCGGTGATGACCTCACAACTCTTGTTACCAAATCCGCTGATGCCGGACGAGGTGCGGATGGCACACTTGGTAGAAACAGCAACTTCGAATTTTCTGTTTGGCTGGTTAGTGGTCCTGATCCTGCAGCAGAAAACCGTTAAAACGGTTTCCCAAACAAATGTGAGGGCCTTTCCACCGGGCTGAAGCCCGGTGTGAATGAGAAAAAGACTTTGAGCGTAAGTCCCCTGAGCAATCCAAAGCTACGTTCTTACTACACTGGACGGTTGCACCGAACACTAAATCAGTCCGTCGACGTGGAAAAACACGGTGCAAATGATCGAGAAAGTGAAGAGTAAGCCTTGTCTACACGTGGGCCTATCAGCGCGAGCGAGCTCGGCTCGCGCATGATGGCCTCCGGAAATGAGCAGCGATTACTGCTTGATTGTAATCACGCCGTCGCCCTTAAGAATAGGGGCAAACTCGTAAACTTGAATCGGATAAACTTTACAGCTCTTCAAGGTGCCCGGAATCAGATTGGGTGACGGTATGCCGACGTCGTCCTTTCGTTCCGCGTCGGTGGCCCACCAACTCAAGAATGCCCCACGATCATTTGGATCTTCCGCGTCCTGAGGAATCCATCCGCCCGGCTCCGGTGTGCAGAAAGTCCAGACGAACTTGTCAGGCACATCGATGCCATCGTTGTCTTCGATCATCAACTGCACCCACTTACCAATATAACTACGATAACTGGAGTCACTGATAACTCCGTTAATGATTGCCCGATTTTTGTCGATCGTCATCGCGTCAAAGCTGGCCTTCATGAAAAACGGGACGGGATCCTCCTTCGGAATGTCTCCAGTACCGTCAACGTCCTGGAACTCGACCTTGGCTTCGTCATTGAACTGCATGAAGCCCGTGGCTCCGCCTCGCTCGTCCGAGTGGGCATCGAACTCGAAAGACTTAGTTAGTCCATCTTCCATGATGAACTTAAAGTTGCCGTTGGCAGCTCCGGTTTGAGCGGAGGCATGTAAAGGTGTGGCGAGAAAAACGAGGGAAAGTACGAAAACAAAGGTACCTACTTTTGTAAGCATGAAATAACTCCTCAAAGATTTTCACTCCGCAAGTGGGCGTAGTTCGGGATCATTCAACCGTGGGGGAGGTCGCAAAAACGAGGGCGGCATTTATACCACAAAGGTTGTTTAGTTGTACATGAAACGTACAGCAATGACCTGGAACATTTCATTTCCGAATCAAGATATGGGTACGCAAACAGACAAACTGCTCGGTATCCAGATTGCATTTTCTTCTGACGTGAAAACAACACTGATCACATTGCTCCTAAGTGTCGGGCTGGTGGCAACAGCTCAAACACAAACGACGGCCACGTTATCTCCAGCTGATAAGCAGACTGCGGATGCGTTTGAGAAACGCGTTAAGGACTACGCGAAGCTTCGTGAGAGCGTGGAAGAACAGATGCCGAAGCTTTCAAAAGATGCGAAGCCTGAGGAAATCGAGACACACAAAAAGCAATTCCAGGAAAGAGTGAGAGCGGCACGTGCCGGAGCAAAGCACGGCGAGATCTTTACACCGGATGCACAAGCTTTGATTCGCAGGATCATAAAGGACGAGTTCAAGGGACGAGAGAGGACGGAGTTTCGTGACACCGTGTTGAAGGAAGCCGAGACGAAAGCCGTGCCGCTGAAAGTTAACTATCCGTACCCCGAAGCAGGAGAGTTGTTGGAGATGCCGGCCACTCTCTTATTGCGACTGCCACAACTACCCAAACAAGTGCGCTACCGTTTTGTCGGCCACAACTTTCTGCTGGTGGATCGCGAGAATGGTCTAATCGTCGACTACATGACGAATGCGTTGCCGTAGAAAACTGCTGGAGGTTCATCTCATGAAGCGAGCATTTGTTTCTTTCATACTGGCAATCGTTTTTACTTTCAGCACCGCTTACGGGCAGAGTGTCAAGCTCACTCTCCCCAATAAAGACAACAGCGTCAGATTCCTGGTCATCGGTGATACGGGAACCGGGTCCGAGCAGCAACAAGAGCTCGCCAACATAATGCTTCGTTACCGGCAGGTCTTCCCGTTTGAGTTTGTACTCATGATGGGCGACAACCTGTACGGCAGCGAAAAAGCCGTCGACTACAAGAAGAAATTTGAGAACGTCTACAAGCCCCTGTTGGATCAGAAGATCAAGTTTTATGCGTCACTCGGTAATCACGATGAGTCGAACGAGCGCTTCTACGAATTCTTCAATATGGAGGGCCAGGAGTATTACCACTTCAAGAAGGGCGACGTTAGCTTTTATGCGTTGAATAGTAATTACATGGATAAGAAGCAGGTTGACTGGCTGAACGACAAGCTTGCAACGGACACCGCTCCCTGGAAGATCGCATTCTTTCACCACCCGCCATATTCGTCAGGCTCCGCGCACGGCTCAGACACGAAGCTGCGGGAAATCATTGAGCCGATATTTTTGAAGTATGGCGTGAACGTCGTCTTTACAGGTCACGAGCACTTTTACGAACGCATCAAGCCGCAAAAAGGCATTTACTACTTCATCTCGGGAGCGAGTGGTAAGTTGAGAGAAGGCAACGTGAAACAAGGCTCTCCACTGACGGCAAAAGCGTTCGACCGCGACATGTCGTTCATGCTCCTGGAAATCAACGGCGACCAGATGTATTTCCAGGTTGTCTCGCGCACGAACGAAACCGTCGATTCCGGCGTCGTGGTCCACCATGAGCCACCAAAAAGCACAAAAAGCACAAAATGAATTCTAGATCTTAATTTGTGCTTTTTGCGCCTTTTTGTGGCCACTATTCATATTGACATTTACACGGGGCCAGAACTATCGTCACTGCGTTCTCACTTCCCAGAAAGGACAAACGCAATGCGATTCAAATCCCCCAACTCCTCCGCATTTCAGATCTTTGCCGTCACCGGCATCAACACAATCTCTTTTGGAATTAAGGCAGGTAAGAAGGCCCGTGAAGGTCTGCTGGGATTCGCCGTCGAAAGACTCGATCCCGCAGCCGACGAACGCTACACGATGCCCGGGTTCAAAGTCTTCAAGTCAAGAATTCCAAACCCCAACGAGGACACTCATGTCACTACCTGGGACCACCCGGTCCAAAGCCTCGTTTGGGACGACTTTACCGCCAAGGCAGATCACGAATACGAATACATCTTCCATCCTCTCAAAGGAAAACCTAAGAACCTCGACCGGAGTGAAAAGCCGATCTGCATTCGCGTTAAGACCGAGCCGCTCTTCAGCAAAGGAACTCACGACGTCTTCTTCAATCGAGGCGTCGCAAGCAGCCAAGCATATCGCCGTCAATTTGGTAATACGCCGCCAGATAAGTTGAAGCCCAAGGAAAAATCCGAGAAAGCGCTTCAATGGCTGACACGCGATCTTGATGAAGCGATCTTCAAGTTCATACGCAACGCGAAAAAAGGTGACACACTGCTCGGATGTTTCTACGAATTCCGCTACCCACCCGTGGCAAGGGAGCTCAAAGAGGCGATCAAGCGCAAGGTGAATGTCCATCTGATCGTCGACGGCAAGGTCAACGAACACACCGTTACTGATAAAAAGACCGGCAAGAAGACGAAGGTTAAGAGTTTTCCACGAACGGAGAACCTGAAGATGCTGGAGGATGCCGGTATCGGTAAAGCAAACTTCACTCTCCGGCAGGCCAAGCCGAGAAATATCCAGCACAACAAGTTTATGGTGCTCCTGAAGGGCGCGAAGAAAAAACCGACCGAAGTGTGGACCGGCTCAACTAATATTTCCGCGGGCGGTTTCAGTGGGCAGACCAACGTCGGACACTGGGTGCGCAATCCCGACATAGCGAAACAGTATTTAACTTACTGGGAGTTAATGAAAACGGATCCGGGTGCAAGAAAAGGCTTCGACACAAGCAAGTCCAGAAAAGCGAATAAGGCTCTGCACGATGCAGTCGCAAAGCTTCACGACGTGCCAACGGTGATAGAAAAGATCAATAGTGGCTGTGTCTCCGTCTTCAGCCCGCGATCCGGACTCGACGTGTTGGATCTCTACGTGCGGCTGGTCGACTCAGGTAAATCCTGTTCATGTGTGACCCTTGCATTTGGCGTCAACGACAGGTTCAGAAAGGAACTGCTTGACAACACTGCGCTGAGCCACATCGTATTCATGCTCCTCGAAAAGCAGGACGCGCCGAATCCACGGAGCACGAAGGAGTTCGTGGCCCTTACTACGAAAAATAACGTTTACGAGGCGTTTGGTTCCTTCCTTTCCGATCCCGTTTATCAATGGGCGCGCGAAACAAACACGCGACAACTCCAGCTGAACCAACACGTCGCCTACATCCACTCGAAGTTTCTGTTGATGGATCCTTTGGGCGCGGATCCGATCGTGGTAACCGGATCGGCGAACTTCAGCGAAGCATCGACGAACGACAACGATGAGAACATGCTCATCATTCGCGGCGACCAGCGTGTCGCGGATATTTACTTCACGGAGTTCAATCGCCTGTTCAACCACTATTACTTCCGCTCAGTAGTAGAGACGATAAAGAAACGGAATGGACACAGTTCGGACGGCAGTCTGTTTCTGGCGGAGGATGATCGTTGGCTGGAGAAGTACGAGCCCGGAAAGCTGCGCACGAAACGTTTGAACCTGTATACGGGGATGGAAGGAGCCGAGACGTTAAAGTGTGGTTGAGCAAATAGGTCGTATAAGTCCGATAGGACCTATACGACCTATATTTTTGATTACTCCGCTTTCAGAGCTGACTCAATCGCGGACTTCAGACTTGCATAGGAATTGTCGGAGATGCGCTTGCCGTTGATGTAGAGCGTTGGCGTGCCGTTGACACCAAGCTTATGCCCGTCCATCAGGTCGCGCTGAACCTTCTCAGCAAACTTCCCGCTATCAAGCGACGCGTCAAACCGAGCACGATCAAGACCAACCTCAGTCGCATACTGTCTGAGCTTGTCAATACCGAGCGCAGACTGGTTACGGAAAAGTACCGTCGCATACTCCCAGTACTTACCCTGCTCGCGCGCGGCCTCGGCAGCTTCGGCAGCCTTGCGCGCGTTCGCGTGCTGTGAAAGCGGGAAGTCGCGCACAACCAGTCGCACCCGATCGCCAAACTCATTCACAATCTGATCGAGCACCGGATGCTGTCGCGCACAGCTCGGACATTCGAAATCGGTAAACGCGACGATGGTGACTAACGCTTTCGCAGTTCCCTTCACCGGCTGATCGTCGGTTGCGATGTCGAATGCGGGCGACTCAGGAGCAGTAAGATTTGTCTCAACCTTCGACGCGCGTCGCAACTGTCCGGCGAGTGCAAGCGTCGCTTCCTGCTCTTTGCTCTCCTGCATGTACTGAATGATCTGAGCTTTGGTCTGTGCGAAGTCGCCGCTGATCCGCTCTTTGTTTTCGTTATAAAACGCCTGTGCTTCGGCGTCCGTCACGCGCGGGACTTTCGCGCTGACTTCTGTGTCGAGCAGCGCGCGTGTGGTGACGCCTTTCTTCTGTGCTTCCTGTGTGAGCAGCGTGTCGTTGATCTTCAGCTCGAGATCCTGCTTGCGCAGCGCATAGACCTGTTCCTGAACATTGAAAATCAACGGGCGCAAGCTGTTTTCGATGTCGCCCATCGTGATCTGCTTGTCGTTGACAGTTGCCAACACGCGTGCGCGATCCGCGGCTGTGGCGGCCGGCGCCGTTGCCTTCGCAAGAACCTTCACCTGGGCCGCGGCCCGCAACCGCTCGGCAAGCTTTTGCGCCTGCTCCTGCTGACGCTGGTAGCGGAGATACTCGACGATGTTGTTCTTCTCGTTTTTGAACTCCCCTTGAATCTTCGACTTGTTCTGATCGTAAAACGCCTGCGCCTCAGCGTCGGTCGGCGTTTGGACCTTGGCAATCACATCGTCTTTAATGACTTGTGACGGGCTAACTCCGCGCTTCTTCGCTTCGCTTTCCAGCAGTATCGAATCGATCTGCAGATCGAGCTCGCGTTCACGGGCTTCGACGACCTGTTTCTGCAACTCTTCCACGCGCGCTTGTGTTTCCGGGCTCAGATCCTGTTTGGTGATCTTCACTCCGTTTACCACACCGAGTATTTCCGGAAGTGGCTTGTCTTCGCACCCACAGTCGACAGTCTGTGCAAAAAGGGGTGCGCTCATCGCAAACATAATTACAAGGGCGAATAAATGTTTCTTCATAAGTTCCATTTCATCTATTAGAGGTTTAGTTGTTGTTACTGATCCAGCCGCTGGAGACGAATTCTCTTTTGGCAGGGTCAATCGCAAGAACGTAAGCACCCATTGCGCCTACGCGACGGTTTGGTCCAAAGGTAATGCTTGGGGTCACGCCGGTGTCGTACTCGTAGAGTCCCTCAAGCGCGGTGATTAGCTTTTCGCGGCTCAAATCTCTTCCCGCGCGCTTCAAGCCTTCCGTGAAGATCTTCGCAGCGGCGAAAGCGTTCAACTTTGCGGATGTGTGTCCCGGCGCAAACTTGTACTTCTCTTCCAGCGCGCGCAACTCCGCCAGCCCTTCGGGCGCGACGTCAGTTGGCACAGTCGGAAACGCGAGGAATACGTGATCCTTAAAACTCAAAGGCAAAGTGTTAATTAAATCTCTGCCTGTGAGTGCGCCGAGAAGAAAAATATGCGGAGTCCAACTCGCGGCTTCCGCCGACTTGATGAACTCCGCCTCCTCGCTTCCCCCAGCGAGAAAGAACACGGCGTCAGCGCCTTCTGCTTTTAGCGCTGTGACTGTCGCCGTCGAATCTTTTGAAAAAGATTTCCTGGCAATGGAAGTCCAGCCGAGCTTGCGGGCTTGATCCTCTACCGCAGCCGCAGCCGTGAGGGACAGCTCGTTCTCGGAGTGGACGATTGCGAGCCGTGACTTTTTCAACTCGGGCTTTTTGGCTGCGAAGTTGACGAGCGCGCGCGCTTGTTGGCCCGCGCCGGGCAACAGGTAAAACAGATTGCGATTTTCCTGTGCACTGGTTTGCGTCAACAGCGTGACTGGTCCCATGAAAGGTATTTCATCGTCTCGCACCACTGCCGCAAGCTCTTTATCGGCGCCGGCGCTCAGGCCGCTGACGATCGCGAATACTTCGCCGTTTTCGATGTGCTTTCTGGCATTCGCTGCGGTCGTCGCTGCGTCAGTGCCTGCGTCGATCGTTTGCAGCTCGATGCGACGGTTGTAGATTCCGCCTTTGTCGTTGACGTTGGCGAAGTAGGCAGCCAGTACATCCTTCATTGCCGCGCCCATCTCGGCGAGCGCGCCGTCTTTCGGCAGGATCGTGGCGACGGTGATAGTTGTTTCTGTTAGACCGGGATCACGATCGGTTTCGATGCGTTTGAGATAAGCGATGAGATCGGCGATGTCTTCGGGAGACATGTTGTAGCGCGGCATCGCCTTGGCTAATTGGTTTCCCGCGGGATCGATCCCGTCCATGAGTGCGCGAGTAAAAAGCTTTTCGTCAAACGCCCCGTGCTTTCGCCCTGATGGATGTGTATGGCCGTAAGCCTTGATCATGTTGGACCACGTCAGATTCCCCGCAGTTACGCCGCCCTCGGTTTTGCCTTCCCCGCGAAGGCCGTGACAGCCGGCGCAGTTCAGAGTCGACGCCGGCACGTCAAAATCACCGAGCATCGCCGTGATCTCTTTTCCGGAGGGGCTCTCACCGCGCATGTACAGAGCCTTACCGCGTCTCTCCTGCGGCGTCAGGCCGGGTTGTTTCGGCGCTGGCGTTTGTTGGGCCACCGTCGCCAAAAGACCACCCGACAGGGTGAGCACAAAGGCCGCCAACAACATACCCACGAAGCGAGACTCTGCCTTCACTTCTCTGCCGCCCGATTTGAGGCGGAACTCTGCCCTTCCGGCTACGGCTCTGCCGCCTGATGTGAGGCGGGGTTCCGCCTTCACTTCTCTGCCGCCCGATTTAAGACGGAACTCTGCCCCTCCGGCTACGGCTTTGCCGCCTGATGTGAGGCGGGGCTCCGCCTTCACTTCTCTGCCGCCCGATTTAAGACGGAACTCTGCCCCTCCGGCTACGGCTCTGCCGCCTGATGTGAGGCGGGGCTCCGCCCCGCCGTCCCGCCTATTAAAGATACCTGGGGCTATGCCCCTGGTTCGGGGCTTTGCCCCAAAAGCGCTTGGGCGGAGCCCGAACCAGGGGCGCAGCCCAAACCAAATACTTAAATTCGACGGCGGGGCAGAGCCCCGCCTCACATCAGGCGGCGGAGCCGTAGCGAGAGAGCCAAAATCTTGAGGCGGAGCCGTGGCGCGAGCGCCAAACAACCCTTCACGCAGAGCCGCGAAGAACTTTGATTTCTGGTTCATGCTACTTGGTGCCTTTGTCGCCTTTATCGTTGACGACGCTCTCAACAACTTGCACAAGCTCAGCGACGTTGGCCATGCCGAATGCTTTCTTCCACAGTCCGGTTGGTTCGTTGCCGATGATGAAAATCGTCGTGTGATCGTCTTTCTTCTCGACGTACTGGCCCAGCTTGTAGAGCGCCCAATCAAGATTCTCTTTCTTGCCCGTTAGAAAAACCCAGCCCGGACCGGCGTTAAACTTCTTCGCGTACTCTTTCATCCGCGCCGGCGTATCAACCTCCGGGTCGACTGTGATCGAAACGAGGAATACATCCCGCCCGACGCGATCACCGAGTGCTTCCTGAATCTTCTCCATGTTGCGGTTCATCGGCGGACATACCGAAGTGCAGGTGGTGAAGAAGGCGTTGACTACGACCGTCTTGCCTTTGAGCACGTCCGAGTAGAAACGCACTTTCTTGCCGTCCTGATTAATCAGCTCAACGTCAGTGAAGTAGCTCGCGGCCGCCGAAGCCTTTTCCGAAGTCATGTGCGAATGATCGTGGGGGGCGGGCGGCACCGCAGGTTTAGTAACCTGGCCCGGCGCCGGCCCCCCAACCTGCGCCTGGGCCAAGCAGTCGTCTGTCTTCACGAAGACAGCAACTACTAATATGAATAGTATGAGAACTTGTCTTGTCATTTACTTTGATCCTTCCGCGGTGGCAGTAACACTCTTGCCTTCCATTGCTTCGTTGATGATTTGCACTAACTGACTTGTATTCGCCAAACCGTAAGTACGCGTCCAGGTTCCGTGTGCGTCATTGCCAATAAGTATGGTGGGCGAATGATCTTCTCGACGCGCTGACGACGCGCCGAGAGCACGCAGCAGTTCGTCAACCTCCGGTTTGTTCCCTGTAACAAACGTCCAACCTTCACCGGCATGGAATTTCGCGCCCCACGCTTTAAGCCGTTCGGGCGTGTCGGTCGCTGGATCGACGCTGATGGAAATGAAGCGAACGTCGCGACCGACTTTGTCGCCCAGTTCTTTTTGCACGCGCGCGAAAGTTGCGCCGAGCGGCGGACAGATTGTCGTGCAGGTAGTAAAGATGAAATTGATAACGACTGTCTGGCCTTTGACCAGGTCAGTATAGAAATGAATCTTCTTTCCGTTCTGATCGAGCAGCTCGGTATCGGGGATATTCATTTTGGTGGCGCCCACATCGTGGGATACAGGTGTCGCTTCGATCGTCGCCTCCTCATGCTTGTCGAGGCGCAGATTCATGCCACACTTCGGACACTTGCCCTTCGACTTCGCCTTCACATCCGGGTGCATAGGACACGAATAGGTCTTCTGCGCTTTCTTCGTCGCTGTTTTAGTGCTGTGGTGCGGCGTCTCCTTCTGCGCCTGCACGGGAATAAATGCGAGCGCGCAAATAAGCAGGCCAAGGGTTAGACAATTAAGACGCATGTTGCTCCTTTGTAGGGGTGGCCCTCCGTGGCCACCCCACTCTTATCTCGCTGGGGTGGCCACGGAGGGCCACCCCTACAGTTCATTGTGTGGTCGCTGCCGTAGTCGCCGCCGTTGTCTGTAATGTCAGATAGGGCAGTTGCCGGAAATTCACTCCCTGCGATCGGCTCTCGACGAAGATGAAATACAAGCCCGATTGCGGAACTTTTATGTCGAGCTCATAAACGCCGTCGCCTACTGATTGCGCGAAGTCACGTTTCTGCCAGGTTCCCGACGTCAGCATCGTCAACACACGCACGTCCTTCAGATCACTCTTCGCTCGAGACGTTGCGGTGTCGATGAGCTTAAAGCGGAGCTTGTAGTTTTCTCCGACAGGTACTTGCTTGTCTTTGCCCAGGTATTCGATTCGAAGCGCGACTTGTTTTTCGCGCGGCACATCCGGATTCGGCTTTGCCTCGGCACTGAAGCAGTGCGTGAGACGCGGCGAGTCGAGCAGGAACGCGACGTCGTAGACGCCGCTCTTCGGCAGTTTGGTCGTGGTGGTGTAAACGCCCGACGTGGTTTCGCGCAACGATCGATCGACCACGGCCACCGCGCGTGGCTTGCGGCGATAGTTCTGAAAGCTACCCATCGGAGCGGCCATGCCTTCCGAGTAGTAATAGATGACGCCGTCAGCAGGATTCGCGAGTAGTACCGAGTTTCCTTCCGGAGCAGGCACCATGACATCGGCGCTGCTCTCTACTTCAGCTTCCGCAGGCGCAGTCTGTCCACCGGGAAATTTCGCGACGTCGGGGTGACCCGTTAAAGTGCTGAGACGGATCATGCTGACTTCAGTCGAACCGCTTGAACGGACATAAGCAAACGTGTCAGTGAACGCGACTTGATCCGGACCCTTCTCAACACTGATCGTGTGGGCAAGACGGTTCGTCGAGGCATCAAAAACGTAAACGACATTCTCTTTCGTATTTGGCACGAAGCCCCAACGACCGCCGGGTGCAAAACGCACATTCCTGATGCCCGGCTTCACTTGAATACGCGTCGCGATTTGCTGACCGCGCGTATCGACAACGGTGATACTTCCCTCGGCTTCGTTCACCACGTAAAGAGCGTTGCCGAGCTTTGAGAAAGCGACCGACGTGGCTGGAGCACCCGTTTTGAGATCTTTGACTTTCGCAAGTTTCTGAATGTCGACAACCGAGAGAGTGCCGTCGTCCTCGTTGGTGACGAATGCGAACCTATTTTCCGCGCTGAACTCGAGCTCGTGCTGTCCTTTTCCAGTCGCAACCTGGCCCACCACCTTCAATGTAGTGGTATCAATCACCGTCACGCCACCTTCGTTACCGACCCACAGGTATCGCTCATCGGGTTGTAACCGAACGCGTGCCGGCTTCACGCCAGCATCGATATTCGTGACGACTTTCCATGTGTTGGTGTCGACGACAGCAACCTGGTTAACGAGCGGCATGCTGACGAAAAGCTGTTCGTCACTGCTCTTCTGGACCCAGTCCTCACCCGGGCTCTTCAGCATCACGAGCGTCAGGAGTTTGCTTGCGCCAAAACCAAGCAGCGGGTCGATGACGGAGATATTCGCTTCCTCGTTTAGCGCGAGCAGGTAGTAGGTATTGAGATCCACATCAGGACGCGACCGGAGACTGCCCTGTAGAAACGACTGGACTTTTTCGCGGCACGTCTTGTCATCAGTCGCGCTCTCTCCACGCTGTGACAACCAGACGGCCGGTTTCACTCCGGAGAGCGGGGTCTTGCTCGCTTTGTCATGAATCTTGAAACGAACAAGAGCTTCTTTTGCCTCCATCAGCTCGGACGACTTGCCGGCTTCTTTGATCGGCTCGATTGTGAACTCGACCTCGACCCCTTCGCGCTCGAACTTTTGTGGAGCAGGTGTTTGCTGGGCCGACGCAGAATTTGTGATTGCCAGTGCGGCGAAGACAAATATCAAAACGCGCGTGATCGCCTTCAAGTCGCGCATCGTGCTGCAGAAAGATCTGACAGAGACGACTGCATCGTTGGCGTAGTCGAGAATCGCACGACGCAGTTCCGGCGATTCCTGGAAAATAAAAAGTGTGCGACCGTTGTTCTGCTTGATGTTGTCGATTGCGAAGCCGCGACAGCGCAGAAAGCTGGTTAGCGTCAGATCGGTCGTCTGGTACGTCTGTTTTAACTCTGAGGTAATCGAGTCCATGATCGTTTTCATCTTGTTGCTTTTTGAGAATGCGGCACACTTCAGTTTCGCTGAGCGACGGCCTGCTCACTTGAGAACAGGCCAGTCGACACAGCCATGAACTAAAATGTGATTTGAATTTGTCGAGTGTTAAAGAAAGGAGCCTTAGTTGCTGCAGGGCGAACCTGTGCTCTGCACCGCGAGCTCGTTAAGCGCCGCGATGATGGCGTCTGCGTCGCTCAGAAGCTCCTGCCCGGTCGGACCAACACTCGGATCCTGGTTGAGTTTGCCGGCGCTGATCATGTCGTTGACCTTCTTCTGGAAATCTCTGACCTTCGTAACGGAGTTGCAGAACTTGCCCTGATCGAGCGTCAACGAAACGCCGTCGAGCTGACCCAAAAGGCCGGGACGATCCTTGGTCTCGGCTTGCTTGCCTGAGATTTGGATAATCTGAACTTTAGCTTTGAGCTGATTGATCATGGATTGCACTTCGCTGACCGTCGTCGCGTGAGCCAGCGGGGCAGCGACGAACATAGCGAATGCACATACAATTGCGGCGAACGAAATCTTCTTCATCATTGATTTAATATCTTCCTTCATCTTGGTGGATTTAGCGCAGGTACCAACCGCTCGGGAACATGGCTTCAGCGCGCACCACCCTTTGAGCAAGGACTGTGCCTTTGCGCTAACCGTTGCAAATATGTGTGAACGAGAGAATTAGTGAAAAAGATGTGTTCCGCAGTGGAACATTAGCGACGGGTTCTGCCACAGCTTGGATCACGAGGCGTTCGCGCGTCGTCGTCCGACTTAACGCCGAAGGCGTTCGCTAATTTCAGCCCAAGGTTGGAGCGAAGCGACAACCTTGGGTATAAACCAAAAAAACAAACAAAAACCCTGAAAGGGTTCGGCGCTTGGCGAACCCTTTCAGGGTTAATACGGAATTTGAATTTGCGATCCCAGGGTTCTCGCTGCGCTCGAACCCTGGGCTGAAATTAGCCAACGCCTTCGGCGTTAAGTCGAACAATCACGCTACGTCGAACAATCACGTTAAGTCGAACAATCACGCTACGTCGAACAATCGCGTTAAGTCGAACAATCACTCCACGCCGTCAACGTACAAATCAATTACGGCGTTACGCGGAAGATGCCCCACAGCCCGTTGTCGAACTGGAAGGACGACTGCGTGCGGTAGAGGTAATCACCCGTCACGCCTCGTGCGCCTCCAGCGCCGTTCTGTGGTACAGCGTCCATGTGATTCGACGCGCCGTGACCCTGCTGGGCACCTTTCCACTCAGAGAGTGGATTGTTGCCAATCTGGGTCGAGTTGTTGATGTATGGCTCCTGCTGCCAGATGTGACCATGAACCTGGAACACGTTGTTGCGCGCGTGACCATTTGCACTGAGCACGCGGAAGCGAACAGGCGTTCCAGCCTTGGCCGTGAACACAGGAGTCACAGGGTCGCCGTTAACCTGCGCGTTCGACAACGAGTTCGTGTAGTCGAATGCACGAGTCTGCTCGAGTGGCAGATCAGGCTCGTAGCCCAATCGCTTCCACATCGGCTCGCTGCGATAGTTGAGGGCCTTCTGACCGGAGTCTTCCGGATCCTCTTCACCCGCTACGTTCGGCACTGCGGCCGCATCACCCTCGAGTTCACTGCGACGCATGTTGATGTCAGTCTGGAACTGGAGCACGAATTCACGGAACGAGGTGCCGTCGGTCTTGCTGACGGTCGCCTGCGCGCGCGAGTTCGCGTCTTCAATCCAGGTCGCGCCCTGCGGCTCGATGATGAGTGAACCGATAGCGCCCTTGTTCGAGTGCTTGATCGGGTCAGACGAGATCAGGTTGGTCGC
>Ga0070689_100000947_pt1 | contig 18061 bp, 16 predicted proteins | sample KBSS23HmetaG_FD_64669 | JGI IMG/M metagenome (GOLD analysis project Ga0070689, IMG submission 64669) | Switchgrass rhizosphere microbial communities from Kellogg Biological Station, Michigan, USA - KBS S2-3H metaG | ecosystem: Host-associated > Plants > Roots > Rhizosphere ...
GGCAGGATGTAGACCGGGATGCCTTTCGGCACGAACAGGCGGAAGAAGCCGAGGCCGTTCTTGTAGAAGCCGTAGACCAGCACGGTGAGGAACACCAACAGCGCCAGCGCCGCAGTGATGATGATGTGGCTCGTCACCGTGAAGGTGTAGGGGATCAGCCCGATGATGTTGGCGACCAGAATGAACATGAACAGCGTGAACACCAGCGGGAAGAACTTCATGCCCTCCTTGCCGGCGGTGCTTTCTATGGTGTTGGCGACAAACTCGTAGGACAGCTCCGCGATCGATTGCAGCCGCCCCGGCACCAGCGCCCGGGCCGAGCTGCCACCCATCAGCAGCGCCCAGATGCCGACCACGGTGATCGCCATAAACAGCGCCGAATTGGTGAATGCGATCTCGTGCCCGCCGATGTGGCCGAGCGTCACGATGTTGTGGATTTCGAACTGATGAATGGGATCGGCCATCGCCGGAAGCTTCCTGCAGTCTTGTTGCCTAGCCTACTTTGGCTGTTGTCCCGGTCCGCTGGAAACACCCGCGGCGCGCATCACGTTGATGACGCCGGCGGCAAAGCCGAGCAAGAGAAACACCATCATCCCCCACGGCGAAATTCCGAGCCACTTGTCGAGCGCCCAGCCGATGAACGCGCCGACCAGAACACCGGCGACCAGTTCGGTGGAGAGACGGAAGCCGCGGGCGAGAGCCGACGGATCGCTCTTCGAACTGGACCCAGCTTCGACTTGCCGGCCCGGTCCTTTCTGGTGGGCCAGCCGTTCGCCGAGACGCTGGAGCCTCGCGGAGAGAGCGGCCTCTTCGGCTGACCGGTTGCTGTTTCCGCTCTCCTCGCCCGTGTCTCCGGCCATGCTTGGCGGCCCTCAATTCGACACCGGCGTTGCGAGCAAACCCAGGTAATTCCTGCCGTCCCAAAAAGCCGCGCGGACCATAGTGTTTGGGGGAAAGCGAGTCAAGAAACCGCTGCATTGCGAAATGCCATTGAAAGAACAGTGTTTTCAAGTGTTTCCGCTGCGTCATCGAAGCGGTGGGAACCAGCGTAGCGCGCGCTTCGTTGCGACCTACGGCAATGCTAGGTTTGAGGTTCGCCGAAGCCGCTGAAAAACCGGTCGCGAGTCGCATCCCCGGCTCGCCCAGGGAGACCAAAATGAATCGTTTTGCCCCAATCGGCGCCGCCCTTCTGGTTCTGCTGGCCGGGCTCGCCGGACCGAGTCGTGCCGAAGCCCAGGCTCCGGCGATGCAGAATGAATCTGCCCCGCCGCCCGCGCCGGATGATGGCCGCTACAGCTTCCATCGCATAGGCGACGGCTTCGTCCGGCTGGATTCCCGCACCGGGCAACTGGCGCAATGCGGGTGGGCCGCGACCGGCTGGTCCTGCAAGATGGTGCCGGACGAACGCGCGGCGCTTGAAAGCGAAATGGGCCGGCTGCAACGCGACAACGCCGAACTGAAGAAATCGCTGTTATCGCGAGGCCTCGAACTGCCGAGCGGTATCGTGGCCGAAGCCCCGGTGGCGCCGCCGGTGCCGCCCGCCAATGTACCGGACCCGTCCGTCAAGGAGCCGAAAATGCCGAGCGACGCCGAGCTCGACCGCGCGTTTTCGTTCATGAAGAACGTTTGGCGCCGGCTGGTCGATATGATGGTCGATCTGCAGCGGGATATTCAGAAGAAAGGCTGACGGGGTTCCGCCGTGTCCGGCCGTCTTTCGGCGATTCGCAACGTCGCGCCGCAATTGCTGACCAGCGCGGAGCTTGTCATCGAAACCCCCGGCGAGGGCTTCACCGACATCACGCCGGAGGCCGCGCGCTTTGTCGAGCAAAGCGGGGCTGGCGACGGCATGCTGCTGCTTTATCTGCGCCACACCTCGGCATCGCTCGTCATCCAAGAGAATGCTGATCCGGATGTGCAGACCGATCTCGTCACAGCGTTGCATCGCCTCGCGCCTGCCGATGGCCCCTGGGTGCACACTGCCGAGGGCGCCGACGACATGCCGGGGCACATCAAGGCCATGCTGGCTGGCGTTTCGCTGCACGCTCCGGTGCGCGGCGGCGCTCTTGCGCTTGGTACTTGGCAGGGCATCTATCTGGTCGAGCACCGGGCACGCCCACACCGCCGCGAGGTCATGCTGCAATTCATCGGCAGCAAGGCTTGATCTGACGATTTAGCCGCGTGCATTGCCCGGCGTGAATATTGTAGATTTAGCGCATGAGCGACCCGCACTACCGCTTGGTAATTGCCGACGATCATCCGCTGTTCCGCGGCGCCTTGCGCGAGGCGGTGACAGGGTTGATCGAGCACGCCGAAATCGCAGAGGCCGGGACTTTCGAAGAGGTCCCGAAGCTGCTCGACAAGGTCGGCGAGGTCGATCTGATCCTGCTCGATCTTTCGATGCCCGGTGTGCGCGGCTTCTCCGGGCTGATGTATCTGCGTGCGCAATATCCCAGCGTGCCGGTGGTGGTGGTGTCAGCCAACGATGACCCGGCGGTGATCCGCCGCTGCATGGATTTCGGCGCCTCGGGCTTCATTCCGAAGACGCTAGGCATCGAGCAGATGCGCCAAGCCGTCAAGCGCGTGCTCGGCGGCGGGGTGTGGACGCCGCCCGACGTCGATCTGACCGGCGGCGCTGATGCTGAGACCGCAGCGCTGATGGCGCGGCTCGGAACGCTGACGCCGCAGCAGGTCCGCGTCTTGATGATGCTGTCGGAGGGCATGCTCAACAAGCAGATCGCCTACGAGCTGTCGGTGTCGGAGGCGACGGTGAAGGCCCACGTCTCGGCGATCCTGCAGAAGCTCGGCGTCGACAGCCGTACGCAGGCGGTGATCGCTGCCGCCAAGATCGAGCTTGGCCAGTGGCCACAGGCCGCGAACCAGAATTGAGTTCACTCCGCCGCGGCGACCCGCGGCACGCGCCATTGTGCCATCAGCGCGCGGAGCGCCGCGGGCTTGAGCGGTTTGCTCAGCACCTGAACGTCCTGCTCGCGGGCGGCGTCGCGTACATGCGGCGAGCGGTCGGCGGTGATCAGGATCGCCGGCAGCTCAGCGCCGAACCGGCGCCGCAGCTCGATGATGGCGTCGAGGCCGTTGCCCTTGTCGAGATGATAATCGACCAGAAGGCCGTTGGGCGCGACTTGCGACTCGGCGATCGTATCAATAGCGGTCGCGAGGTCCGGCGCTTTGAGCACCCGGCAGCCCCAGCCGCCGAGCAGCGCGTCCATGCCGTCCAGCACCTTGGGCTCGTTGTCGATGCACAACACGGTGGTGCCGATGAGCCGCCCGCGGTCGACGGTGGCGAATTCGCGCGGCGCCTGCACCAAGGGCACAGCGCTCGACAGCGGCATTTCGACTGAGAAACGCGAACCGCGCCCGGGCACCGAGATGAGATCGATCTTATGATCGAGCACGCGCCCAATGCGTTGTACGATCGAGAGGCCGAGGCCCAAGCCGCGCGCCACCTTGGCGCCTTCGTCGAGGCGATGGAATTCGCGGAAGATGATCTTCTTCTTCGACGCGGGAATACCGAGACCGGTGTCGTAGACGTCGATGCGCAGGTTGCCCCCCCGCAACCGGCAGCCAAACAGCACCCGGCCCTTCGGCGTGTATTTGATGGCGTTGGAGACCAGGTTCTGCAACAGCCGCCGCAGCAGCCGCCGGTCGGAGCGGATGGTAAGCGAGCATGGCACGTATTGGAGATCGAGACCCTTCTCGCGCGCTAACGGAGAGAACTCGACTTCGAGCTGGCGCAGCATCTCGTCGATGCGGAAGCTGACGAACTCCGCCCGCATCGCGCCGGTGTCCAATCGCGAGATGTCGAGCAGCGCGCCGAAAATCTCCTCGACCGCGTCGAGCGAGGCATCGACATTGCCGATCAGGCGGGCGTTCTCGCCGTCGCCTTCCCGTTCCATCAGCGAAGTCACATACAGACGCGCGGCGTTGAGCGGTTGCAAAATGTCGTGGCTCGCGGCTGCAAGAAAGCGCGTTTTCGAGACGTTGGCCTCCTCGGCATCGCCCTTGGCGCGGCCGAGCTCGGCATTGAGCCTCGTCAGCTCGGTAGTTCGCTCGCGCACCCGCATTTCCAACGTCGCATTGGCGCGCTCCAGTGCTTCGGCGGCGACGACGCTCGGTGTGATGTCGGTTGCGGTGGTGACGATGCCGCCGTCCGGCATGCGGTTGGTGCGGATCTCGACGACCAGCCCGCGATCGGGGAAGCGCTTCAGATATGGATCGCTCTCGGACACATAGTGCGCGAGCCGCTCGCGCACGAGCGTATCGATCGGGCCCGGGCCGAGCGCGCCCTGTTCGGCGTTATGGCGGACGATCTCTTCGAGCGTGACACCGGTGCGGGTCAACTCGGGCGGCAGGTCGAGAATTTCGCCGAACTGGCGGTTCCAGCAGACCAGCCGCATGTCTTTGTCGTAGACGGCGATGCCCTGACGCACGTGGTCGAGCGCGGTCTGCAGGATTTCGCGGTTGTAGTGGATCGCCGCGTTGGCGTCGTCGAGGAGCTTCAGCGCCGCTTGGGTCGAGACCGTCCGCTTGCGCAGCAGCAGCGACAGCACGAGCCGCGACGAGGCCGCCCCGATCGCGGAAGCGAGCTGGTGCTCGGCGTAGCGCAGGAGCTGAAAGTCCGCCTCCGCGTCGGGTTGGAGGTTGATGCGCCGCGCAGCAGCAAAGCTTTCGAACGAGGAGCGGGTGCGCTCCTCGCCGAGATAGCGGGCGACCGTCGAGGTCAGCTCCTCGACGGTCACCGACGAGCGCCACAGCCGGAAGCTCGGCGTCATCGGCGCCAGCCGCGTCGGCACGAACAGGTCGGCTTGCATCCGTTCGATCGCGCTCGGCGCGCGCCCGGTCGAGAAGCCGATGGTTGCGAGGATGTTGAGCAGGAAGCTCCACATCACGCCGTGAACGAGTGGCGGCAACTCCATCCCGAACAGGTGCTGCGGCCGCAGCCAGTCGACGCCCCACGGCCCGGCGGCGAGGAAGGTGTTGTCGACGAAGGTCGGTAATAGCAGCGTATAGGCCCAGGTCAGGATGCCGACGGTCATTCCGCCGATGGCGCCGCGGGCGGTGGCGTTCCGCCAGATCAGGCCGATGAAGAACGCCGGCGCGAGCTGCGCAATGGCGGCAAAGGCGAGGATGCCGATGGCGGCGAGCTGGGAATCGCCGGCGAAGCGGTAATACATGTAGGCGAACAGGAGGATCACGAAGATCGCAAGCCGCCGCACAGTGAGCAGCAGGGAGCCGACGTCCTCGCGGCCGGTGATCAGGGCCTCGCGCCGCTGCAGCACCCACGGCACGACGATGTCGTTCGACACCATGATGGCGAGTGCGACGGTTTCGACGATCACCATGGCGGTCGCGGCGGACAGCCCGCCGACAAAGGCCGCGATGGTCAGCACGCTCGATCCGGCCTGCAATGGCAGCGCCAGCACGAACATGTCGCCGTCGACTTGGCCGCCCGGGAAGGTCATTAGGCCCGCGATGGCGATCGGCACCACGAACAGGTTGATCAGCACGAGATAGATCGGGAACATCCATCTTGCGCGTTTGATCTCGCGTTCGTCGTTGTTCTCGACGACGGCGACGTGGAATTGCCGCGGCAGCAGGAGGATGGCGAAAAACGACAGCAGCGTCATTGCCAGCAGGGTGTCGAGCGGCGGCTCCCGCGTCAGCACCGAGGCGGCGAGCGGTGAATTCATAGCTTTGCTGAACAGCGCGATCGGACCGTCGAACATCCAGAAGGTGACGAAAATGCCGACCGCCAGGAACGACAAGAGCTTGACGATTGATTCCGCCGCCACCGCGAGCATCAGTCCGTCTTGGTGCTCGGTGGCGTCGATGTGGCGGGTGCCGAACAGCACCGCAAACACCGCCATCGACAGCGCGACATAAAGCGCCATGTCGCCGAGCAGGGGACGGCCGACTTCGGCCATCGGCATGCTGTGGGCGATGATGGTTTCCAGCGAGAACGACACCGCCTTGAGCTGGAGCGCGATGTAGGGAACCGTGCCGATGATCGCGATCAGCGCGACGGTGGCGGCGACGGCCTGGCTCTTGCCGTAGCGCGCGGCGATGAAGTCGGCGATCGAGGTGATGTTCTGTGCCTTGGCGAGCCGCACCACGCGGACGATTACCGGGGCGAACAGCCCGATCATCAACACCGGCCCGATATAGATGGTGAGGAACTCGTAGCCGCTCCGCGAGGCCGAACCGACCGAGCCGAAGAACGTCCAGGAGGTGCAGTAGATTGCCAGCGACAGCGGATAGATCAGCAGCCGGGCGCGGCTGTCGCGGCCAAGCCGGCGAATGCGATCCCCGTAGCTTGCCACCAGGAACAAGAGCCCGATGTAGCCGAGCGCAACCGCGATGACGACCCAGCCTTGCAGCATGCCGTGTGTCCACCGGGGACTTCGGCCCGCTGTCCGGGCTTGAAGTGGCTGTCCCCAGGGGCAATCATCACAGAACCCGCGGCCTTGTCCACCGTTGAGGGCCGAAACTGAAATCTAAGTCGGGGCAGAGGCTTAGGTGATATCCAGGAGCAAACCATGCTGAAGAAATTCCAGGACTTCGCGATCAAGGGCAATGCCTTCGACCTCGCCGTCGGCGTCATCATCGGTGCGGCCTTTGGCGCCATCGTGTCGTCGCTGGTCGGCGACATTTTCATGCCGATTGTCGGCGCGGTGACCGGCGGCCTCGATTTCAGCAACTACTTTGTCGGTCTGTCGAGCAAGGTGACAGCCGATACCTTGGTTGACGCGAAGAAGCAGGGCGCGGTGCTGGCGTGGGGCAACTTCCTCACCCTAGTGATTAATTTCCTGATCGTAGCCGGCGTGATGTTCGGTCTGGTCAATCTGATCCAGCGCAGCCGTCAGAAAGAGGATGCCAACCCCGCCGCTGAGCCGCCACGTCAGGAAGTGTTGCTGACCGAAATTCGCGATCTGCTGGCGAAGCGTCCGTAAGTTCTTTCAGATTGGCGTGCGACCCCTACCGCGCACAAATTTTTTTGGTATGGCTTGATCTTTGCCGGCAACGGACGCAATTTTGACTCCGCGCCCTTGGTCCGGCCGCGGAGTGGAGCACTCAGCGCATGCCCGAGCAATTTCTGGATGAAATTCGAATGCCCGTCGCTGACGGGTCGTCGGAAACGGGCGACGTCAGTTCGTTGACCCCACGGGAACGCCAAGTGCTCGCGCAGATCATGGCCGGCGCGTCCAACAAGGAGGCTGGCCGCACGCTCGGCATCAGCCCGCGCACGATCGAGGTGCACCGCGCCCGTATCATGGAAAAGCTCGGCGCCAAGAACGCCTGCGATCTCGCCCGGATCGTGCTGCGCCAGGGAGCCCGGCACTGACGCCTGGTCAGTGTCCCAATTCTGAAATTCGCGCATCGACCGCCACACTAGCGTTTGACGACACTCCCCCGGCGCGGCATTGATCGCGACGATGGCGTCTCCTCCGATTCCAGCGAAACGCGAGTGGCGGCGCGCCGCGGAAACGCTGTCGATCGCGACCTTGGGCGGCATCGCGCTGAATTGGCTGGGTTTTCCCGCCGGCTTGGTCACCGGCTCGCTGCTCGGGGTGGCGACGGCGGCGCTGTGCGGCCGGCCGGTGCATGTCCCGGTGCCGCTGTCGCGAGTCATTTCAGTCGTGGTCGGAATTTCGCTCGGCGCCGTGGTGTCGCCTGAGACGCTCAAGGGTCTCGTGGCATTTCCATTGAGCGTTCTGGTGCTGGCGATTTCGACGCTGTGCATGATCACAGCGACCAGCTCCTATCTCCGCTTTGTCCACGGCTGGGACGCACAATCGGCGCTGTTCGGCTCAAGCCCCGGAGCGCTTGCCCAGGTGATGACGCTCGCCTCCGAATACAAGGCTGACCTTCGCGCCATTGCCATCGTGCAAACCATGCGCGTGGTGGCGCTGACCCTCGGCATCCCCGCCGCGCTGGCTTACTTCGGGCTGACGGTGGAGGGCGGCGGCCTGATGGCGCGCTTCATCGCGGCCGGTCCGCCGTCGGTTGTGGAGCTTGCCGTGCTGGTCGTTGCGTCCACTGTCACGGCCCTGGTGTTTTTCAAGCTGCGGTTGCCGGGCGGGCTGATGTTCGGCGCCATGCTGACGTCAGCTATCCTCCACGGGGCCGGTTTTATTCACTCGATCCTGCCCTGGTGGGTGGCCTATGCGGCCGTGATCGGCATCGGCGCGGTCACCGGATCGCGGTTTGCCAACACCGATCCGTACACATTGCTCCGCTTTCTCGGAGCGGCGCTGGGATCGTTCGCGGTGGCGATGGCGATCGCGTCTTTATCCGTGCTGGCGTTGGCCATGCTGATGTCGGTGCGACCGGCCGATGCGGTCCTGGCCTTCGCCCCCGGCGCCCAGGACACCATGATGGTGCTGGCGCTGGCGCTGCACCTCGATCCGGTGTTCGTCGGTGCGCTGCAGCTGTCGCGCTTTTTACTGGTGTCGATGCTGGTGCCGTTCCTGGCACACCGGATCAGGAACATGCGGCCGGAGGCCAAACGGGCCCATCCGCCGGGTGCGACGCGCCCGGAGGTCGAGGATAAGTCCTTAGACCGTTAGATTTATTCAGCCGCCAGCGGCCGCTGTTTCAGCGGCAGGCCGAGCTCTTGCCAGACCTCGACCAGGGCCTCGGCCAGCGCGTCGATCAGCCCGTCGTCATGATAGGGCGACGGCGCGATGCGAAGCCGCTCGGTGCCCTTCGGCACGGTTGGGTAATTGATCGGCTGGATGTAGATGCCGTGCGCGGACAGCAAGCGGTCGCTCGCCGCCTTGCATTTCTCCGGATCGCCGACCATCACCGGTACGATATGGGTCGGCGAATCCATCACCGGCAGGCCTGCCGCGGTGAGTACGGCCTTGACCCGGGCCGCGCGCTCCTGATGGCGCTCACGCTCCCAGGTCGACGTCTTGAGGTGCTTGATCGCGGCGACGGTCGCCGCGCACACCGCCGGCGGCAACGCGGTGGTGAAGATGAAGCCCGGCGCGTAGGATCGCACCGCGTCGCAGATTTCGGCGCTGGCCGCGATATAGCCGCCGAGCGAGCCGAACGCCTTGCCGAGCGTGCCTTCGATCACGTCGATGCGGTGCATCGCGCCGTCGCGCTCGGCGACGCCGCCGCCGCGCGGCCCGTACATGCCAACCGCGTGCACCTCATCGATATAGGTCATCGCGCTGTAGCGCTCGGCCAGATCGCAGATCGCGTTGATCGGCGCGATGTCGCCGTCCATGGAATAGATGCTCTCGAACGCGATCAGCTTCGGGCGGTCGCCCGCGGCCTTCATCAGCTCTTCCAGATGGGCGAGATCGTTGTGGCGGAAAATCTGTTTGTCGCATCCGGCGTGGCGGATGCCTTCGATCATCGAGTTGTGGTTGTAGGCGTCCGACAGGATCAGGCAATTCGGAATGAGCTTGGCGATGGTCGGGATGCCGGTCTGGTTCGACACATAGCCGGACGTGAACACCAGCGCCGCCGCCTTGCCGTGCAGGTCGGCGAGCTCGCGCTCGAGCTCCACCAGCGGATGATTGGTGCCGGCGATGTTGCGGGTGCCGCCCGCGCCGGTGCCCATCCGCGTCGCGGTTTCGACCATGGCGCCGATCACCTTGGGGTGCTGGCCCATGCCGAGGTAGTCGTTGGAGCACCAGATCACGACCTCGCGCGGGCCCTGCGGCGCATGCCAGATCGAGTGCGGAAAACGGCCGGCGATGCGCTCGAGGTCGGCAAAAACCCGATATCGCCGCTCCTCGTGCAGACGGTCCAGGGCGCGGGCGAAAAACGTATCGTATTTCATGAGAAATCAGGCCTTTGCTCAGCCGCCTTTTGCGTCACAACTGCGCCCCGAGGCCTCCTTTTTAGAAGGCTTCCACGCTGCTTGTCGAGACGGTATTTGGCCACGGATAGGCTCCTGTGTTTGATCGGGTTGCCGCGCACCAGGGCGTGTCCGCTGCCACCCCCGAATGCGGACTGCGGTGCAAGGCTGCGTTGTCCGCTAAGTGCCAGGAGGTGACATCACATTGGGCCGCCGAATTTGCTACCGTATGGCCGCTGGATTCAGAAGGGACCGCCATGACACTTCCACGCCGTACATTCCTGTATCTGGTCGCGGGCGCTGCCGCGTTGCCCGTCGTCTCGCGGTTCGCGCGGGCACAAGACTACCCATCGCGGCCAGTGCGCGTGATCGTGCCCTTTGCGCCCGGCGGCCAGACCGACGTGGTCGCCCGCCTCATCGCGCAACAATTGTCCGATCGCCTTGGAAAGCAGTTCTACATCGAGAATGCAGCGGGCGCTGGAGGCAACATCGGTGCCGGCCGGGCGGCCCAGGCGGCGCCGGACGGCTATACGATCCTTTTCATCGATGCGATCGGCTTCACAGCAAATCTGAGTCTTTACAACAAGGTCCCCTATGACCCGCTGACGGATTTCGATGCAGTCGCGATTGGCGCGACCACGATGCAAGTGCTCGCAGTCAACCCGTCGGTTCCCGCCCAGACGGTGCAGGAGCTGGTGGCCCTAATCAGGGCCAACCCGGGAAAATATAGCTACGGTTCGGCAGGAGTCGGCACCGGGGCGCATCTCACCGGCGAACTATTCCGCACATCGCTCAAGCTCGATCTGGTGCATGTGCCCTATGGCGGGGGAGGCCCGGCGATTGCGGCGGCCGTCGCCGGCCACACGCCGCTTTCCTTCGGCTCGGCCGCGGCGACGATTCCGCAACATCAGGAAGGCAAACTGCGGGCGCTCGCGGTCGGCGGCAATAAGCGATTGAAGGGGCTGCCGGGGGTTCCGACCTTCCGCGAGGCCGGCTATCCCGAGGTGGACTGCAACGCCGTAGTTGGCGTCCTCGCCCCGGCCAAGACCCCGAAAGACGTCATCACGCTGCTCAATCGCGAAATCGCCGCGGCTGTTGCGCCACCGGAGGTGCAGGAGCGCCTGACGACCCTCGGCTTCGAGACCGCCACCGCAACTCCGGAAGAACTGGCATCCTTCTTAAAAGCGGAGATTCCGAAGTGGGCGGCGGTCATCCAGGCTGCGGGCATCAAGGCGAATTGAACTGCCACGCTACCCCTGTGCCGACATTGCCCGCGCGTCCATGAATACACTCCCTAGGCAAAACCACTGCAGGGCAGTTGCTCTTGTTTCCTCGCCGGACGCATAATCGGACATCCGGCCGGGAGGGCTCGCCATGCACAAAGTTTCCATTTCACAATCGATTGTCGACCGGGTGGTGGCCCGACGCGGCCGCGAGCACATTTTCGATGACCTCGTCCCGGCCAAGACCGCGCTGGTCGTGGTCGACATGCAGAATGGCTTCATGCTGCCGGAGGTGGGCCACGCGCCCTGCCAGATGGCTCACGAGATCGTGCCCAACATCAACCGGCTGGCGCAGGTGGTGCGCTCAACCGGTGGCACGGTGATCTGGATCCAGACCGCCTACACCGACGAGACGTTGACCAGCTGGTCGACGCTCTACGGCATGGTTGGCCCGAAGGGCGAGGAGAAGCGGCGGCGCTCGCTATCGGTCGGCGGCAAGGGTTACGAGCTATTCGCCGGCCTCAAGGTCGAGCCGCAGGATCCGATCGTCGAGAAAAAGCGCTACAGCGCCTTCATCCAGGGCTCCTCGAACATCGAAGAGGTGTTGCGCGCCCGCGGCCTCGATACGCTGTTGATCACCGGCACGGTGACCAACGTGTGCTGCGAATCGACCGCGCGCGATGCTATGATGCGCAACTTCAAGACCATCATGGTGACCGACGGCAACGCCGCCAACACCGACGAGGACCACAACGCGGCGTTGGGCAATTTCTATCTGACCTTTGGCGACATCATGTCGACTGATTTCGCCATCGGCTGCCTGACGCGAAACGCGCAGAAGGGCCTCGCCGCAGCGGAGTAAGACGCCTTCACTCGCCCTTGATGTTGGCGGCCTTGATGATCGGGGTCCACAGCGCAATTTCGTTCTTCATCAGGGCGGCCATCTGATCGGCCGTTGCGCTCGCGGCCTCGATGCCGAGCACCTCGTACTTCTTCTTGGTCTCCGGCTCGGTCAGCATTTTCGCGGTGTCGTCGTGCATTTTCTTGACGATGTCCGGCGGTGTCTTGGCGGGCACGAACAGGCCGTACCACGACGACACGTTGAGCCCCGGCACGCCGGCTTCGGCGAAAGTCGGCAGCTCGGGCGCCAGCGGCGAGCGCTCCGGGGTCGATTGCGCCAGCCCGCGCACCTGCCCCGAACGCACCGCCTGGAGCAACGAGCCCGTGGTGTTGAACATCGAATCGATGCGGTTGGTGAGAAGATCGCTCATCGCGCCGGCCGCCACGCCGCGGTAGGGCACGTGAGTGATATCGATGTCCGCCATTTTCTTGAACAGCTCAGCCGTGAAATGCGGCGTCGTGCCGATGCCCGGCGTGGCGAACGTGACCTTGCCCGGATTGGCCTTGGCTTTGTCGATGAATTCCTTCAGCGATTGCGTCGATGAATCTTTGGAGACCACAATGAGGTTCGGATATTTGCCGAGCGTCGAGACCGACGCGAAGTCGGCGATCGGATCGTAATTCAGCGATGGATAAAGCAGCGGCATGATCGGCAGCGACGACGGGCTGAACAGGATCGTGTAGCCGTCGGGCGCGGCATGGGCGGCGGCGTCGTGGGCGATGTTGCCGCCGGCGCCGCCCTTGTTTTCGACGATGACCTGCTGGCCCCAGATCTCCGACAGGCGCGCGGCGGCGATGCGGGCGGTCGCATCGGCCCCGCCGCCGGGCGGGAAGCCGACGATGATCCGCACCACGCGCGTCGGCCACGCCTGGGCGGACGCCATTCGGGGAAGGGCAGGGGTTGCCAGCGCGGCGGTCCCCAAGCGCAGGAATTCACGGCGCGGAAGTTTCATGGTGTCCCTCGTTCAATCCGTGAGCTCGGTGAGGCCCGGCATGGCGAGCCGGTCGATGGCGAACGCCGGATCGACGGTCCCGGCGCGCTGCTCCATCGCCACGAGATTGCGCAATTTCGTGCGCGAGACCTTGCTGGTGGGCTCGAAATAGTCGATCCGACGAAGATAGTCGTAGCTGGCGTCGGCATCTTCCTTGCTCGAACGGGCGACCTTGACCAGAAGTTCGATCGCGTCGTTGCGGTTCGACGGGTCCGCGAGCCAGGCGATGCTTTTGTCGGTCGCTGCAAGAACGCGCTTTGCGGCCGACAGATTCGCAGCGGCCCAGCGCCGGTGCACCGCCATGCCGGTGAAGGGCACGTCCTTGACGTAGTCGGCCGCCAGGCCGAGCGTGACGAAGCCTGCCGCGGCGGCCTGGAAGTTGAGTGGCGGCAGCACGATCGCGGCATCGACGACGCCGGCCTTCAGCGCGGCAAAGCGCGCCGCCGCGACGCCGGCCGGAATGGTGTCGTAGTCGCCCTTCTTGAAGCCGTTCGCGGCCATCATCCGCTCGAAATAGACGGTGGTGATGTCGTTGTCCGCGCCGACCGAGATGGTCTTGCCCTTGAGATCGGTAATCGACTTGAGGTTGGGCTTGCCGATCAGCACGTAGGGAGCCGAGTTGCCGATCACGCGGATGAGCGCCAGCGGCGCACCCTTGTCGATCGCGCGGATTGGGTCGGTGATGCCGACGCTAAGTGCCACGTCGAGCGACCCTCCGGTGAGCTGCTGGGTGACTGCGGCGCCGCTTTGCGCGAAGTTGAGCTCAACGTCGAGGCCTTCGGCTGCGAAGAAGCCTTTGTGCACGGCGACGTAGATCGCCCACAGCGGGGCCTGGCCGCCGAGCGAGCCGGCGATCACCTTGTCCGCCGCCTGGGCAGCAAATCCGACTAAAATCCCGACCAGAAGCAAGGCGCAGCAAAGCATGGCCCGGACGGCGTTCATCGGCATTTCCCCGAGCGCGCCATTTGCTTTGTTGTAATCGGCGGCCGCGCTCACAGTCGCCGATGGCTTCCCAGTGGACCGCGGCGAAACCTCACCGCGGCCAAATCTCACAGGCCCGAATTGGGATCGTGGTAGAGGTCGCCGACGATCGCGGTGACGCCGGGCTTGGACGGCGCAAGATGATAGCGGCCGTCGCGATCGCGACCGAGCCGTCCGTTCTGCCGCAAATCGTCTAGCCCGCAGGCGATCTCGCGGCCGTCGCTGCTGCCGATCGACTCAACCAGATCGGCATAGAACATCGGCGCGGTGGAGAGCGCCTGCTCGATGTTCTGGAAGCGGGCGGGGCCCTTGAAACTCTTGGCGGCGCTCCGGGTTAGCGGAATCTCGCCGTTGCGGCCGAACGGCTTGGTGCAGTCGAAGCCCGACTTGGCTCCGGTCCGTCGTCCCTGCAGCGAGGGATCCATGGACATGCCCGGAATGCCTTGCAGGATCACGAGATCCTGGTCGGCCTGGAAGCGTGTTCCGAGCGCCCATTCGACCTGCAGGTCGTTGCGGATATCGATGTCCTCGTCGAAGACAAAGATGTGCTTGAGCCGAGCGATGCCGCCGAACAGCGCCGAGATGGCGAGCCGCGCTTCACCGAAGCTGCGCTGCCGGATCGAGACGCGCATGGTGTTCGAGCCGCCCGACGTATGCCGCGAATAGACCGCGACCGGGTCGCGCCCCGAGGCCTTCAGGATACGCATCGCCTCGGCTTCGGTACGGATCGCACTGATGTTCTGGCTGTCGGTCTGGTCGAGTACGAACGCGGAGCCGTGCTGCAAGGTGTGGTGCAGCACATCCTTCCGCATGGTGATCGCGGTGCAGTGGAACACCGGGTCCATGTGGATTGCGCCGTAATAGCCCATGTATTCGCCGAACGGCCCTTCCGGCTCCACATAGCCGCGCTCGTCGAGATAGCCTTCGAGCGTCATCTCGGCGTCGGCCGGCACCAGGATGTCGTTGGTGAGGCTTTTGACCACCGCCGCCGGCTCGCCGCGCATCGTCGCAACCAGCGACAGCTCGTCGCCGGGATGCCGCATGGTCGCGGCGACGAAATCGAGCGGATGGGTGCCGACCGTGAATGTGATCGGCAGCTTCTCGCCGCGCGCCACCGCGGCCGTGTAGATGCGCTTCAGATCGGACGGCGCCGTGACGTTGGTGCCGGTCTCGTAGCGGTTGCGCAGGCTGAGCCGTCGGCAGCCGACGTTCCGCCGTCCGGTCGCCGGATCGATCGTGTAGTCGGTCGCCGAGCTCATGTAGCAACTGCCGTCGTAGGCGTGGTGCGGATAGAACGGCAGCTTGGTGAGATCGACGTCCTTGCCGGTGATCTTGACGGCATGCACGGGAGCGTCGCCGGACGGGATCTCGACGACGGGCTTCGGATTGGCCAGCCGCCTGAAATACTCCTCGTAGATTTTTTCCTCGGTGGTTTCGAACGCCGCGATCAGGCGCGCGCGGCTCGCCGCGGTCTTGGCCACGATCTCGGCCCGCTCCGGGCCCGCGCTCTTGAACAGCACCGCCTTCTGGGTCCGCTCGATCATCTCGCCGAGGCCGGTCAGCGGTACCGGTTCGTCGTGGATCTCGACCTCGCCCATGTCGATCAGCCGGTCCACGAAGGTCCGCAGCCGGTATTTCTCCAGATCGATCTTGGTGGAGACAGAATTCGTCGCGGTCATCGGACCTCCCGGCATGCACGAGGCTTCAAGCGGCCTAGTTGTTGGGGTCAATCACACAGCATTCCGGAGGGCCGGGCAAGGCGCTATCATCGCTCCGTAGATTGCGTTTGCCTCGGGGGAGCAATGGCCAGCGATCAGGACTTGGCTGCAAAGGCTATTGGGCGGATTATTGATATCTTGCAAATCGACAATGCGAGGGTCGTTCGGACAACTCGGTCAGATGCCGAAGGGTTTGACTGGTGGCCCGGCGATTTCCGCGTCCGCGTTCGCGCTGAAAGGTCAAAAGCCGTGGATACGGTTCGTTTGGTGATACGGACCGATCTCCTGAAGGAAGTCCCCATTGCAAACGAACAGTTCATTTCGGTTGTTGATGCGCTGTCTCACTTTACTTTGTCTACATACGCTTGGGTTTACCCACCTGCGCCATTTTGGGAGCAGTACAAAAAATCCGGCTTCGATCCTTCAGGTCTCGGTCCAAAGTTGGGATTCAGCTGCTCTGCTTATGTTTCTTCTGAGAGTGTCAATTGGTTGTCTGACTTTCTTGCCCAGACATGCGTCATGCAGCCGATCAACGCACAAATTCAGTCTGCTGTGATTCAGGAGGGGGTAGGAGGAGTCCCCGATGTGTCGCGTCCGGATGCTCTCAAAGGCGTCGATTTCGATCTCGCCCTTCAGGTGGTCGCTTTGCTCTACGCTCCCCATGGAGTGAAGCCAAGTGCGTGGGCGGGGACAGGAGAGTTTGAAAGCTTCGCCGATAAGTGGGCAGCGTCTGATTCATGCTTTGGGTTTGGCGATGCAACGGGGCTAACGGTTGAAACGCCATTTGGCGACCACAGCGCAATCATTCGGTTGGAGACCGAACCCAAGCATCCTCAACTCGGATACGGATTGTTGGCCACTCTGCGGCTCCCATATTCTGGCAAGAATCTTTCGACCGCTAAAGACGCTGCGACGCTCAATCTGAATGAATCGGCGGGCTGGACGGATTTTCCTCTACTTGGCTGTTGGCATTCACGTAAGATTCGTGGCGACGATCACGAGTTGGCGTTTTCGCTGTTCATCCCAAACGCCTTATATCAACCGGGGCTCGCAACTCACGTGACGTTTTGGTTCTTGAAGCGAGCTCGCTGGGCTCGTGAGACGCTTTACCCGGATACGGCGGACAAGACGATGTTGGAAATCGTGAAGAGCCGGGCCTGAGATCAGCGATCAATCTCTCTGGCTTGCCGGGACTTCCATAGACCGATGCGACTGTTCTGCGTCCCTGCGGCTAAGGAAGAAGGATGGTGCTGCCGGTAAGGATTGAACTTACGACCTCCCCATTACCAATGGGGTGCTCTACCACTGAGCTACGGCAGCGACCTTCAGTCAGGCATGATGCGGTCCGAAAACCGATGGCGACCTTCCGGACTCATGCACGGATGGCAGCGAATATCCGATCATTGGGCCGATGTCGAGCCATCCGGTCGAGGCTTGATGAACGCCCGGCGGCACCCTATCGATAAGGCATGGCGAGCGGCGCGAAGGGGCAAAACAGCGGCCAATCAGGCGACCGGAAGGGTGATACCGCGCGCGCCGAACGGCTGCGGGCGGCGCTCCGGGAAAACCTCAAGCGCCGCAAGCTGCAGGTCAAAGGACGGGCTGCGGGCCGCACCGCAGACGGCCAGGACTCAAGCCAGGCCGCGTCCCACGATTCCGCCGGATTCGTACCGGACAAGTCCAACGATTAGGCCGATAATCCCGATGTTTAAGGTCGGGCGGGGGTGACATGGATCGCATACGCATCGTCGGTGGCTGCCCGCTGAACGGAAGCATTCCGATCTCCGGCGCCAAGAACGCCACCTTGCCGCTGATGATCGCGAGCCTGCTCACCGATCAGACGCTCATTCTCGACAACGTGCCGCGGCTTGCCGACGTCAACCTGCTCCAGCGCATCCTGTCCAACCACGGCGTCGACATGATGGTGCCGGGCAAGCGGCCGGGCGAGTCGCAGGAGTTCGGCCACACCATTCACATCGTCGCCTCGCGCATCGTCGACACCACGGCTCCCTACGATCTGGTGTCGAAGATGCGCGCAAGCTTCTGGGTGATCGCGCCGCTGCTTGCGCGCATGGGCGAGGCCAAGGTGTCGCTGCCGGGCGGCTGTGCCATCGGCACGCGGCCGGTCGATCTGCTCATCATGGCGATGGAGAAGCTCGGCGCGCAGATCGAGATCGACGGTGGCTACGTCATCGCGCGCGCCAAGAACGGGCTGAAGGGCGGCGAGATCAAGTTCCCCAAGGTGACGGTGAGCGGCACGCACGTCGCGCTGATGGCGTCGGTGCTGGCGCAGGGCACCACTGTGATCGACAACGCCGCGCAGGAGCCCGAGATCGGCGACGTCGCCGATTGCCTCAACAAAATGGGCGCGCGGGTGTCCGGCATCGGCACCTCGCGGCTGATCGTCGAAGGCGTGAC
>Ga0070689_100000954_pt1 | contig 18022 bp, 17 predicted proteins | sample KBSS23HmetaG_FD_64669 | JGI IMG/M metagenome (GOLD analysis project Ga0070689, IMG submission 64669) | Switchgrass rhizosphere microbial communities from Kellogg Biological Station, Michigan, USA - KBS S2-3H metaG | ecosystem: Host-associated > Plants > Roots > Rhizosphere ...
CGAGACGGTCTCTACTTCGTGCGCCTCACCGTGGATGGCCAGGTGCTCTCGACGCGCGTGGTGCTGCTCAAGGAATCGCACTAGCTTTTGACACCCCGGGCACCGGCTCCCTACGGTGCCCGGATGGGCCATTCCCCCGCGGCGGTGCCCGCGGTCGAGACGCGCGACCTCAAGCGTGTGTTCAAGGGCAGCCGCGGCTCGCCGGAGGTGGTGGCGCTCGCCGGCGTCGACCTGAGGATCGAGCGCGGCGAGGTGTTCGGGCTGCTGGGCCCGAACGGTGCCGGCAAGACCACCGCGATCAAGATCCTCAACACGCTGCTCTATCCCACGAGCGGCGAGGCGCGCGTGGCGGGGCACGACGTGGTGCGCGAGGCCGCCGAGGTGCGGCGGCGGATCGCGCTGGTCTCGGGCGGCGAAAGCAGCGGCTACGGCATCTTGAACGTGCGCGAGTGCCTGTGGATGTTCTCGCAGTTCTACGGCGTGCCCCGCGCCGAGGCGGACGCGCGCGTCGACCGCCTGATCGAAACGCTGGGACTGAAAGACCTGGCGAAGACGCGCATCAACCGGCTGTCCACCGGCCAGCGCCAGCGCATGAACTTCGCGCGCGGGTTCGTCTCCGACCCCGAGATCCTGTTCCTCGACGAGCCCACGCTGGGCATGGACGTGAACGCCGCCCGCGAGCTGCGCGAGTTCGTGCTGACGTGGGTGCGGGAGAGCCCCGGACGCACGGTGCTGCTCACCACGCACTACATGGCCGAGGCGGACATGATGTGCGACCGCATCGCCATCATCGACCGCGGCCGCACGCTCGCCTGCGACGCGCCGTCGGCGCTCCGCCGCGCCGTGGAGGGCGGCCAGCACGTGGAGTTGGAGGTGCTGGGCGTCCCGGAGGGCCTCGCGGACGTGGACGGCATCGCAGTCACCTGGGGCGCGCCGCACCCCGAGCGCGGCACGCACACGATGAAGCTGCGGCTCGCCGACGGCGGACAGCTGCCGCTCGTGCTGCGCGCGCTGGACGCGCGGGGGGTGTCCGTGCGCGGTGTCTCCACGCGCGAGACGAGCCTCGAGGACGCGTTCATCGCCATCGTCGGCCGTGGCCTCGACGACAGCGAGGCGCCGAGATGAGCCTCGCTGCCGCCCTGCCCGCGATCGAGCACCGGCCGCGCCACACCGGTGCGCGGCTGTTCGCGCACGCCATGCTCGCGCGCATGTACGTACGCATCGTCGGCTCGCTGCGCGAGCCGACGTGGATGATCGCCGACGCGATCTTCCCCAACCTCGGCATGTGTGCGTTCGTGCTGCTCTACAGGGCCCTGGGGGCCCCGCGATCGTACGAGGCGCTGGCGCTGATCGGCGGCGTGCTCACCACGTACTGGATCAACGTGCTGTGGGGGATGGGCGCCCAGCTCTATTTCGAGAAGATGCAGGGCCAGCTCGCGCTCTATTTCGCCGCGCCGTGCTCGCGCCTCGCCATCCTCTCCGGCATGGCGCTGGGCGGGCTCGTGGCCACGCTCCTGCGCTCGCTCGTGGGCGTGGCGATCGGCCTCTGGGTGTTCCACGTCCAGGTGGCGCCGTTCTCGCCGTGGGTGCTGGCGGGCGTGTTCGTGCTCACCATGGTGGCGCTCTACGCGCTGGGGATGACGCTCTCGAGCCTGTTCCTGCTCTACGGCCGCGAGGCCTGGCACACCGCGAACGCGCTGCAGGAGCCGGTCTACTTCCTCTCCGGGCTCTATTTCCCGGTGCGCACGCTGGGCGCGCTGGGCGCGACCGCGGCCGGCGTCCTCCCGCTCACGCTCGGCACCGACGCGCTCCGCCAGGTGCTGCTCGGGCCCGCCGCTCAGGGCTTGTTGCCGCTCGGGCAGGAGTGTCTCGCGCTCGCGGGCTTCGGCGTGCTGTTCCTGTTCCTCGCCGGCCGCGCGATGGCGTATCTCGAAGCGCTCGCCAAGCGCGAGGGAAGGCTCACCCAGCGATGGCAGTGACGCTGTCGGGGTTCCGGGGCTCGCTCCGGCGCGCACGCACCGCGGCCTGGCTCGGCTGGCAGGTGGAGGGCAACTGGGCGGACCCGGTGCTGTTCGCGATCTACGTGCTCGCGCGCCCGCTCGCCACGGCGCTGATCCTCGCCGCCATGTACAGCGCGGTGCGCGCGCACGCCGGCGGAGCGGGGCCGGGGGCAGGAGCCGCCGCGGCGTTCACCGGATTCTTCGTCGCCAACGCGTTCCACAGCTACGTGAACCAGGTGCTCGTGGGCATGGGCTGGGCGGTGTTCGACGAGCGCGAGCAGTACGAGACGCTCAAGTACGTCTACGCCTCGCCGGTGGGCATGTTCACCTACCTCGCCGGCCGCTCGCTGGTGAAGTACGCGCTCGCCACGGTGAGCGTGCTCGCCACGCTGCTCGTGGGCTGGTTCCTGCTCGGCGTGCGCTGGGACTGGGCGCAGGTCCAGTGGCTGCCGCTGCTCGCGGCCACCGCGGCCGGACTCGCCTCGACGTTGTTCCTGGGATTCCTGCTCGCGGGCTGGTCGCTCGTGCTCGCGCGCGCGGCGATGGTCGCGCTCGAGGGCGTCTCGCTCGCCTCGTACCTGCTCTGCGGCGTGATCTTCCCCATCGACTTCCTGCCGGTCCCGGTGCGTTGGCTGGCGATGGGGCTGCCGTTCACGTGGTGGTACGAGGCGCTCCGTCGTTTCCTCACCGGCCACGGCACGGTCGGGATGATGCAGCGCTTCGCCGATCGCGAGGTGCTGCTCTGGCTCGGCGTCACCACGGTGGTGTTCGCCGTGCTCGCGCGCTGGGGCTACTTCGCGTTCGAGCGCCAGGCGCGCCGGCTCGGCCGGCTCGACCAGACGACGCTCTTCTAGCCGGCGCCCTGACCCGCGCAACGCGCCGGACTGCACTCCGCACGCGCTGGGTGAGCCCGCCCTGCGCGCGTTGCCCCATGCGGCTCGCGATCACCGGCACTTGCGGGCCGCGTGCGGCCGGCGGCGCGATGGCGCGCCGCTTGCAACCCTTGCCGTCGGCCACGGGAAGTTCCGCGGCCGCTTCTCCGCGCCTGATCTCTCTCGACCCGACTCCAGGGGGCAAGCCGTGTCGTTCGCGTCATGGTTCGCGGTCACCCTGCTTGCCGCCAGCCCGGGGCTCGCCACCACCGACGGCAATGCCGTCCAGCCGGTGGCGCTCGCCAAGAACACCGCCGCTTCCGCTCCCGCGGCCCCGACGGTGGCGAGCTCGTCGACCGCGCCCGCGGACACGCCGCGGCCGCCCAAGTTCGGCACGGGAAACCGTGCGCCCGACTTCCAGTACCAGTCGTACGACGACCTGTGGCAGAACCTGCACAACGTCCTCGAGCATGGTGACGTGCTGCTCGTGTTCGGAGCCACCGACGTGGACCTGCGCACGCTCGAGCGCGAGCGCGAAACGCTGGTGAAGGGCGGCCTCGTGCCGCTCGCCGTGGTGGAGAAGGGCGACCGCGACGTGTGGGCGTCGGTGCGCAGGCTCGGTCTCACGTTCAGCCTCATGGCCGACCCGCGCGGTGCGATCGGCTCGCAGTATGGCGTCTATGACCCCAGCCTCGGGCGCTCGGTGGGTTCGTGGTTCCTGATCGATCGCAAGGGCAAGGTGCGCTCGTCCGGGATCGGCATGCCCGCCCAGTCCTGGCTGGCGCTGGCATCGAACGCGTTCGGCCGGCCGTTCGGCCCCAGCACGCAGGCGACCTCGGCGCACTGACGCGCCCCCAGAAGATCGTGAGCGGTCCGGAGCCTTTGTGCTCCGGGCCGCTCGCGCTTTGCGCCTCCTACACGTTCGCGGCGCGCGCCGGACGACCCATGTCGTGCGCGGTCCGGCCCGGTTTGCGGCGCGCTCCAGCGCGGGGTAGGGTGCCGGGCTCTGGCACCCGGAGTAGGGGGAGCCACGGCCCACGCGGTCGTCCCATCGCGAGCCGAACGCCAGACGTTGTGGGCGCTTCGGAGCCTGTCTTATAGTCCCCCGCCCGGGCGGACACGCGGAGGGATGGCCGAGTGGTTTAAGGCGACGGTCTTGAAAACCGTTGAGCGAAAGCTCCGTGGGTTCGAATCCTACTCCCTCCGCCAGTCTTTGGAGTGGTGGCCGAGTGGCCGAAGGCAGCCGCCTGCTAAGCGGTTAGTCGGGTAAAACCGGCTCGGAGGTTCGAATCCTCTCCACTCCGCCAGCGCCCCGGGGCGGTGTCCAGCCCCGGACCGCCTCGACGAATGAGGTGGGCCCATAGCTCAATTGGATAGAGCGTCTGACTACGGATCAGAAGGTTGGGGGTTCAAATCCTCCTGGGCCCGCCATTCGGTTAGCCTCGCCCGCATCGGGAGGTAGGTTCCATGCGTTCCTCAGGCGTTGTTCTCGCGGCACTTGCGCTGCTCGCGCTCACGGCGCTCGAGGCGGCGGGCAAGTCGGCTCCTCCGGGCGATCGCCCGTGGACGACGCCCGACATCGCCCGCTTTCCCGTGGCCAGCATCGCCATGCTGCCGCCCGCGACGTACGACGGGAACGCCGAGGCGAGCAGGCTGGTCGAGCAGGCCGTTGGCCAGGCGCTCAGGGGTTCGGGACACCGCTGGGTGTCGCCGTTCATCGTCCGCGACGTGCTGCTCAAGAACGGCAGCGACTCGCTGTCGAAGGCGATCAACGCGAAGCTGCTCCAGGATCCGCGCGTCGACTCGCTCGACGCCCCGCGCCTCTCCCGGCTGTTCCGCGCCCGCGCGCTGCTCACGGTGCGCGTCGACGAGATGGAGCGCCGCGAGCTCGAAGCGGACCAGTCGGGCCGGCCGTCCACGTCGATCCAGCTGCGCGTGGCGCTCGTGGACTCGACCGGGCGGCTGCTGTGGACCATGGCGTCGAGCGAGACCATGGAGGGCGCGCAGCAGGATCCCAATGCCAACGTCATCGGCGTCAAGGCATCGGGGTTGAACAACACCCCCGTGGGTGCCATCAGCCCCGCGCCCACGTACCAGGAAGTGCTGGCGAAGATGTGCGCGCGCTGGACCGAGGTGTTCCCGAAGCGCGCGGCCCCCGATTCGAGCGGCGCCGGAAAGTAGCCATGCTCGTGGTCGACGACACCGCCGGCATGCGCGCCGCGCTGCGCGAGGCGCACGCATCGCTGGCGCGCGACGAGGTCCCGATCGGCTGCGTCATCGTCCACGACGGCATGATCGTGGGCCGCGGCCACAACCAGGTCGAATCGCTCCAGGATGCCACCGCGCACGCCGAGGTGCTGGCGATCGGCGCCGCCTCGAACGCGCTCGGGAGCTGGCGGCTCGCCGACTGCACGCTGTACGTGACGCTCGAGCCGTGCGCGATGTGCGCGGGCGCGATCGTGCTCGCGCGCCTCGCCCGCCTCGTCTACGGCGCCGCCGATCCCAAGGCCGGCGCGTGCGGGTCCGTGCTCGACGTGGTCGGCGAGCGGCGCTTGAACCACCGGGTCGAGGTGACGCGCGGCGTGCTCGAGCCCGAGTGCGGCGAGCTGCTGCGCGAGTTCTTCCGCAAGAAGCGCAAGGCGGCTCTGCGGCTGGCGGAGGACCCGGCGCCCGATCCCGGCGATTGAAGCGACAAGCACGAGCCGTTTGCCGCCGTCACCCGCGCGCGGCTAGATTCCCCGCCTCACCACGGAGGGCGCGTCATGAAGACGGTGCGTTACTCGGCCAGCGGCGGGCGCATGGTCGCGGCAGTGCAGGTGGCCCCGAAGCGTGACGGCAGCTACGAGCTCATGCTGTGGGAGAAGGAGACGAACGAGGTCGTCGAGCCCTTCCCGCATCGCGGCAACTTCCTCAACAACGACGACGACGAATTCCCGCTGCCGCGCCCGAACGCCGAGAACGACGGCCGTGCGCTGCAGGTGGTGGTGACGCTGGCGATGCCGGCGGACGTGCGCTCGGCCACCGTGAGCCTGGTGCTCACGCAGGACGGCGAGGAGATCGGGCGCGAGGCGAAGGACGTCCCCGAGGGCATCACCGATCACCAGCTCTCGCTCTGGGTGCAGCTCAAGAAGGGCGCGTGATCGACGCGTAGCCTGGGTCCGTGGTGCGGGCCGCGAGGTTCCGGGGAAGCCGGAGCGGCGGGTCCACCCGCGAATCAGTGATGGAAGCCGCCGAAGAGCCCGTGGATCCCGGGGACCGCCTCCTTGATGCTCACGGACACGAGCTTCCACGGCTCCTGGGCCTCGGACCGGAACGTGAACTCGCGCGACTTGGCGTCGCCGTCCAGGAGCTTGACGGTGAGCTCGCTCGCCGAGGACACGACCACGCGGTCCAGCTGCAGCCGACCGTACTGGTCGCGCAGCGTCCGGTAGCGCTCCACGCGTGAAGGCACGCCGCGCTCGGCCAGGTTCTTCGCCGCCATGTGCTCGGCGAGGAATCCCCGCATCGCGTCCTCGCTGGTGTTGAACGCGGTCACCCAGCCCCTGGCCAGTGCGCCCACGCGCGTGCCGGGCCAGGGGACGGGGGCTGTCGCGGCCGGCGTGCCCGCGAGCACGGGGGCCGCGGCGAGGGCGAGAGCGAGCAGCGCGGCGAGGGTGTTCTTCATGGAGCGGATCTCCTCGGTGTGTTCGTCATAGAGCACCCAGTGCTTCGTTCACGCGAAGTCGCGCGGCGCGCCGGGCGGGGTGGAAGCTGCTGAACGTGGCGAGCACCAGCACGAACGCGAGCCAGAGCACGAGCGCCCGCGGCGAGAGATGGAAGTCGAGGGGGGCTTTCAGGAAGATGCGGCCGCAGGCCTGCTCGAGCGCCCACGACACCGGGAGCGTGAGCAGCAGGGCCGCGACCCAGCTCAGGGCTCCCAGGACCAGGCCCTCGATCCAGACGTGGGTCGCGAGCGTGCGCGGCGTGGCGCCGAGCGCGCTCATGACGCCGATCTCGCGCGTGCGCTGGAGCACGCTGAGCGTGAGCGTGGATGTGAGTCCGAGCCCGCCGACGAAGACGACGATGAGCGAGGCGAGCGTGAGCACGCTGTAGATGATGACGAGGTGGTCGAGGATACCCTGTCGGGCATCGAGCATGCGCTGCAGCGAGCCGACCTGGAGCCCCGCGCCCTCGCACGCGCGCTCGAGGGCGCGCGCCGCCTCGCGCTGCGCCTGGTCGTCGTGGCGCGCGAGCACGATGCGCGCGGTGCGGGTGGAATCCGGCGAGCGCCCGGTCGCCGCCAGCACCGCCGCGCGCGGCGCGTAGGCCGCCGGCATGGGCGCCAGCTCGCGCGCCACGCCCACGACCGCGAACGCCACCGGCTGTCCGCGCAGGCGCACGCGCAGGCTGTCCCCAGGCGAGTAGCCCCTGCCGCGGAGCGCCACGGCCTGGTTCACGACCACGGCGCGATCGTCGCCCGGCGCGAGCCAGCGACCGGCGATGAGGCGCGGGGCGAGGAGCGGTGAAGCGGGCTCGACGCCAGCGAGTGCCACGCCGGTCGTCGCCACCCCGGCCGGATCCAGCATCCACGCGTTGGCGAGCGGCCAGTACTCGACGCGTGCCACCCCCGGAACCTGCGGCCAGAGCTGCTCGAGCTTCGCGATGGCCACGGGCTCGGCGAGCGACAGGGCGAGGTCGTAGCGCCGGCGCGCGAAGTCGGCATCCACCGCGCGGTTCCACGCTTCGGCCACGTTGAGCGCCGCCATGAACGAGGCGCCGCCCGCGCCGAGCAGCGAGATCGCCAGCGCCAGGCGCGCCCGCCGTGCGAGCGCGGTGCGCAGCGCGAGCGCCAGCGGCCGCGGCAGCCAGGTGAAGCGGCGGAGCCAGGCGTCGATCGCTTGGAGCCGCGACAGCGGCGGTGCCTCCTCGGCGAGCGCTTCGCGCACCGGGATCCCGGCCGCGCGCCACACCGGCGTGAGCGAGACCAGGAGCGGCAGCCCCAGGCCGACGACGAGCACCACGCCCAGCGCCCACCACGGGAACGGCGAGTGCGAGACGTCGGTGTTGAGGATCCCCGCGGAGAACTCGGCATAGGCGCGGCCGAGCCAGAGTCCCGGAGGAAGTCCCACGACGAGTGCCGCGCCCGCGAGCAGTGCCACCTCGGCGAGGTAGATGCCGGCCACCTGCCGGCTGGTGCCGCCGATCGCCTTCATCACGCCCACCTGGCGCCGCTCCTCGGCCATGAACGCGTGCACCATGGCCGCCGCGAGCACGGCGGAGAGCACCAGGCTCAGGATGCCGAACGCGAGCAGCAGGAAGCGGAACGCCGCCATCTGCGCGGCGTGCGGGTGCTGGCCCGGGGGCGGCACGTTGACGCGCGAGACCCGGAGCCCGTTCCGTGCGAGCAGCGCGCGCGCGGTGTCGGCCCGGTCGCGGATATCCCCCTCGTCCAGCGGGTGCGTGGTGACGAGCCGGAGCTGGCCGGTCTCGCCCGAGCCCTCGCCGCGCGCGTTCGAATCCCACGCGACGAAGCCCGGCACCATGTGCTCCATCCATGCGGGTGGCATGCCCGGCGCGTGCGCCGTGCCGGCGACGCGGAGCCGCACCTCGCGACCGTCCTCCAGCCGGTAGGTGAGCGTGTCGCCGATCTTCGCCCCCGCCACCCGCAGCGCGGTGCGCTCGAGCACCACCTCGCCGGGCGCGGGCGACCACGTGCCGCGGTCGCGGGAGAACCTGTCGATTCGTTGGCCGTCGAAGTCGCGCACGACGTTCAGGAGCGCGGGCAGCCACTCGTCGGGGCCGCTGCGCACGCGCGCGACGATGACCGGCCGCGCCTCGGCGAGCGCGATGCCGGGGAGCGCGCGGAGTGAATCGACGAGCCGATCGTAGGGCAGGGTGGCGCCCGTACTCTCCACGTCCAGCGTCGCGCTCGCGGGGCTCGTGCGCCCGTACATGTCGCGGAGCTCCGGCTGGAGGAGGCCATAGGCGTGGAGCACGAGCGCCACCTCGAACACGCCCGCGGCGAGAGCCAACACGGTGAGGAGCGAGCGGCCCGGGCGCTGGCGGAGGTCGCGGATCGCCTTGCGCCAGCGCACGGGAACGCTCACGCGAGCGCTCCGTCGGCGAGCGCCACCGTGCGCGAGACTCCCGTGGTGGCTTCGCGCTCGTGCGTCACCACGACCACCGTCCGCCCCTGGCGTGCGAGCGAGCCGAAGAGGGCGAAGATGTCGGCGCTCGTCGCGGAGTCGAGGTTCCCCGTCGGCTCGTCCGCGAGGAGCAGCGGCGGATCGTTGGCGAGTGCGCGCGCGATCGCGACGCGCTGCTGCTGGCCGCCCGAGAGCATCGCCGGGAGCTTCTCCGCCTGCTCGGCAATGCCCACGCGCTCCAGCAGCGACGCCGTGCGCGCGGGTCGTTCGCGCGCCGGCACGCCGCCGGCGAGGTCCATCGCCAGCATGACGTTCTCCGCCACCGAGAGCGTGGGCAGGAGCTGGAAGAACTGGAACACGATGCCGACATTGCGGCCGCGCCAGCTCGCGAGCTGGTCGTGCCCCAGCTCGTGGAGGCCGCGACCGGCCACGGTGACGCTGCCGGCGGTGGGCCGGTCGAGCCCCGCGATCAGGTTCATGAGCGTGGTCTTCCCGCTCCCCGAGCGACCGACGATGGCCACGAACTCGCCGTCGTGGACGTCCAGGTCGACGCCGCGGATGGCGTCGAATCGACCGGCCGGGGTCACGAACGTGCGGCTCAGGCCGCGGAGTGAGATCACGGATCCTCCTCGAGGGTGGGGCGCGGACACGCCGGGCAATGTCGCCGCCAGCGCCCGCGGCAGCCACGCGCTTGGGATGGACGGGTCCGCGACGGGGACGAGCGGGTCGCGCCGTGGCCGCGCATGCCGCTACGATCCACCGCCCATGACGCGATCCGGTCGCAACGTCCGCGTGGCGCTGGCCGCCGCCTCGTTCCTCGCCCTGCTCGAGATCTTCCGCAGCGGCATGACCCGGATCCTCGAGGGGAACTACGCCACGGTCTCCGACCTGGTCCACTGGGTGATCCCCCTGTGGCTGAGCGTGGTGCTGATCTCGCCCTGGTGCGCGTTCATGGCGTGGCGGTTCCCGGTGCGGAGCGGGCAGGTGGCGCGCACGCTGCTCGCGCACGTCGCCGGCGGCGCCGTGTTCGTGGCGCTCCACCTCGCCGTGCTCGGTGTCTTCCACCACCTCCTGGCGGTCGCCCAGCCGTTCTTCGGCGGCGGGCACGTCGCACACACGTACGTCTTCTACGTCGGCATGGAAGCCAGCGTCTACGCCGCGATCGTGGTGGTGATCATGCTGCTCGAGGCGCGGCGCGAGGCCGCGGAGCGGAGCGTGGCGGCGGCACGCCTCGAGCGCAGCGTCGCCGCCGCGCGGCTCGAGAGCCTGCAGGCGCAGATCCGACCGCATTTTCTCTTCAACACCCTCAACACGCTCGCCGTGCTGGCGCGCCGCGGCGACGGCGCCGCCGTGGACCGCGCCATCGGCGACCTCGGCGACCTGCTGCGCGCATCGTTCGCATCGCCGGGCCGGCACGAGATCACGCTCGGCGAGGACCTGGAGCTGGTCGAGCGCTACCTGGCGCTCCAGCACCTGCGCTTCCCGGACCGGCTGCACGTGGACTGGGACGTGGCGCCGGAGACGAGGGGCGCGCGCGTGCCCGCGCTGCTCGTCCAGCCGCTGGTCGAGAACGCGATCGAACACGGGCTCGCCTCGGCGCGCGGCGGGCGCGTGCGTGTCAGCGCGCGTCGGGCCGGCGCGATGCTCGAGCTGGAGGTGTCCGACGACGGGCCCGGCTTCCGAGACGCGGCGAGCGACCCCTCGGGCGGTGTCGGCCTCGCCAACACGCGCGAGCGCCTGACGCTCCTCCACGGCGCGGCGGCGACGCTCGAATGCTCGAACCTCGACAGCGGTGGCGGCAGTGTGCGCATCCGGCTGCCATGGCGCGACGGCGCGGTGGCCGGTGCCGCAGGAGGTGACACGTGATCCGCGTGGTGCTGGTGGACGACGAGCCCGTGGCGCGCGAGGGCTTGCGGCTCTGGCTCGCGCGCGAGCCCGACGTGGAGATCGCGGGCGAGGCCGGCACGCCACGAGACGCCATCGCGATGGTGCTGCGCGAGCGGCCCGACCTGCTGTTCCTCGACGTGCAGATGCCCGACGCCGACGGCTTCAGCGTGCTCGAGGCCGTGAGCGGCCAGCACCTGCCCGAGGTGGTGTTCGTGACCGCGCACGAGCGCCACGCGCTGCGCGCGTTCGACGTCTCCGCGCTCGACTTCCTGCTCAAGCCGGTGCGCGAGGAGCGCTTCCGCGAAGCGCTCGCCAGGGCGCGGCGCGAGCTGGACCGCGGCGACGCGCGCGAGGGCCCGGCGCGGCTCTCGGCGCTATTGGACCGGGTGCGCGGGGCACCCGGCGGAGCCGGGTCCGGTGGCGTGGACGGCCCGCGGCGCATCGAGCGCTTCGCGGTGCGGGTGCGCGATCGCTTCGTCATCGTGGCCGCGGCCGACGTGGAGTGGATCGGCGCCGCCGGGAACTACGCCGAGCTCCACCTCGCCGGCGCCAGCCACCTCGTGCGCGCCGCGCTCAACGAGCTCGAGGCCGGCCTCGATCCCGCGCGCTTCGCCCGCATCCACCGCAGCTCGCTCGTGCGCCTGGACTGCGTGCGCGAGGTCATCCCCGCGACGCACGGCGACTACGACCTGGTCCTGGCGAGCGGCGCCGTCCTCAAGCTCAGCCGGCGGTACGCGGGGAGGCTGATGGGGAGGGGCCTGATGGGGAGGGGCTGATGGGGAGAGGCTGACGGCCGGCTCCGGTCAGTACCGCCCCTGAAACGTCGAGGGCGGCGTCCTTGCGGACGCCGCCCGTCGGATCGTGAGGTGGTACCTCGTGCGTCAGACCTTGCGAACGTTCGCCGCCTGCAGGCCCTTCGGGCCGCGCGTGACGTCGAACTCGACTCCCTCGCCCTCGGCGAGCGTCTTGAAGCCATCGCCCTGGATGGCCGAGAAGTGCACGAACACGTCCTCGCCGCCCGGCTGAGAGATGAAACCAAAGCCCTTCGCCTCGTTGAACCACTTCACGGTGCCACTAGCCACTTGAAGCTCCTTGAAACTGGGCCCGGAGGCCCTCACTACCGCAATATCACGCCGCGGCTGCGTCCGGTCACTGTGACCGCGTGCCCGGCTGGCCCGGATCTGGGTCTCACGAAAAAACCGCCCGAAAGTCTCGGACGGTTCTGAACGCGTCGCCACACATCCATGGTCAACCGAAGACAGCGGCAGTATCGGCAAACAGGCCCGAGTTCACAAGTGAAAATGCTCGCGGGGCTCGGGCGACTCACTCCTCGGCCCGCATCCCCAACTGCCGCAACTTCTTATAGAGATGGCTCCGCTCGAGCCCGAGCCGCGCGGCGGCGCGGGTCATGTTCCCGGCCTCGGCCGCCAGGGCCGCCTCGATGTGCCGGCGCTCGAAGTCGCGGACGGCGTCCGCCAGGGCCGAGGGGCCGGCTCCGTCCTCGGTCGCAGCCACCGGGCTGACCCGGGGCAGCGCCGCTCCGACCTGCTCCGCGCCGATGCGCGCGCCGGGATTCATGATCACCAGCCGCTCGACGAGGTTCCTGAGCTCGCGCACGTTGCCGGGGAAGTCATAGCGGGCGAGCGCCTGGAGCGCCGAGCCGGTGAACTCCGGCACGCGGCGGCCGGTCTCCCTGGCCAGCGTCTCGAGGAAGTGCTGCACCAGTTGCGGCAGGTCGTCCCTGCGCTCCCGGAGCGCCGGCACGTGCAGCGGGATCACCGCCAGCCGGAAGTAGAGGTCTTCCCGGAACCGACCCGCGGCCACGGCCGCGGGCAGGTCGTGGTTCGTGGCCGAGACCACGCGCACGTCGACCCGGATCGTGCGGCTGCCGCCCACGCGCGTGATCTCGTTCTCCTGGAGCACGCGCAGGAGCTTGGTCTGCGCGCGCGCCGAGAGGTCCGCGACCTCGTCCAGCAGCAGCGTGCCGGCGTTCGCCTCCTCGAAGCGTCCGCGGCGGGATTGCGTCGCGCCGGTGAACGCGCCGCGCTCGTGCCCGAACAGCTCCGATTCGAACAGCTCTTCGGGGATCGCGGAGCAGTTCACCGCCACGAATGGCATCGCACGGCGCGGACTCGCGTCGTGGAGCGCGCGGGCCACCAGCTCCTTGCCGGTGCCGTTCTCGCCCGAGAGCAGCACGCGCGCCGCTGAGGGGCCCGCGAGTGCGATCTGCTCCACCAGACGTCGCATCGCGGGCGAGCCACCCACGAGCGGCGTCGCCCACGACGCGCGCAACCGCTGGTTCTCGCTCTGGAGCGCGCGCGCCGAGGTGGCGTTGCGCAGCACCACCAGCAGTCGATCCAGCGACAGCGGCTTCTCGAGGAAGTCGTAGGCGCCGAGGCGCGTCGCCTGCACCGCGGTCTCCACGTTCGCATGGCCGCTCATCATCACCACCGTCGTCTCCGGCGCGCTGTCGTGGATCTCCGCCAGCAGGTCGAGCCCGTTCTCGCCCGGGAACCACACGTCCAGCAGCACCACGTCGTAAGCCTCGCGCAGCAGCGTGCGCGCGGCCGCCACGCTCGGCGCATCGTCGACCTGGTAACCCTCGCGCGCGAGCGCGCCTTTCAGCGTGCTGCGGATGTTGGCCTCGTCGTCGACGATCAAGATGCTCGGCATGCCCTACGCCTCCGGTGCCGGCCTCGCGGGGATCTGGATCACGAACGTGGTGCCGCGCTCGGGCGCGCTGTCGACCTCGATCGTGCCCTGGTGATCGGAAATGATGCGCTCGACGATCGTGAGCCCGAGCCCGGTTCCGTGCGTCTTGGTGGTGAAGCCGGGCACGAACAGCTGCCCGCGCTGCTGCTCGGTCAGGCCCGGACCGTCATCGCTCACGGCGAAGAACAGCTTGTCGCCGGACCCGGCTTCGCCGGGTACCCCCGCCACGGTGACCCGCACGTGGCCCGCGCCGTTCCCACCCGGCGCCCCGGCCGCGGTGGCATCGAGGCCGTTCTGGATCAGGTTGATGAGCGCCTGCCGGAGCTGTCCGGGGTCGGCGATGAGCGGCAGCACCACCGGCGGCATGTCGAACGCCAGCCGGCCCGCCACCACATCGTGGTGGAAGAGCGTGCGCAGGTCCCCCATCAGCTCACCCACCACGAAGGGAACCGGGCGGGGAGGCGGGAACCGGCCCAGCTCGTTGAACTCCTGGAGCAGCGCCTTCAGCCGCTGCACTTCCTCACCCACGGTGCGCACCGCTTCGTCCAGCGTGGTGCCGAAGTCGGGGTGCTTCTGGTCGTAGGAGCGCTTGAGCCCCTGCACGGAGAGCGCGATCGGCGTGAGCGGGTTCTTGATCTCGTGCGCGACCTTTCGCGCCATCTGGCCGTAGGCGGCCTGGCGCTCGCTGGCGCGAAGATGGTCGCGGTAGGTGCGCAGGTCGGCGCGCATGCGCTCGAGCGCGTCCACGAGCGTCTGCAGCTCGCGCATGCTCTGCATCGCCAGCGGCTCGTCCCATTCGCCGCGCGAGATGCGCTCGGAGAAGCCCGCGAGGCGCACCACCGGGCGCGCCACCTGGTGCGACCACACCACGCCGAGCACGATCGCCAGCAGCACGCCGAGCACCCCGAGCACCAGCGCCGTGGAGCCGAGCACGGTCATGGCGTCGTCCGCCGAGGCCGTGGAAGCGAGTGCGGTGAGCCGCGGCGGCGCGCCCTCGGCCCCGAGTCGCAGGTCGACCTCGCGCGTGAGGTAGGTGTGGCCCGCGAGCCGCACGCGCCCGACCGTGGGATCGGCCGGCCGCATCGCCGGCGCTTCGCGTCCCGCGAGCGTGGTGGCGAGCACGCGGCCGCGCGCGTCGCGCAGCAGCAGCTCGAGCCCCGAGAGCCGCTGGAGCCTTGCCAGGAACGTGGAGTCCACGCGCACGCCGCCGCGCACGAGCCCGACGCGCGATTCGGCGTAAGGGATGGGGGCGCGTGCATCGAGCGCCAACCCCGAGCCGCTCGGGAGCGTGAGAACCGAGAGCCCGCTGTCGGCGGCGGCCTCGAGCGACGCGACGTCGAGCGCCTCACTCGCGGCGCGGCCGCCCACCGGTGCCGCGAAGCTCGCGTCGGCGATCACATGCCCGGCGGTGTCGGTCACGGCGAGATAGTCGAGCCCGAGGAGGAAACGTTGCTCGGCGAGCAACTGTCGCAGCTCGAGGCCACCGGGCGCTTCCACCAGGTAGAGGCGCTTGAGCTGCGGGTCGCGCGCGAGCAGGGCGACGCGCGCCGCGAGCCCCTGGCCGTCGGCGACCAGCTCGCCGCGCGCGACGCGGATCGCGCCCTCGAGCCGCTCGGCCGACTGCTGCTCCATCGTCTGGCGGATGCGCGTGCCGAGCAGCAGCAGCGCCGCGGACAGCGGCACCACCGCGACCAGCGAGAATCCCCAGATCAGGCGGGCACGGAGGGAGTTCATCGCCGCGTTCCCGTGGCGCACGGAGCCAGTTCCGTGAACGCGTGCACGCCGATCGCGCGCACGGCGTCGCGACGGCTCCCGGCCAGCACCACGCAGCGCACCGCGAACACCGGCATCACACCCGGTGTGCGCCAGCCGCCCAACGCCGCATCGCCGGCGGCGACCGGTTGGTCCAGGTAGACGAGCTTGAGCGTGCGCGTGACGCCGGCGGTCGGGAGGCGCGCGAGGATGCGCTCGAGGTGCTTGGCACCGGGCACGGTCAGGTCCACGACGTAGCGCGCCGGCAAGCCTTCCGCCGGGCCGGGCTCCAACTCGCTCCACGGCAGCAGGTCGCCACCGAACGCCTCGCGGTTCAGCACCTCCATGTCGGCCCTCGGTGCCGCGAGCGTGTCGCCGGCGGCGGCCACGCACGCGAGCACGCCCCGCGAGCGTAAGCCCAGCTCGGGATCGCGGAAGCGCGGGTCGGAGCGCATACGGGCGGACAGTTCGCCGGGCCAGAACACGGCCACGTCCAGGTCGCCACGCTCGAGCGCGATCTCTTCGTCGGTGGCGTCCTCGAACGCGCGCACGACCAGCGTGTCGGGCGCGAGCGCACCCGCGGAGTCCGCGTCTGCTTGCGGTGTGCGCAGCCAGCGGCGGCCGGTCACATCGAGGGAGTCCGCCGAGTAGGTCGCCGAGCCGATGCGCGGCGCGGTGGCCGGCGCATCGCAGGTGAAGAGCAGGTTCCCGCGCCGGGGCGAGGGGAGCCCGATCCGCAGCGTCCCGACGCGCACGACGGCCGTCGACGGCGGCGGTGGTGCCGCGGTCGGGCCATGCTTCGCGCGACCGCACCCCGAGACTTCGAGGACGGTCAGCAGGAGGGCAGCCCCGGCGGCCACCCGCACCGCGTCCGTTCGGACACACGCTGCACGAGTCATTGTGCCCCTTCAGGTTGGACTGCCGGGACTATCGGCCGGCCTGGGCCTCCCCGTGTCAATTCTGACACAGCGCGCTGCCATCCGGGCGGCGGTGTGAAAACCCAAGCCGAGGCACAGCAACAAGTTGGCCACGCGGCACGGGACGTGGAATAGCCCCTGTCCGGAGGGCGGCGAGAGCCGCCAACGACGTGCGGGCCGGCAGATCGCCGGCACCGCCGGGCGGCACACCGAACCCGGCACATCGGGCGCCCCCGACCACGCGAGCCGGAGAGAGAGGCGAACATGGACCGCAACCACGAGAACACCCGGAGCCGCGCGATCGCGCACAACGCCCTCGCTGCGGCGCAGAAGGCCGCACTGGAGACGGAGCAGCGCCGCCAGCGCTCGATGCTGTGCGCGTGGGGCTCGGTCACCGCGATGGCGCTCGTCGCCACCTTGGGGCTGGCCGAGGGCTGCGCCCACGACCACACCCGGGTCTCGAGCGAGGTCTCGAGTTCGGCGACGCAGCAGGCGGTGGTGGCGTCGAACGAGGGGCTCACCGTCGGCGCCTCGAGCCCGCTTCCCGAGATCGGCTCGGTGGACGGCGATCGCAGCGTGCCGCCGGACCTGGTCGCGGCGGTCTCGGACACGTTCGTGACCGCGGGCCAGCCCATCGAGGTCAAGGTCCAAGGCACGCCGGACATCGTCGAGATGGCGCTCGCGGATGGTCGCGGCGATCCGATCCCGATGGTGCGTGACTCGTCCGACGACACCTGGCGCGTCGACTACCGCGTGCCGCTCAAGCCGAAGCAGAACCGGCTCGGCCTGTCGGTGACGGCGAAGAACGAGCAGAAGAAGTGGGCGCGCGTGTGGCTGTTCCTCACCGTGGACGACGGCAAGCAGCAGGTGGAGAGCACGCCCGACACCACGTCGCAGGACTGACCCGCGCACCCGCACGAGGTGAGCTGCGCGCGAAGGCGCGCCGAGCACCGGGCGCCGGTCCCACGGACGGGACCGGCGCTCGCGCGTTCGCCCGGGAAACTCCACCCGCCGGGGTCGCACCCCCGCGAGAGGGCTGGTATTTTCGAGCGGATCCTGCCATCCGACGTGTGCCCCGTCCTCTTCTCCAGGAGTACGCCGTGACCCCGCTTCCCGCTCCCGACACCTTCGTCCCGCGCCACGTGGGACCGTCGGATGACGACGTCCGCGCCATGCTCGCCACCCTCGGGTACCCGACGCTCGACGCGCTGATCCAGGCCACGATCCCGGCCGGCATCCGCGCCGCGAAGCCACTCGCGCTGCCGCCGGCGATGAGCGAGCAGGAGGCCCTGGCCGCGTTCCGGCAGATGATGTCGCAGAACGAGGTGTGGCGGAGCTTCATCGGGCTTGGCTACTCGACCACGCACTTGCCCGCCGTGATCCAGCGGAACGTGTTCGAGAACCCCGGCTGGTACACGGCCTACACGCCGTACCAGGCCGAGATCGCCCAGGGCCGGCTGGAAGCGCTCCTGAACTTCCAGACCGTGGTCGCCGACCTGACCGCGCTGCCGGTGGCGAGTGCTTCGCTGCTGGACGAGGCCACCGCGGCGGCGGAGGCGATGCAGTTGGTGCACGCGGCGCGCGAGGGGCGCAACACGTTCCTGGTCGCCGACCACTGCCACCCACAGACGATCGACGTGGTGAAGACGCGCGGCGCGGTGCGCGGCATCACGGTGAAGGTGCAGAAGGCCTCGGCGTTCACGCTCGATGCGAGCGTGTGCGGCGTGCTGGTGCAGTACCCGGACACGTTCGGCGCC
>Ga0070689_100000957_pt1 | contig 17982 bp, 13 predicted proteins | sample KBSS23HmetaG_FD_64669 | JGI IMG/M metagenome (GOLD analysis project Ga0070689, IMG submission 64669) | Switchgrass rhizosphere microbial communities from Kellogg Biological Station, Michigan, USA - KBS S2-3H metaG | ecosystem: Host-associated > Plants > Roots > Rhizosphere ...
GTCCGGCCCTTGCCAGCCGGGCGCCAGCGACCTTCGATGCGCGGTCATGCGCTGCCGCCGAACTCCGCTCCTCCTGATCGTCGCGCTGGCTGCCGGTTGCGCGGTGCCCGTGCGCGTGGTCGCGCCCGCGGACACCGCGACCGACGTGCCGCGCGAACGGCTCGCCGCCGATCTCGCCGCGGCCGACGTCGTCGTGTTCGGCGAACGCCACGACGCTGCCGCCGTGCACCAGGAGCACCTGCGCATCCTGCGCGAACTGCACGCGCGGCGCCCCGACCTCGTCGTGACGATGGAGATGTTCGAACGCGATGTGCAGCCGGTGCTGTGGCAGTACCTGGTCGGCGACATCGACGAGAGCGAGTTCCTCGCGCGCAGCCGGCCGTGGCCCAACTACGGCACCGACTACCGGCCGATCGTCGAGTTCGCGCGCAGCAACCACATCGAGGTGCTGGCCGCCAACGCGCCGCGCGCGGCCGTCGCCAGGGTGCGCGAGCGCGGCAGCCCGGCGCTCGAACCGTCGCCGTTCGTCGCGCGCAGCACGACCGCGCCCGACGACGACTACTTCGACGCGTTCCGCACCGCGATGGCGCAGCATCCCGGCCTCAGCGGCGATGCGGACCTGCGCCGCTACTACGAGGCGCAGTGCCTCGTCGACGACACGATGGCGGAGACCGTCGTCGACCGCCTGCAGGTCGTGCGCGCCGGCGAACGCGCGCCGCTGGTCGTCCACTTCTGCGGCCACATGCACAGCGACCACGGCCGCGGCACCGTCGCGCGCATCCGGCAGCGCCTGCCGCACGCGCGCATCGCGGTGCTCGGCGTCGCGACCGCGGCGCCCGACGGCAGCGCCGCCGCGGCGCTCGAGGCGTCGCTCGCCGACTACGTGCTGCTGCTGCCGCACGAAGCGCCCGATGCCGACGACGCCGCGCCGCCGCCGCGCGCCGCCGCGCCGGTGGCGACGTCACCGGCCGCCGCGCCGCCGGGTGCTGCGCCGCGCACGGCGCCGGCCGCGGAGCCTGGCGGCCGGCCGGGGCTCGGCTTCCGGCCCGACTACGACGCCGACGTCGAGGGTTGCGCCGTCGCGGACGTGATCCCGGGCGGTGCCGCCGCTGCCGCCGGCATCGAGGTCGGCGACGTCATCGTGGCGCTCGGCGACGTCGCGTGCGACAGCGTCGCCGGCTACGCCGCGGCGCTGAACACGCTGTCGATCGGCGACCGCGTCGAGGTCACGCTGCGTCGCGGCAGCCGCGAACTCAAGCTGCCGGTCGTCGTCGGTCGCTCGAACCGCTGACGCGCTGCTACTGGGCCATGCCGGCGGTGCGCAGCCGCAGCGTCGCGGCGGCGACCGCGGCCTCGAAGTCCGGCGCGTGCGCCGGCGTCGCCGCAGCGCGCAGGGCGTGCACGGCGTGCAGCCAGGCATCGCGCGCGAACCCGGCGCGCGCCGGTTCGCCGGTCTGTGCCTGCGTCGCCAAGAGGAACGCCGCGACGCGCGTCTCCGCCGCGGTCAGCGCCGTCGCGGCGTCGCCGTCGACCGCGCGCATCGCGATGATGGCGTCGGCCAGCGTTGCGGCCGGCGTGCGCAGCGGCGCCGCAAGTTCCGTGGCGGCGGCCTGCAGCGGGTCGCGCGCCGCGGCCTGCGCTGCCCCGGGCCACAGCTTCAGCGAGGTGCCGGCCAGCACGACGAACGCGATCGCCACCCAGGCCGGCAGCCAGCGCCGGCGCCGCCGCGCCGCGGCCTCCGCCTGGCGCCGCTCGACCTCGCGCAGTTCGTTGGCGTGCCGGCGCCGCCAGTGATCGAGCAGGCGCTGCATGCGTCCGGGCAGCTCGACGCCGGCTTCGCCGCCGCCCGCGAACCCCTCGAGCTGCGCCAGCGCCTGCGCCGCGATGCGCAGCCGGTCGGCTGGCGCCTCGGCGTTGTCGAGTTCGGCCTCGGCCTGCGCGCCCTGTTCCTGCGCGATGCGCAGCTCGACGTCGCGCAGGTCGCGGCCGTAGAGGTCGCTGCGGTCCTTGTTCGCGTGCACGGCGAGGAACTGCAGGCAGTCGCGCTGTTCGCGCAGCACCTGCAACCGTTCGAGCGTCGCCGCGTGCGGGTCGTCCTGCAGCGCCGCGTAGCGGCTCGCGAGTTCGTGCTGGCGGCGCTGCGCCTGGTCGATCTCCTGCTTGCGCTTCTTGGCGTCCGCCAGCCGCTGCCGCAGCAGCGCCGCCTGCCGGTCGTCGTGGTCGTCGTCGGCCTGCAGGTGCGTGACCGCGCGTTCCATGTCGAACAGACCCGTCGTCCAGTGCCCCTTCTTCAGCGCCTGCTCGGCGCCGCGCGCGAGCCGGTCGCGCGTCGCCTGTACCTGCTCGAGCCGCAGCCGCAGCCACTCGATGCGGTCGATCAGCGCGCTGCGCGAGTGCTGCGGGCGATCGACGAACGCCTCGAGCGACCGGAACGTGTCGAGCCGGCCGAGCAGCAGCTGCAGCGGGCGCACCGGCACCGGTTCGGCCTGCAGCTTCTGCTGCGCGTCGGCGAGCAGTCCCCACGCCTCGTCGGTGACGCGTGCCAGTGCGCGGTCGAGGCACGCGAGGCCGGGTGCCGCGCGTTCGCGCACGGACAGGAACTCGTCGCGCAGGTTGCCGAGCGCGAGGTGCAGGCTGCGCAGCCCGATCGCGCCGACGCCGTGCTGGTCGGCCGAGGCCGCGGACGCCGCGACCGCGCCGGCGCACTCGTCGACGAAGTGCAGCAGCGGCGCGGGGTCCTCGCCGGGCAGCAGCTCGTAGAGGCGATCGATGTTGCCGCGTCCGCGCGCGATGCGCTCGACGTAGAAGCCGAGGCGGTGCAGGCGGTCGCGGTAGCGCGCGACGGCTTCCGACGTGCCGCCGTAGCGGTTGCCGATGTTGTCGATCGCGTTGGCGGCGTCGTCGAGCGCGAGCGCGCCCTCGGCCGCGTGCAGCGTGGCCAGCAGATCGGTGTGCTCCGCAGCCGCGGCTTCGAGCCGCTGGCCCTCCTGGTCCAGGCACGCCAGCGGTGCGCGCTGCAGCAGCGACGGCATCCGGCCGACGCCGGCGCCGGGCACGCGCAGGGCGCCCGGCAGTGCCGCCGCGATCCGCGTCAGCCGGCGCAGGTCGTCGAGCAGTGCGCGCGCGCGGTCGAAGTCCTCGGCGCGCACGTATTCGAAGATCCGCGGCAGCGATGCCGCCAGCAGCTCACCGGCGCGCTGCTTGTCGCGGTGCAGGTTCGCGACCGCGCCGGTCGCGCGCGGGAAGCGCAGCGTCCATGCGCCGAGCAGCGCCAGCCGGTCCGCCAGCGCCTTCGGCTCGATCGGGCCCGCACCCGTCGCGTGCACCGCGGCCGCCAGCGCCGGGCGCCGCGCGCACAGGCGCGCGCGCTGCGCCAGTGTGCGCGCGACCGCGGGGTCGGGAGTCGTCTGCAGCTGCGCGCGGCAGGCGTCGAGTTCGCCGGCGAGCAGCGCTGCGCGCGCGGGTTCGCGGGCATCGCCGCGCAACCGTTCGCCGATCTCGGCCAGCGCTTCGGCCACCACCGCCGCCGTCGGCCGCTCCAGTGGACTGCGCGCGCGGCACGCTTCGACGAGCAGCTGCAGTTCGTCGTCGTGGACGCTCAGGCGCGCGCGCGGCGATGCCGTGCCCGTGAGCAACCAGCGCAGCACCGCGCCGAGACCGTAGACGTCGAACGACGGATGCAGCGGCGCGCCGACCTCGGCCTCCGGCGCCGCGAAGCCGAGCGTGCCCGCGCACGACCGCTGGTGCGTGGCGCCCGCGTGTTCGAAGTCGAGCAGCAGCGTGGTCGCGCCGGTCCACAGCAGGTTGCCCGGCTTCACGTCGCCGTGGCACAGACCGTGCGGCAGATCAGCGGCGCGCAGCGCGTGCATCGCCGCCAGCGTCCGCGCCGCCGGCAACAGCAGCGCGCACGCTTCGACAGCGGGCAGCGCGCCACGCGTCGCCACCAACGCATCGAGGTCGGTGCCCGGATGGAAGTGCATCCGCACCTCGGGTCGGCCCGATTCCGCATCGGTGCGCGCGTCGAGGTAGCGCACCACGCCGAGGTGACCCACGCGCCGGCCGAGTTCGCACTCGTGCTCGGCGTCGGTGATGCTGCCGCGCAGCAGGATCTTCCGCACGACCAGCTCGCCGGCGGGATCGCGATCCACCAGCAGGGTCCGCTCCTGGTTGCAATGGAGCAGGTCACCGCCGGTGGGGCGTGCGGGACGCGTCATGGGTCAGGGATTCGGGGCCAGCCGTCGTGGTGGCGAGGCTGGCGTTGCGGTGGGGAAGGGGAAGGGCGGCGAGTCTAACACGGCTCGGAGACGGCGCTTGCCGGCGGCGGTCTACCGACGGGGAACTGATTCCTTGATTGTTCTTCCGCGGCCGGTGGCAAGGGAGCACGTCCGGCCACGCCGGCGCGCGCAGGCCGTTGCCGGCGCCGCCAGCCGGCAACGCCAAGCACAATCAAGGAATCAGTGGGGTGTTTCGGCCCCACCGTGTTGGTGCGACGGCTTTCCGTCGGACCCCTCCCGACAGCGGGCAGGATCGGCGAAAATCCGACGCATGCCCATCCTCCTCGAGCTCACGGATCGCGCGGGCTTTCGCGAAGTCGAAGTGGCTGCCGAGTCCTTCTGGATCGGCGGACACAAGTCGGGGTGCGAAGTGGCGCTCGATCTGCCCGAGGTGCACGGCCGCGTGCTCGAGGTGGCGGTCGACGCGCAGGGCCGGCTGCGCGTGCGCACGGAGCCGGGGCTGCCGTTCCCGGTGCGCTGCGCCACCGGCTCGATCGGCGCGCGGTTCGTGCACTTCCTCGACGGCGACGTGCTCAACGTCGGCCCGGCGCTCGTGAAGCTGCGGTTCCAGGCCGAAGCCGGCGAGGGCGGCGCGCAGGAACTCGATCCGGCGACGCTGACGCTCGCGCCGGGTTCGCCGGTCGGCTCGTGGTACCAGACCTTCATGGAGATGGCGGACAACCTCGAAGGCCTGAAGACCGCCGATCGCATGGTCGCCGCCGCGATGGCTGCGATCGTGCGCACGACCGGCGTCGATCGCGTGCACGTCGTCGTCGACGCCGACGGCGAGGGCAGCGGCGACTCGTTCTACCTGACGCGGCCCGAGGATCCGCGGGCGTTCCGCGTCAGCCGTTCGCTGGTCAACCAGGTGCGCGAGACGGGCCGCGTCGTGCACGTGCCGCTGGCCGCAGCCGATCCGGTGGCGCGCCACTTCCAGAGCGTGCGCAGCGAAGGCATCAGCGCGGCGGTGGCGCTGCCGGTGCAGGCGCTCGGCAAGGTGCTCGGCGTGATGTACGCCGACTGCGTGCGCGACGGCTCGGTGCTGACGGCCGAGGACCTGCAGCGCGCGGTGTTCGTGAGCCGCATGCTCGCGTCGGCGCTGGGCAACCGCGTGCTGGTCAAGCACCTGCTGGTCGAGCAGCGCGCCGGCAGCGAGCACCGCGCACTGACGACGAGCAGCCCCGCGTGCGCGGAGATGGTGCAGCGCGTGAAGCTGTACGCGCCCGCCGACTACACGGTGCTGCTGCGCGGCGAGACCGGCACCGGCAAGGAGGTCGTCGCGCGCGCGCTGCACGACCTGTCGCGGCGCAGCAAGGGGCCGTTCGTGCCGGTCAACTGCGCGGCGATCCCCGAGCAGTTGATGGAGAGCATGCTGTTCGGCCACGAGAAGGGCTCGTTCACGGGCGCTGCGCAGGCGCGCCGCGGCCACTTCGAGGAGGCGCACGGTGGCACGATCCTGCTCGACGAGATCGGCGACATGGCACTCGAACTGCAGGCCAAGATCCTGCGCGTGCTGCAGGACCGCGTGGTGTCGCCGATCGGCGGCCGGCGCGAGATCAAGGTCGACGTGCGCATCCTGGCGGCGACGCACCAGGACCTCGAGCAGATGGTGCGCGGCGGCCGTTTCCGGCAGGACCTCTACTACCGGCTGCGCGAACTCGAGATCCTGCTGCCGCCGCTGCGCGACCGCATGGAGGACCTCGAAATGCTGTGCGCGCGCTTCCTGGCCGAGGCGGCGGAGGAACTCGCATTCAGCGAACGGCCGCAGCTGCACCCCGACGTGATGGCGCGGCTGCAGCGGCATCCGTACCGCGGCAACATCCGCGAGCTGCGCCACATCGTCAAAGGCGCGGCGTTGCGCGCCGGCGGCGGCCCGATCCTGGTCTCGCACCTCGACATCGACCGCCCCGACCTGCACGGCGCGGACGCGCCGGCAGCGGACGAACTGCTGCCGACGAGCCTGACCTGGAAGGAGCGGCTCGAGGCGCAGGAGAAGATGGCGCTGCAGCGCACGATGGAGGCCGCCAGCGGCAACCTGACGCGCGCGGCCGAACTGTTCGGCGTGCCGCGCACGACCTACCGCGAGAAGCTGGTGCGGCACGGGTTGCTGGAGGCCTGATCGCCATCACGCCGGACCGGCGGCGAGTGCGCGCACGGCGGCGGGCACTTCGATCGGCCGTCCCGTCGCGCGGTCGAGGAACACGAGGCCGGTCTTGGCCTCGGCGACCAACCGCTCGTCGTGCAGGCGCGTCGCGCGGTAGCACAGATCGCACGACACGCGCGCGAGGTCGCCGATGCCGACCTGGAAGCGCAGGCGGTCGCCCGCGAACGCTTCGGCGCGGTAGACGATCGCGGCGTCGGCGAGCACGAGCCGCGCGCCGCCGCAGTCGGCCTCGCTCATGCCGTGGTGCACGAGGAAGCGCCAGCGCGCTTCGTGGACGAGGCGCAGCATCGCGTCGTTGCCGAGGTGCGCGCCGTAGTTCAGGTCGGTGATGCGCACGTCGAGCTCGGTAGCGAACGGCAGCGCAGCGGGCATGGTCAGGACGATTCGGGCCACGCGTGCAGCGTAATGGCGGACCGCGGCGCGGCCACCGCGGCGCGTCGGCGCCGACGAGCGTCATGGCATCCCGCGGCGCCGGCACCAAGGAGTCAGCGCGAGCTGCGCCGAGGGGCGGCTGTCATGCGCCTTGGCTCCCGTGGCGCTGACTCCTAGCATCGGTGGCGGATGACCCCTGCTGCCCCCGTCACCCTGACGATCGTCGGGGACGTGCATCGCTTCTGGCGCGCGTTCGATGCCGACTACCTCGTGCGCACGCGGCCGGAGCTGACGCTGTTCGTCGGCGACCTGGGCGACGAGGACGTCGAGATGACGCGCCAGATCGCGGCGCTGCAGGTGCCGAAGGTCGTGCTGCTCGGCAACCACGACGCGTGGGAGAGCTTCACCAAGCACAAGGCGACCCCGCGGCTGCGCGAGATGCTGCAGCTGCTCGGCGACGAGCACCTCGCCTACGACGTGCGCGAGGTGCCGGCGGCCGGCATCTCGATCGTCGGCGCGCGGCCGTTCTCGTGGGGCGGCCAGAGCCTGCGCAGTCCGCAGCTCTACACGGAGCTCTACGGCGTGCACACGCACCGGCAGTCGGCCGCCAAGATCGTCGAGGCGGCGCGCCGCGCGCAGCACCGCGACCTGATCGTGCTCGCGCACAACGGGCCGCTCGGGTTGTCGCAGGAGCCGCGCGACATCTACGGCAAGGACTTCGGCCGGCCCGGCGGCGACTGGGGCGACCGCGACCTCGCGCTGGCGTTGCAGCGCATCGAGGACCTCGGGCTGCGCGTGCAGATGGTCGTCGCCGGCCACATGCACCACTCGCTCGTGCATCCGCGCGGCGAGCAGCGCGTGCGCTTCTGCCGGCTCGGCGAGACGGTCTACCTGAACCCGGCCGTGGTGCCGCGCGTGCGCGAGGCGACGCTCGGTTCGGAGTCGTACTTCGTGCGCACGCGCTGGCAGGACGGCCGCTGCCTGGCCGTCGAGGAGGTCTGGGTCGACGCGCACGCGCGCGAACGGACCGTCGCGCCGGCGCCGTTCGTCGAGCTCGCACACGACCGCGAACCGTTCGCCGACGAAGTCGAGGAGTAGCGCGTGCCGGCGGCGGACGTGGTGGTCGTCGGCGGCGGCATCGTCGGCTGCGCGGTGGTGCAGCACCTCGCGCGCGCGCTGCCGGACGCGCGCATCGTGCTGCTCGACCGCGGCGCGATCGCGGGCGCGACCTCGGGCTCGTGCATGGGCCACCTGATGGTGACGCCCGACGACGCGCAGCACTACGCGCTGTCGGCGACCAGCGTCGGCATGTGGCGCGCGCTCGCCGACGAGGCCGGTGGCTTCGACTACAACCCGACCGGCGCGCTCTACCTCGCCGACAGCGCCGACGATCTGGCGCTGCTGCCGCAGCTGCAGCAGCAGTTCGCGCAGCACGGCGACGCGGCCGCCGTGCTCGACGCCCGGCAGCTGCGCGAACTCGAACCGGGGCTCGCGCACGACCTGCCGGGGGCGCTGTTCTACCGCGGCGACGGCGTCGTGCTGCCGATGCCGGCCTGCAGCGCGATGCTGCGGCTCGCGCAGCGCGCCAACGCGCGCGTGCTCGTGCAGCCGTTCACGACCGTGACCGCGATCGAACGCGCCGGCGACCGCGTCGCGGGCGTCGTGACCGCGGGCGGCCGCGTCGCGGCCCGCCACGTCGTCGTCGCCGGCGGCGTGTGGACGCCGGAACTGGCCGCGACCGCAGGCGTGCCGCGGCTGCCGATCGTGCCGCGCGCCGGCAACCTCGCGATCACCGCGCACCACGCGTCGCCGATCCGCACGCAGCTGCTCGAGATCGCCTACCTGCGCGTCGCGCACGGCGCGGCGCAGGCCGACCCGCTGCAGACCGCCGTCGATGGCGGCGCGCACGCGGTCAACATGCAGCCGCAGAGCCTCGGCGGCTGCCTGATCGGCTCGACGCGCCAGTTCCGCGGCATGGACCGCACGCTGAACCGCGAACTGCTGCACCGTTCGCTGCTGCGCGCGGCGCGCTACGCGCCGGGGTTGCTGCAGCTGCCGATCGTGCGCACCTGGGTCGGGCTGCGCCCGTACTCGCTCGACAAGCTGCCGCTGATCGGCCCGTGGCCGCACGTCGACGGCCTGTGGATCGCGAGCGGTCACGAGGGACTCGGCGTGACGCTGGCGCCGGTCACCGGCCACCTGATCGCGCAGCAGATCGCGCGCCGCGAATGCGCTGTCGACCCGACGCCGTACCTCCCGGCGAGGTGCGCGTGAGCGGCGGCAGCGGCGACGGCGGCGCGGGTCCGGGCGCAGTGACGTTCGCATTCGCGGGCCGCAGCGTGACGGCGCGCGCCGGCACGACGATCGCGATGGCGCTGTGGGAACACGGCACGCAGGTGCTGCGGCACAGCAGCCGCGATGGCGCGCCGCGCGGCGTGCTGTGCAACATGGGCGTCTGCTACGAGTGCCTGGTCCGCATCGACGGCGCCCTCGTGCGCGCGTGCACGACCGTCGTGCGCGGCGGCATGGTCGTCGAACCGGGCGGGCGGCCGTGACCGCGACGATCGACGCGGACGTCGGCATCATCGGGGCCGGCCCCGGCGGCATGGCCGCGGCGCTCGAACTCGCGCGCGCGGGCCTCGCCGTCGTCGTGCTCGACGAAGGGCTCGGCGCCGGCGGCCAGATCTTCCGGCAGCTGCCGCCGGGCCACCGCGCGCGCGTGCCGGCGCCCGAGCCGCCGAGCCACGCGCACGGGCACCGGCTGCTCGCTGACCTCGCGGCGTCGGCGGTCCGCGTCGAGGCGCGCGCGACCGTGTGGGACGCGGCGCCGGGTCGGCTGTGGTTCGAACAGGACGGCGCGTCGCGCCTGCTGCGCTGCCGCGAGATCGTGCTGGCGCCCGGCGCCTACGACCGCTGCATCCCGTTCCCGGGCTGGACGCTGCCCGGCGTGATCACGGCCGGCGCCGCGCAGGTCATGGTCCGCGGCTTCGGCGTGCGCCCCGGCATGCGCGCGCTCGTCGCGGGCAGCGGACCGCTGCTGCTGCCGACCGTCACGGCGCTGCTCGCGGCCAGGGTGCGCGTCGTCGCCGCGCTCGAAGCGGCGCCGCGGCGCGCGATGCTGGCTGCGCTGCCGGGCGTGCTGCGCAGCGGCGAACGCCTGCGCGAGGCGTTCTACTACGCGCGGCAGCTGCTGCGGGCCGGCGTGCGGCTGCGGTGGGGGCACACCGTGTTCGCGGTCGCGGGCGACGGCCGCGTGCAGCGCGCGACCATCGGCCGCGTCGACGGCGACGGCCGGCCGCTCCGCGCGACCGCGCGCGAACTCGAGGTCGACGTCGTCTGCGCCGGCTTCGGCCTGGTGCCGTCGATCGAACTCGCGCAGTGCCTGGGCTGCGACGTGATCTGGAACGCCGTGCGCGGCGGCTGGTGCGTCGCGACCGCGGCTTTTGGCCGCACCTCGCGCGACGACGTCTACGCGGTCGGCGAGATCGCCGGCATCGGCGGCGCCGAGGTCGCGCTCGCCGAAGGCCGCGCCGCCGCAGCGGCGATCGTGGGCCGGCGCCGCGGCAGCGCGCCGCCGCCGGCCGTCGAACGGCGCGTGCGCGCGGTGCGGCGCGCTGCCGACGCGATGCTGGCGGCGTTCCCGGTGCTGCCGGGACTGTTCGAACTGGCCGACGATGCGACGATCGTCTGCCGCTGCGAGGACGTGCCGCGCGCGCAGCTGCGCGCTGCCGCCGCCATGCACGGCGCGACCGCGCGCGCGATCAAGCTCGGCTGCCGCGCCGGCATGGGCCCGTGCCAGGCGCGCATCTGCGGGCCGAACCTGCAGGCGTGCAATGACGCCGCGATCGTGCGCGGCGGCGGCCCCGCGTTCGACGTGCCGGTCGTGCAAGTACCGCTGAAGCCCGTGCGCACGGCGACGATCCTCGACGCGCCGCGCGGCTGACCTGGCGCGGTCTTGCCGCACGTCCGCTATAACCGCCGCGCGATGCCAACCCCGACCTCCTCGCCGTCTGCGCCGCTGTTCCCGTTCCTGCTGCTCGTGCTGTTGCCGTGGTGCACGGGGTGCGCGAGCACCGCCGCCGACCCGCTGCCGCCGAGCGCCGCGACGCCGGCCGCCGGCACCGGTGACGCCGCGAAGGCCGAGACGGACAAGAAGGCCGAGGAGCAGAAGCAGCGCCAGAAGGACCTGGCCCAGAAGCAGCGCGACCTCGACTACGCGAAGGTCGCCGTGCAGACCACCGCGATCGACCGGCAGGTGCGCGTGATGACCGTCGAGAGCGCCGTGCGGCACGCGCAGGTCGAGCTCGACAAGCAGAAGCGCGAGCTGGAGCAGTTCCAGCAGAAGCAGAAGCCGCGCGAGATGGAGGAGCACCGCATCCAGCTCGACATGCAGACGCAGCGCGCCGACGAGGCCAAGGACGAACTCGCCGAGCTCGAGTCGATGTACAAGGAGGACGAGTTCGCGCGCAGCACGAAGGAGCTCGTGATCAAGCGCGGCCGCAAGCAGCTCGAGATGGCGAACCGCAGCCTCGCGGTCGGCCAGCAGGAGTTCGAGCAGTTCGAGAAGCACACGCTGACCGAGCGCGAGCGCGAGCTCACGCAGAAGGTGGAGGACGCCGAGCGCGACCTCGAGAAGGCGCGGCTCGAGCACCAGAAGGCGCAGATGGAGGTCGACGTGCAGCAGCGCCAGGCCGACGACAAGGTCAAGGACCTGCAGCGCGACATCGCGGAGCTCGAGCAGAAGATCAAGGACGGCGGCAAGTGAACACGCCCTGCCACGCGTACTGGCGCGCCTTGTGCCTGCTCGTCGCGGCCGCGCCGGCCGCCGGCCAGCAGGCCGCGACGCCACCGGCCGCGCCGCCGCGACCGGCCGCCGACGCCGAGTTGTCGACCAAGGCTGCGGCCGCCGCCGGCGCCGATCGCGCGCTGGCGTTCCTGGTCGCGACCCAGCACCCCGACGGGTCGTGGGGCTCGCATTCGACCGACAGCCTGTTCGATGCCGGCTTCGCCGTCGAGACCTACTACTGCTACCAGGTCGGCGCGCACTGCCTCGCGACGCTGGCGCTGCGGCGCGCGCCCGAGACGCCGGAGCGGCGCGCTGCGCTCGACAAGGCCGTGCGCTGGCTGGTGACCACCGTGATGCCGCTGCGCGGCAGCGGCTGGGACAACGACGCGGTGTGGGCCTGGCTCTACGGCACCGTCGCGACGACCGAGCTGCAGGGCGATCCGCGCTTCGCCGACGACCGCTGGAAGGTGCCGGTCGCGTCGCGCGGCCGCGAGTTCGTGCACTGGCTCGAGCGCAACCAGGTGCCGACCGGCGGCTTCGGCTACTACGACGACCCGACGTTCTCGCAGCGGCCGAAGTGGGCGACGAGCTTCGCGACCGGCGCCGTGCTGCCCGCGCTCGGTGTCGCGCTGCAGCTCGGCTGGATGAGCGACGCGGCGACCGCGCAGCGCGCCGTCGCCTACGTCAAGCGCTGCCGCCTGCCGAACGGTGCCTACGAGTACGACCTCAACCCGATTCCGCGCATCAACGGCGGCGAGCACATCAACGACGTGCGCGGCAGCCTCGGCCGCATCCAGATCTGCAACTGGGCGCTGCACGAGGCCGGCGATCCCGACACCACCGTCGCGCGCATCCGCACGGGCGTCGAGCAGTTCTTCGCGCACCACGAGTTCCTGCAGGTCGCGCGCATGCGGCCGATCCCGCACGAGGCGTACTACTACAACGCCGGCTACTTCTACTTCTTCGGCCACTTCTACTGCAGCCAGGCGATCGGGCTACTGCCGGCGGCCGAGCGCGAAGGCTTCCACAGCCAGCTGCGGCCGCACCTGCTGCGAACGCAGCGCGCCGACGGTTCGTTCTGCGACTTCCAGGACACCAGCTACATGACGACCGCGTCGACCGCGTTCGCCGCGATGGCGCTGCTGGCCGGCCTCTGATCTACTACTTTCGCGTTTCTTCGCAGCGCACGGAGATTCTCGTGGTGGTGAGCGAGAGTAGTAGTCATCCAACAAGAAGCACCAGCGCGCCTGCGGCCCCTGTGGGCGGCGCGCCAGCGCCGACCGCAACCTTTGGTTGCGGCCGCAGGACGCGCTGACGATGACGGGCGACCAGCAGGAGCAGCGCGCGATCGCCGAGCAGATCGGCGTCACCGTCGCGCGGCGCCACATCTTCCTGTGCTGCGACCAGACCAAGCCGAAGTGCTGCGAGCGCGAGCGCGGCCTGCAGGCGTGGGAGTTCCTGAAGCAGCGCCTGCACGAACTCGGCCTCGCCGGCGCCGGCGGCATGCTGCGCAGCAAGGTCAACTGCCTGCGCATCTGCACCGGCGGACCGATCGCCGTCGTCTATCCCGAGGGCACCTGGTACCGCGGCTGTGATCCGCCCGTGCTCGAGCGCATCATCCAGGACCACCTCATCGGCGGCCGCGTCGTGCGCGAGCACCTCATCGTCGAGCATCCGCTGGGCCTCTAGCGAGGCCCAGGGGCTCGGCCATCAGCGCGCCGGCTGGGCAGTTCCGGGGTGTGCAGTTCCGGGGTGGTCGGTTCCGCCGGTGCCCATCATCGGCGCGAAGGTGTCCGGCGCAGCAGCGGTCGTGCTCTTGGCGATGCGCCCGACGACGCGGACCATCTCGTCGTGGTCGGCCACCCGGCAACTGCGCCCGATGACCTTGCCGTTCTCGTCCTTCAGGACGGCGAAGTGCCCGCCGTCATAAGTGTGCTGCGGCACGAACCGCCGGCGCTTTGCAATCGACTGCCGCACCTGCACCACGTCGTGCTGTGCCGTGACCTTCTCCGCGTGCGGCAGCCCCGTCAGCAGGACTTGCTCCTCGTCGTCGAGCAGCCGGAAGCGGAACCGATCGTGATCATCCTGAACGATCTCGAACCTTGCCATCATGGGGGCTCCTCCGGCTGAGACGACGACTGGGGAGGGGCCAATGTTCCTTCGGGGGACATCAATGCCCAGCAAGCGCCCCCGCGGAGTAGTGGATCGGGGGGCTGAACGCTGCTGCTTGTGGTGGCCGCGGCCACCGGCCGCGTGATGCTGTGGCGAACGGGTGCACCGGGGCATGTCGCAAGTCTGCTCGCCACGGGGCGCGGGCGCCGGCGGGGCGCGCGGTATGGTCTCTCGCCACTCCCTTCGCGCACGCTGTCCCGTGGAGAACGCATCGACGACTTCGCCGGCCCCCGCGACCCGGCCGTGCGACCCGGGCGCGCGGCCGCGCTGGCAGGTCGCGACGACCGTCGTCGTCCTGGCGGCACTGTGCGCGCTGCGCCGGCCGGAACTGCTGGCGGCCCCCCGGTTCTGGGCGGAGGAGGGCACGCTGTTCTACCGCGCGGCGCTGACGGACGGCCTGCTGCCGACCCTGCTGCGACCGCCGCTCGGCTACCAGAACCTGGCGACCACCCTGTCGACCACGGGCGCCGCGGTGCTGCCGATCGATGCGGCGCCGACGTTCACGACCTGGATCGCGTTCGCCGTGCAGGTGCTGACCGCGTCGCTCGCCGTCACGATGGCAGGGCGCTACGTCGCGTCGTTCGGCGCGTCCCTGCTGCTGGCCGCGCTCGTACTCGCGCTGTCGCCGACCGAGATCTGGCTGACCTCGACCAACCTGCACTACTGGCTCGGCGTCGCCGCCTGGTTCGTGCTGTGCGACCAGCGCAGCGACGGCGCGCGGCCACGCCACGGCACGCGCGCGCTGCTGCTGCTGGCCGGTCTGAGCGGCGTGCAGGCGTGCTTCCTGCTGCCGCTGTTCCTGCTGCGCGCGTGGTCGACGCGCGCGCGCGAACGCTGGATCCAGTCGGGCATCCTGGCCGCAGCGTCGCTGCTGCAGATCGTCACGATCGTCGCCAGCTGGCTGCAGGTGGACCCGAACCTGTCGACGCGCTTCGTCGCGCCCGACCCGTCGTGGCTGCTGCTCGCGACCTACCACACGGTCGAACCGCTGCTCGGCCACGAGTGGCTCGGCTCACCGCCGTCGGCCGCGTCGGTCTGGCTCGCGTTCGCGGCGACGGCGCTGCTGCTGCTGGCGGTCGCGGTGGCCCAGGTGCGCCGCGGCGAGCAGGTCACCGGCTGGGCCGCGTGGCTGCTGGTGATCGCGCTGTCGACCGCGGGCTCGCTGCACTTCGCAGGCGGTCTGCGCTACGCGTTCGGCCCCAACGTGATCGCGTTCACGCTGCTGTTCGCCGGCTGCGCGCGCGGGCGGCCAGGCTGGCAGCGCGCGGTCTGCGCGCTGCTGGTCGGCGCAGCCGTGCTCAGCAACGGCTGGCACTACCGCGCGCGGATCCACTGGGCGCCGGACCTGCCGGTCTGGACCGACGAGGTCCGGCACTGGCGCCAGGACCGCTCGTTCACGCCGCGGATCTGGCCCGATGGCTGGGTCGTGCAACTGCCGCCGCAGTGACGCGGCGGCAGTGGGTGCGTCAGAAGCCGCGGTTGCCGACGACCATCTTGACGTCGTTGCTGACGCTGATGCCGCCGGGGTTGCCCGCGTCTTCCAGCATCGTCTGCCCGTAGGCCGTGATGCCGACGATGCTCGGGTCACCGGGCACCTGCAGGTCCCAGAAGTAGATGCCGTTGGCATCGGCGACGCCGAAGCCGAGCATCTCCGGGTCGACGCGCATGAAGCAGCCCGGCGCGTTGAACACCAGCAGCTCGGCCGGCAGCGTCGCGGTGCCGCCGAAGGCGGTCGTGTTCGAGAAGCCGAGCGCGGTGATCACGGTCGCCGACGGCAGCGCGTTGTTGACGCGCATGGTGAAGTGCGAGCCGAGCTGCGGCAGCTCGCTGCTGGCGTTCTTCAGCTGCGGGCGCAGGCCGTTGGAGCCCGGGCACGCGTTCGTCGACGGCGGCTGCTGCTGGAACGCCGCGGGCACGAACATCGGCGCACAGCCGCTGGTGTGCAGCACGTAGTTGCCGACCGCGGACACGGTGCCGCCGTTGACCTCGAGGAAGTAGAGGCCGGGGGCAACGACCGTCGCGATCAGCTTCGCGTGGCTGGTGCCCGTGGGGCCGCCGCTGCTCGCGCTGGCGATCAGGTTGCCGGCGGAGTCACGCAGCGTCAGCGACGTGTCGGTGACCGGCGAGACGGCGCCGTTCTCGGTCATCGCAGCGATGGTGGTCGGGCTGCCGACCGTGAAGCCGAACCAGTCCTTGTCGAGGCTGCCGGTCGTGTTGCCGGTGGCGTCGTCGCCGAGGTTCATGAAGGCCGCGGTCGCCAGCGAGTCATTGGGCTCCGGCGATTCGCCGACCGTGAACTGCGGCGCGAACGGCAGCACGCGAGTGCGCACCGCGTAGGTGCCGGTCTTGCTGTAGGTGACGGGCGCGGTGCCGTTCGACGCGGTGCCCGCGGCGATGCGGATCGCGTAGCTGCCCGGCAGCAGCGCGGCCGGGTGGGCCATGTTGAACGCGCGGTGGCTGGTCGTGATCGTGCTGGTCGAGCCGATCGGTGCCCAGGTGCCGGGCGAGATCTCCTGCTGCAGGCCGATCAGCGTGCTGTCGAGCTGCGGCGCGGCGCCGTCGTCCATGACGGCGGCCTGCACGATGGCCGGCGCGGCCAGCGTGAAGCTGTACCAGTCCTCGTCCGTGGGCGACGACAGCGAGCCGGAGAACGTGTCGCCGAGCGTGATCGGCGTCGGCACGCCACTCTGGGTCGGGCTGTTGGGCTCGAGGCCTTCGAGGGTCTGCACGCCACCGGGCGCGTAGGCGATCAGGTCGAGGCTGTAGTCACCGGCGACCGTCGCGGTCTTGCCGATGACCATGACGGTGTAGCTGCCTGCCGGCAGGTTGACGCCGACGTCGCTGTGCACGCCGCGGCTGCTGTCGTCCCACGCCAGCAGCTGGGTGCCGGACACGTCGTAGAGGAACACGGCCGTGTCGATCGACGGGTTGACGGCGAAGTTGCCGGAAGTCTGCACGTGGACCTCGGACGCGCTGGTCAGCGCGAACGAGTACCAGTCCTGCTCACCGGCGACGAGGTTCGCGTCGACCTGCGAACCGAACGTCACGGCCTGGGCCGTGGCGGCGGAGCCGTTCGGCTCCTGCTCGATGATCCGTTGGGCGGAGAGAGTGGTGGTCGCGGCGAGCGCGACGAAGAGGCTGGAGCGCATTGCAGGGGTCCTTGGAAAGGTGGCCGCGCCATCCGGCCGCGCGGTGCCCAATGGGCGCCGTCTGGACCGGATCGGCCGAGACAATCCGTGGGCTTCTCTGCCGGCCCATCACGGCGGCCCTTCGAGCCGGCCGGAGCCAGGCCACTCGGGCGCTTCCTTGTGGCCGCAACAACCGGGTGCGGCCCGCACTGGCGCGCTGATCGGAGGTGTCCGCCGCAGGCTCCCTCAGAGGGTGAGAAGCAAGCTGCTTCGAACCCTCTGCGTGGCCGCGGAGGCGGCCACCAGAGGCATGCTGAGAGCCCGTGTTTCCTTCACGGGCTCTCAGCGCGTCCTGCGGCCGCAACCAAAGGTTGCCGGTCGGCGCTGCCGCGCCGACCAGAAGGGCCGCAGGCGCGCTGGCGATCCTTCTTGGCTGTCTACTACTCTCGCTTGCCAACGAGAGAATCTGCGCGCGCTGCGAAGAAACGCGAGAGTAGTAGATCAGCGCGGGACGGGCACGATCACCTTCTGCATCGAGCGCAGCTGCTTGCGCTGCGCCTCGGACAGGGGGACTTCGCGCAGGACCCGGCGCATCCAGGACTGCTGCAGCTGCGCCGCGCGCATCGCGCGGCCCGTGCGCAGGAACCGGGCGTTGGCGCTGCGCTCGATGGCCCCGCCTGCGCTCCAGACCTCGCTCGGCGCCGCGCGCGCGGTCTGGTCGAGGATCGCGCGGACCTGGTCGGCGACCGCGCCTTCGAAGTGGAACTTGGTGGCGAGGTTGGCCACCGTCGTGTCGACGTAGCCCGCGGGGTCGCTGGCCTCGACCGGCGACACCACCTGCTGCCAGATCAACCCGCTGCGGAACAGGCTCGTGCCGTCGTAGTTGCCGGCGCCTTCGGGGTAGATCAGCGCGCGCTGCTCGGGACTCAGCTGCTGCGCGATCTCGTCGTACATCCGGTCCTTCATCGCGACCTCGGCGACGACGCGGTCCAGGTCGAGCTCGGTGGCGCCGTCCTGGATCGCGCTCGCCTCGGCCGAGAAGCCGCGCACCAGTGCGCCGATCGCCGCGCGCTGTCCGGCGTCGAG
>Ga0070689_100000960_pt1 | contig 17956 bp, 19 predicted proteins | sample KBSS23HmetaG_FD_64669 | JGI IMG/M metagenome (GOLD analysis project Ga0070689, IMG submission 64669) | Switchgrass rhizosphere microbial communities from Kellogg Biological Station, Michigan, USA - KBS S2-3H metaG | ecosystem: Host-associated > Plants > Roots > Rhizosphere ...
TCCTTGAAATAATATGTATCCAATCATTGGGATCCCGAGAAAGATTATGAATAGACCAATTACTTTTTGAGTTATAAGATTTTTTCTATTGAATAATAGTGAACTAAGAGCAATTAATGTAAAAAGTACATTTGCCCAGATATAGGTTGGGTTTATTTTAGATGAGAAAACACTCCAAAAGTAGGCAAGTCGAATAGGAAGGACTTCACCAATTGATAGTTTGAATCCTTGTTCTTCAACAAAAAGTTTTGCAAAGTTATTAAAAAGTAAATTCTCATGTCGATAATTAAAAATAATCTGTGGTAACAAGGTTAGACCAAAAAGAATGATTGATAAAACGAGTTGTTTAATTGGTGGGAATTTTTTCCATTGCCACAATGCAAATATACAAACCATTGGCATATAAAAAATTGCGCTTGCCGATTCAAACTGCATAGAAATACCTAAGATAAGTGCAACAATTGGCCACCAATTCTTTGCACTTTCTTTGTCTTTTGTTGTGAGAATTTTCCAGAGCGCAAGGAGCAATAATGTTGAAGTAAAAAGAATAGGAGTCGGGTTTGAGAGCCATCTCCCTGCCAGCATCATATAGTACGAAAATCCTCCAATGGTTGCAGCAATCAAACCAGTTACTCGACTTTGCATTTGCCACCCCAAGTAATAGATAACAACTAATGCTGCAACTGATAAAAACGCCAAAAAGATGGCAGGATACATTGGGTTTCCCCCACCAATCAAATAAAACGGTGCAATCAAATAATAATAAAATGGCCCCAAAAATATCCCAGTCAAACCAGTAATAGGGCCAATCAAAAACGGTTTTCCTTTATGCCACAAATCCCAAATAACCAACGCATCCCGCCCCTGGTCATAATAAAACTGCAGAAGTTCGCCAACACGATAGATGCGAATGAATAATGAAGAAAGGAGTACGAAGGAAAGAAGAACATAAACAATTGGATGTGATTTTATTTCGTTAACAACATCATGTCGAATTTTATTCAGCATCTGCCTTTTACTTTTCATTACCATATTGTCTCGCAGCAGTAAGATACATTTCAACTGCATCTTTGAATGGGACTCCTTGTATCTTACCTCCTGAAGCATCTTTATGCCCTCCTCCACCAACTTGTTTACCGATTAAAGACACATCAAACCCTGGTATTCGCGACCTCAAACTCATTGTCGTATTTTTGTTTGAACGTTCGACAATAGCCATCCCAAAGTTAGTATCTTGTATAGTACGTAATAATATATTTGTAATGTACCCAGTGACATTGTCGGTAATTTTATATTTTTTATACACAGGATAGGGAATTGCAGACCATACAAAATGATGCTTCTCATCTATTTTTAATCTCGTAAGAAACTCCCCCGTAAGCTTCAACAAATCTAAAGAATTTTGTCTCAATATATGAAAAACAATCTCGTTGTAATCAGCCCCTTGCTCACGAAGTGTAGCAGCTACTCGAAGAGTACTGGGGAAAGTATTAACAAATTGGAAAAAGCCTGTATCAGTACAAATTCCTACTAAAAGCATCTGAGCAACTTTTGCTTCATATCGGAAATTCACATCCTTAAAAAAATTGTATAGAACTTCACTTGAAGAACTTACTTCAGGATCTATTAAATTAATCTCTCCACCAATACGATTACCATAATGATGATCGATGTTTATTATTGTTATATCAGGCTTTTCTTCATCGCTAAACCCAACATGAAATAAATTCTCAGTATCAATCGATATGAAAATGTCGTATAAACTAAAATCAAATTTTGAGAAATCAGTTTGGATAATTTCTTTGAATCCTTCAAGAAAAGACAAGTTCTCACTAATTTTGTCAGAGCTGATTATCGTTACTTCTTTATGTAAAGTGAGTAACCACTTTCTTAATGATAAGGCACTTCCTACACTATCGGGATCTGGACTTCTATGACAATTGATAACAATTCTTTTTGCCTTTTTAATCTTTTCTAATATTTGTTTTGATTCTTTATAGTTCATAAAACTTCAAGCTTCGTTTATAATGCATAATTTATTTCTCCATCAATTTCTTAAAAATCTTATATGTTGCAGTTGCATCTTCTAAAGCTCCATGGGTTTCCCCCATTTCTATTCCATAATATTCTGCCATATTTCTGAGACGCAATGACTCTGGTTTATCGGTATGCAAAAATTTTACATACGCAATCGACATCGCATCGATAAAATGATAATCAAAAATTGGATTTATTTCGAACCTCTGGAATCCTTTATCGAGAAATAACCAATCGGATGAAATATTCCATCCAGCAAACATTGCATCTTTTGCTAATTGATTTAATTCTTCTAATGCATTTTTCAATGGGACTGCATTCTTCCATTTTTCTTCACTATATCCATTCATTACGAGTGAAGCGGGATCTGCAGTTTCGCTATGTTCTGGGATTGTTTTCGTTTCAAATGTTTTAATAACCTGTAGATCTGGATCAACCAATACACATCCAATCTCAAGAATTTCGTGGACATTTGGATCAAGCCCAGTAAACTCCAAATCAATGAAAACCAGGTTCCTTTTTCTAAAATCAATATTAGTTCTGGATGTTATTTTCATGAGAAGGAATAGTATCAGTTTGTTGGCTCTGTGTGAATAAGCTTGTAGAGTATTACTCCATCAACGTTCCACATCTGATCAATCTCACTCCATCCAAAATTAGCAACTTCTGTTTTAGGATTATGCGTTGGATCACACTTTTCTTCTGGCAGTTCACACACGACGAATAATTGATCGGTAATGGTATTTGCTGTATCTTGTGCATCGATTTTGAGAGAAGCGATATTGTCTTTTTCAAGGAAATATTCATAGGCTCCCTCGTAATTGCGCTCTGCAATAACAGCAAGATTTAACTTTTGACCATGAGCTTCTTCTTCTATCTTTTGTGAAACAGCAATAGAACGCTGGAGCTGGCCATTTGGTGGATATTGGAGAGGAGAATTAGCTATATTGGGAATAAGCAATAAACAAAAAGAAATAAATAAGAGAGAATAAATAATGTTTTTTGTTCTTTGTTTTTTGTTTTCTAATGTGTCTATGACATCCTGAGTAACTCCTCCAAGTAAAAGGAATGGTGCAGTAAAAAGGAATCCAAAATAATGATCGTAGAGCTCGTGTTTATATGCAGCGAGTCCAAATAACGAGACAATAATCCAGGTTAATAAAAGCCAATATGCTCGTGGAATTTTCTTTTTTCTCCACCATTTCATAATAAGAAGCGCAAGCGTCCCATCAAACAAACCAAATGCAACCCAATGCCCTGCGGTTGTATCCATACCACCGAGTAATCGTGTGCTTATCTGTTCCCACAATGGCCATATTTTGGAGAAAGATGCCCACGGTTTTGCAGAAACAGTGTCTTGCCGGTCAGTAAAAAATGTGAGGATTGCTTTGGAATTAATCCAATTATGACGAATATCAAAAAAGAAAAGAGGAGACATGAGGACAAGAAATGCGACGAGAGAAATAATTGTAAACTTACGAATTGTCACTATTTGCTTTTTGTCTTTGCGAATTGATAAAACGGTTAATAGCCAAAAAAGCCCAGCGATAGGTGCCAAAATTAATCCCAAGTAATGTGATTGCATCACAACAGCAAAACTTATACCAAAAACAATGAGCCATTTAAACTCTTTGTTATGCCACATTCTCCAAATCGAATAGATGCAAAGAGTCGAAAAGAAAGGCATGATATTTGGATTCCACGAAGAACGATTGTAAATAATAACAACAGGAGAAATTGCATAGAGGAATGCTGCAACCAATCCAGCAATATTTCCAAACCATTCTTTTCCAATCTTCCAAACAAGAAAAACAGTTGCAATACCAAAAAAGGCAACCATAACCGATGGCCCAACAGGAGAAAATCCGAAGAGAAGTGAGAACGGTGCAGAAATATAATAGTACAATGGTCCCAAATACATATTCCCGATTGAGGTCCCCGGACCAATCAGTGGTGGATGCAGTTTGACAAAAATATTTCTGACAATAATGGCATCCCTGCCTTCATCTCCCAAAAAGGTCATATACTCGCTGATTCGATACAGACGAAGAATTGAGGCGAGGAGAAGAATCCCAAACAAACAAAATGCCTCGACTTTGTGCGTTGTAATCCATGTAGTTAATTTTTTTTGAAAGGAATTCATTTTTTCAGTTGTTTCCACGGTCGTGTTTTCAAAAGTCGCATAAGTCCTTCAATATCTTTCCATGCAGTTTTTGCAACTTTGACAGTAGAGTTCGGATCATCTTTCCATTTTATAGGCACTTCTGCAATTTTATATCCTGCTTTTTGCCCAATGATGAGAAGTTCTGAATCAAAAAACCATCCTGTATCCCGAATTACTGGAAGCAGTTTATTGGCAGTTTGTTTGGTAATGGCCTTAAATCCACACTGAGCATCTTTGAATTTCGTAAAGAAAAGCGTTCGAAACATCAAAGAATATCCTCGAGACATAACTTCTCGAATCCAAGGCCTGTCAATAACTTTTGCACCTTTTGCAAGTCGTGAACCAATCGCAATATCAGCGCCGTTTTCAAGTCTTTCTATTAATGTTGGGAAATAAGAAATGTCGCTCGAAAGATCAACATCCATATACGCCAGAAAATCCGCCTTTGATTTATTCCATGTTAATTTAAGTGCTCGACCTCTTCCCTTTTTATCCAAGCGGAAATAACGAACTCCTTTTGTTCGAGCTAAGTCTTGGCCAACTTTTTTAGTATTATCAACTGATGCATTATCAGCAATTACTATTTCCCAATTATAGTTACTCATATTCTTGGAGAGGAATTTGTGAAGCACCGGTATATTCTTTGGAAGATCTATCTCTTCGTTATACACAGGGATAACAACAGTTATGCTTTTTGCCATATTTGTATTTTCAATACAGATCAGGTTAGTCTATCATCTCACGCATATATTCTGCAATGACATGAGGTTTTAACCCGTCGAATTTTTCAGATTTTAAATTTTTGAGCGACTTCAATGTATTGCGAGTATTGTCCGACACTTCCCTGAGGAAGATAGTTTACGAGCATTAGGAGCTCAAATGTTTAAACCTGGGAAATTCTCACGGGTGGCTTTCTTTGGTACTTTCTTGGCCACGCAAGAAAGTACTACAAATAAATTCGAAATTAGTTGTAAAATATAACTATGCTGAAACGGTTAACAAACTCAATTCTTTTAGCAGTAATCCCAACAATCCTTATTTGGCTCCCCTTCTTTTTCAGATGGCAAAACGTCCTTGGAGTTCCTATTCCAGAAAATGGCATGGCTACTGTTGTTGCAAACTACGACGGACCTCTCTATATAGTAGTCGCCAAGACGCTGTATGATCCAATACTTGCCAAGGCATTCCCCTTTGATATCCCATCAGAATACTACGCAGCACACTTCCCTCTGTTCCCTCTTTTAATTAAAGCATTCGCGCTTCCCTTGGGCTTCCCGTACGCCATGCTTTTTGTGACCGTTTTATCTTCAATCTTTGCCCTCTATTTCTTTCAACTTTTGATTGGCGAGTTTGTTGAGAAGAAACATATTTTGTGGTTAACACTTGTCTTTGCACTTTTCCCAGGTCGTTGGCTTATTGTCAGATCAATTGGTTCTCCTGAACCACTTTTTATTGGGGCGATCATTGCGTCTTTATATTATTTTAGAAAAGGGAAATATTTGTGGGCGGGGATATTCGGTGCGATTGCACAGTTCACCAAATCACCTGCAATCCTTCTTTTCATTGGATATGCTGTAACCATTGTAACCACAGAAACACAAAAACTCGCCACAATGTCTTCTTCTAAATGGTTGAAGCAGTCAAAACCCCTGTCTTACTTGCCATTATTCTTTATCCCTTTAGCTTTAATGGGGGTTTTCTATTTCTATAAAATTCAAATGAACGATGTGCTCGCCTATTTCCATTCAGGAGACAACATCCATCTCCAATTCCCACCATTCCAAGTCTTTAACTATACACAGCCATGGGTAGGAAGTTTCTGGCTTGAGGATATTCTTTTTGTATACCTTTTTGGAGCATTAGGACTTGCAAAACTCATGAGGCAAAAGGAAGATGCACTCTATTGGTTTACTGGAATTCTTTTTGCAACACTATTATTCGTATCACACAGAGATATTATTCGATATGGTTTACCAATAGTTCCATTCTTGTTCATCGCATTCCGAGATACGTTAATTAGCAAAGAATTTAAGTTTGCATTTGCAATATTAATAATTCCCATTTATTTATATTCCCTAGCATTCATCTCCAATAATGTAATGCCAATATCCAATTGGGCACCATTGATCTAGAAAGATATAAAGCGAAAAAGATATTAAGCGCTTTTTTTCTTTTCTTTTGATAACCGCTCGGTAGTTTTAATTAATCCACTTAAAATTATTGCAACTTTCTGACTCTTGATATATGCCACTTCAAATTCATTATTATTAAGATATGACAAATCCTTTGAGATAATAAGTTGACATTGAACTTCGGCAATCGACCCTCTTGAATCGTAATAAAAGTTTAGTCTATCTTTAAAATGATATCGAGAGAATCCTTCTGCAATACAAGATTCTATAGAAACAGAGGCTCTCCTTAACTGTGAAATAAGCGAAGAGCTCATGTTTAGGAAACAATGAGGTATATTTGTAGATGAGGAGTGTTAATTTATGAGATTCTTTCCATGCTTCTAAGTCTGTGAAGGTCTCTATTTTCCCCATGCACTTTATATCTTAATATCTTTTTCGCTTTATATCTTTTTTCTTCCCATCTTCCATGTCTTCCAAATAAACAAATTATACATTGCATAGTTGTAAGGAATGATAAGGAATCCTATCGCAATGATTAATGAGATCTGACGAACTAATGCCACATCACCGAATAATGTAACCGCGGTTCCAATTACAATAAACTGAATCACAATTGCCCCTAAGGAAGTGAAATTGAATAATAAGAACTTAGAAATTCCATCACCAATATTGGTAATTCTCTTTTCTTTAAACGTCCAGAAATTATTGAAAAGAAAATTTGAAATGATTGCAAGTTCTGCTCCTAATGCTGCAGCCCATGAAGAAGGTTCTGCAAAAATAGACAGTCCCCAAATATTCTGAAGCCCTGAAGAAGCATTTGCTAGATTAATCGTAATTGACGTGCGTCTGAAGAATTCAATACCAATTGCATTTACAATAAACCCAACAAATCCAACAATTGCAAATTTGATAAAGCGCTGCTTATCTAAAATCCCAAGTAAAATCGCAAGCTTAAATGTCGCAATCATTTCTTTTGGATTGAACTTTGAAACTTCTTGCGTTCGAGGTGCAAATTCCAAAGGCACTTCTACCGTCTTTTTAGAATTTTTAATACTCTGATATAAAAGATCAACTTTATATGCAAAGCGTTTCAATTCTCGAATATGATCCAAATCAATTTTATCTAATACTCCTTTGACGCGAGTTAATCGAAATCCAGTTGTCAGATCATGAAGCGAAGGTTTCAAAAGAACGAGTCGAATGAATAAATTCCCTGCCCAACTAATAAACCTTCTTGAGAATGCCCATTCCTTTGGCACTGATCCCCCTGGAATATACCGCGAACCGATGACATAATCGGCACCCGCAACATACGCGTCAACCATTGGTTTCACAAATCGCGGAGGATGCTGGAAATCTGCATCCATTTCCATGACCGCATCAGCTCCCAATTCTTTCACTGCATATTTGAATCCTCTGATATACGCCCACCCTAAACCACCTTTCTCTCCTTCCAAAAGATGGAGATTTTTATACTTTTTCATAGCATCTTTTACAATCTGTCCTGTTCCATCAGGAGATTTATCGTCAACAATCAGAAGGTGCATATCGGCGTTGGTGATTTTGGGGAACTCTTTTTCAAAAAGAGCGGGGATCATTTGGGTGATATTTTCGCGCTCGTTATACGAAGGCATTACGATGACTACTCTATCCATTCCTTAATGGTATCAGAAAGATACCAAAAACAATAGTAAAAAAAAGACCTAGTAAGTTCTACTTGACTGAAAGGAAGAATTATGTCTATGCTAATTTATAGTATAAAAGGGGGTGATATATATGGCAGCAAAGAAAAAAGCTAAGGCAAAAGCAAAACCAAAGACAAAAGCAAAAAAGACGACGAAGAGAAAGAGTGCAAGTGTAAGATAAGAGCTTTCATGTAATTTATGGGCGTACGACCATAAAATTACTGTTCTGAGGTTTGATGTGTTTGGAATTGGGCAATAACCTGTGGGATTTGTTGTTCTTTTATTGGTAGTGAAGATAGTATTTTAATTTTGTCTCCAAAAAGTATCTTCATGAAGTTAGAAGTTTGTATATGTTTTTCCTCTTTTGGGTTTATAGACATATTCCTCACCTTGTCATATGAGTGTGGTGCACACGGAAAGCCTTGTTTTTTTCGTTGGATGATAGCTTTCGGGATGATTCCTTCTGCCGCCTTCCGAAGAATAAATTTCTCTCTACCATCATATTTTTTTATTGATGCGGGGATAGATAATGCAAGTTCAATAAGTCGCGTGTCCAAGAATGGCAATCGAATTTCGATACTGTTTGACATAGATAATCTATCTTCCTGATGCAAAAGATGTACCAGATGTGTCTTTAATGCAAAACGAGTTAAGGTATCATAATGGTCTTCTTGATCATATGCATAAAAATTCCGTTCCAAATTCTTTTCAATGACTTCTTTGACTCTCTTTTTTATAACTGAATCCTTTATATAATCAGTAAAGTACGATGAATCATACCAATATCGTGCAAAAACGCCTTTCTTATAGATGCTTTGTGGCATTCCAAAAATAGGATCAGCATGCAGATATCCAAGCCACTGCTCATCAGAGCCCTGACCGTTGAACACACATTTTAACCCAATTTCTTTTGCACTTTTGTAATTTTCGTACATTGAATGAAGAGCCGTATCGGTTGGTGGCTCTTCCAGAGCTGACATTACGCTTTTTTCATATTTCGTCAGGTCAGATTTCTTCATTATAATTTCGTGAAGTTGAATCGACGGATGTGAAGCAGCGAGGAGTCTCGCATTTTGTAAATCGCGGTTGACAACTCCGTCATACCCAATAGTAAAACAATGAAGAATGGCCTGTGGAGTCATCGACGTCGCGAGTCCTGATATTAAACTGCTATCAAGTCCTCCTGAAAGGATTGAACCAATGGGGAGATGTTCAGGCATTTGGAGTCGGACCGCATCACAAAGGAGATCTTTTGTTTCCGCAATAAGTTCCGGGATGTCCTTCGCCGTATAATCTTTGATCTGAATATCGGATAGATCCCAATACTTTTTAAATACACGATCAGTTTGGCCATGAAGATCAAACTCACAAAAGTGCCCAGGTGGAAATTCAAAAATGGCATCAAAAAAAGTTTCAGAAGGATCTGTATAAATATTAAAAATGAGTGTCCCAATACACCGATCCAGATTCTGTAAGCATGGAATGTCAGGATGGACGAATAGACCTTTTATTTCGGATGCAAACATATGATCTCCATTTTGTGCTTTCGTATATACGAGTTGTTTTTCGCCCAATCGGTCACGAGCAATAAGAACTTTTCCTGTTTTTTTATTGTAAAGAATGAAAGCAAAGCAGCCATTGAATTTTAATAATGCCTTCGTCCCCCATGCTGAGATTGCATGAATAAGTACTTCAGTGTCGGATTCAGTTTGGAAGAGATATCCTTCTTTTTGAAGTTGTTTTTTGAGTTCTCGGTAGTTATAAATTTCACCATTAAAAGTAATAACGTAATCGTTCACTTCCAATGGTTGATCAGAGCGTTTTTTTGGATCAACAAATGCCAAGCGATTATTCCCAAGTCCAAGTAGTCCTTTCTCATCAAAATATGTACCAGATGCATCCGGACCACGATGATTCATTGCAACGATAGAACGATCAATTATTTTTTTATTAATTTCCTTTTTGCTATTGAAGAGAGCGACAATTCCACACATGGATCCTGTATAGTTAAGAGAGAAAACTCGTAATGTATACACTCAAAAATACCACAAAATTACATCCATTACACGCTGAATCACAAGTGATACTTCATACGCTTCGGTGGGGAAAAGAGGAATCAGGATATACGAGTGTCATCAGAATCGACACTGATGATGGACTCATCCTAGATAAAACTCAATCAGAGGTCCTCCATTCTCTTGAATTAGGGAACTCCATAAGAGAGACGGGACAGAAGACAAACCTATCAAAGGACATCATCTATGATCTTGTCTCCTATTTTAAATCGGTTGGATTTGTAAAATCAATTGATGGAGGAAAAATACCCGACACCGCTATTGCGATCAGACCGATCTTCCCCACTCTATCAAGGAAGTGGTTTACCTGGTCGATTAATCCATTTTTTTTAATTGTCTCGTTTGTCTTTATTATACTGGGATTTGGAATTGCTTTTTTCAACCCAGAATATCTCCCGACATTTGGAGACTTCTTTTGGACGAATGATTTTATTCTTATTCTCTTAAGTATTCATGTCATAACCTTAACCACTACGTGTATCCATGAAGCTATGCATTATATTGTCACGAGAGCTGTTGGAGGCCAAGGACGTATTAATCTTTCAACTCGATTTATATATTTTATTTTTGAAACTGAGCACTACCATCTTGCAGTTATACAAAAACCGCTCCGCTATCTCGTATACATTAGCGGCATATACGCAGAACTAATTCTCATGTCAATCATTATGATAATTTTTTTCCTATCAGAGACCTATCAGTGGAATATTGCAATAATGATGCCATATTTGAAAGTCACACTCCTTATCCAACTGACTGGTCTTATCTGGCAATACAGTGCTTATTTGCAAACTGACTTTTATAACGTTTTTTCAGAATATCTGAATGAGCCAAATTTATATGTAAATATGAAAAAGTATATTGGGATGAAACTTCGTCGTTCAAAAAATCTGTCGTTAGGATTCATAACGAAACCATTATCAAGACTCTTTACTACCCATGATGTTATTGAGTCTGCGGATCAGTTCTCTTCTTTAACACAGAAAGAGAAAAGACAGCTTCAAATATATGCGGTATATGTATGTTTTGGGCTTATCGTCTCACTTTTTACTTTTTTCTATTTTTACGTAATTCGGGATATCACACTTTTTTATAAAGCATTGAATCAAACATACGAGGCAATATCGAATCATAATATTGGCGAAATTCTGCGAGGAAGTATTGCTTCATTTCTTGCGCTTTATTTTTATATTATGACGGGCATAATTATTGCATCAAAGATAAAAAGGAGGGAATCGATTATATGAGTCCGATTACTTCATATTTTCTTTTTTTAGAGTTGCCACGAATAGTATTCGTTGCGATTTGGGCTGCAACAATTGCTCTTATCTTCTTTGTACTTGTACAATATTTTAAAAATCAGAATCATTAGCCCCCATTGTAGAAACATTTTGTGAGACATATAATTACGTATACTTCGTGGGTTACTATGGTACGAAAAATAAAAATTCCTTTATTTCAATGGTTCTGGGATCTTTCTCGAGTCAAAAAGATTCTTATACTGCTTATTCTTTTGGGAATTGGATATTGGCGTTATTCTGCCATGAAGAACGCTGGTATTACACCTGAAGTAACAGAAGTAACACGCGGCGAACTCACAGAAAGTATTTCTGCATCAGGTGAAGTAAATGCATTGGAAACGGCGAGTTTGAGTTTCCAAACGGCAGGCAAACTCTCCTACGTTGGGGTTTCAGAAGGAGATACGATCAAAAAAGGCAAACTTATTGCAGCACTTGATACAACAATACTCAAAGAACAATTAAAAAAATATTTAAATGCTTTTAATAAACAACGTACAACATTTGACGATACGAGTGACGCAGCAGATGATGTAACTTTCAATGATGCTGTTGCACGATTGAAAACGCGCGCGCAAGTTGATCTGGATCAAACAGTGCTTGATGTTGATATCCAGAATGAAGCAATTCGACTTGCAAATTTGTATTCACCAATTACCGGTGTCGTAACAAAAGCTACCCCCACGAGCCCTGGGATTAATGTGGGACCAACAACAGCAAGTTATCAAATAGTAAACCCAGATACGGTATATTTCTCAGCAAATGTAAATGAGGTCGATGTTCCGAGATTAAATAATGAGACTCCCGTTGAAATTGAGCTCACTGCATATCCAGATGAAGTTTTGCATGAGTCAATTCAATCAATTGGATTTTCCAGTGTTATAACGTCCTCTGGAGGGACTGCATATAAAGTACAGATAAGTTTACCAGACAATAGTGCAATGAAATATCGTCTTGGGATGAATGGTGATGTCAAATTTATTTTAGACAAAAAGGAAAATGTACTTTTGGTTCCTGGGACGGCAATTGTGGAATCAGATGGCAAATCCTATGTGTGGGTTGTGACAGAAGCTCATACTGCACATAAACAGGAAGTAAAAACAGGAGCGTCATCACTTGAAGAAACAGAAATAACCGATGGACTTGTCGATGGACAAAAAGTTATTGATAGACCAGGAAAGGATGTTGTTGAAGGAGCCAAAATTAAATCTACTTCTTAAATGTCACCAGTCATCCAATTAACCAACGTAATCAAGACCTACACCATGGGTGACACTACGTTTAATGCTCTCGATGGAGTCACGGTTACTATTCAAAAAGGCGATTTTGCTGCAATTGTTGGCCCTTCAGGAAGTGGCAAATCAACGCTCATGCACATCATTGGGATTTTGGATCGTCCTACATCGGGAAAAGTTGTTTTGGATGATCATGACGTAAGTACTTTGACTGAAAAAGAAGCAGCAATCGTACGAAACAAAAATCTTGGCTTTGTTTTTCAAAGTTTTAATCTCTTACCTCGAACAAGTGCGGTCGACAATGTTGCACTTCCTTTGATCTATGCTGGAATTAATAAGACCGAACGAACCAAACGTGCGCAAGAAGCATTAGTACGCGTTGGACTTGAAGGCAAATTTGATAATACTCCTGCTCAACTTTCCGGCGGACAACAACAACGGGTGGCGATAGCACGAGCTTTGATTAATAATCCATCGCTCATTTTGGCAGATGAACCAACAGGAAATTTGGATAGTAAATCAGGGAGAGAAATCCTAGATTTTTTCAAGGAACTCAATAGAAACGGAAATACTATTGTACTTGTTACCCATTCCCCCGAAGTCGCGCGAGAAGCAAAAAGGGTTATTGAAATTAAAGATGGGAAGATAGAGAGGGACACTCATAGATAATTCGTGAGTAAGTACTATGGATATTACAGAAATTTTCAGACTATCAATAAAAGCAATTTTATCAAATAAACTCCGAGCATTTTTGACTATGCTTGGAATTATCATTGGGGTCTCCTGCGTCATTTTATTGGTTGCCGTTGGCCAAGGACTTCAGCTTTACATTACGCAACAATTTGAAAGTCTTGGTGCAAATACAGTTGCAGTTTTACCTGGAACAGTGAGTCTGGAAAATGGTCTTTCTGGATCTCAACCAAATTTTGTAGGAAGCAAATTAACACTCAAAATGGCAGATGATCTGGATCGACTTGGAGGACCAATTGAAGCGGCAGGAGGTGCTTCTCAAATTCCATCAACCATTCAATATAAAGGCAAATCAAAATACACAACAGTTGCCGGAATTACTGCAAATTATTCTGATATACGAAATTTGACGGTTGGGTCTGGCAGAAATATCAGTACAACTGATGTAGACTCTGCACGAAATGTTGCAGTTATTGGAGATGGAATCAGAGAGACGCTTTTTGGCCAATCAGATTCAATTGGCAAAGATATAACCATTGCTGACAATAAATTCACGGTCATTGGTATTTTAGAAAACAAAGGCTCAGGTGGACTTGGTTTAGATATCAATAGCTTTGTTGCAATCCCCATTACTGCAGCTCAGAGACTGAATGGGTCAACAACCATTCAAGCAATGAATATTAAGGCAAGAAGTAAAGAAGATATTCCAGCTGCAATTGATTTGGCAAAACGGTATATGAGTAAGCAACTCAAAAAAGATGAATATTCAGTTTTGGATCAACAAAGTTTGGTGAGCTCGATCAACTCGATTTTAGGAATTGTCACCGCAGCTCTCGGTGGCATTGCTGCCATTTCTCTCGTTGTTGGAGGTATTGGCATTATGAATATTATGCTTGTTTCTGTTACAGAACGGACAAAAGAGATAGGTCTTCGAAAAGCAATTGGGGCAAAACCCAATGATATCTTGATTCAATTTTTGATCGAGGCAGTTGTTTTGTCTTTAGTTGGAGGAGGAATTGGGATAGCTCTCGGCTATGGTGGATCACTCCTCATTCAACGTGCCTTCCCCGCCCAAGTAACCTTCTGGTCAGTAGCCCTCGCCTTTGGCGTCTCCTCCGCCGTCGGAATCATCTTCGGAGTCGCCCCGGCAATCCGCGCCAGTAGACTTGAGCCAATTGAGGCTTTGAGATATGAGTAAATCTTTTCAACTTTGGCAATGATGATATAATACTTTTACAATGACTCCAGAACAAACGTCAGAACCATTTATTGCCGATGATGTAAATACTACAAAATTGATAGATGCTTTAGAAACCGCGGAGACTTGGGGAGATTTAAGAGAGAGTGATATCGTTCTAGGATTTATAACAACTAATATTGGAGACACTCCTTCACCAGAATTCAATTCGTTGAAAGCATATTATGATCTTATCCATAGTCATTTAGGACTAAAAAATGGAGCACTTCCTGCAAATACGGTCACATTAAGTGACAAATTTTTGGCCTTACAATCTCAAATTCTTTCAACTGAACCAGATAGTATGATTACTTCAAGAATAGTTGCAAGCTTAAACAACAAATTAGCATCGCAAATCGCTTCTCATGAATTCCTCCCACCTGAACAGAGAAACTCTTCATTCTGGATGATTGCGCTTCAAGGAAAAGAAAATGAGGCGGGTAAATAGTTAATTAGGAAGAGGTTCTCCAACATTATGTCGACCTTTCCTATCTCTTTTTACCTCATACATATTTCTATCAGCATCTTCTATTTGTTGTGACATAAATGATAATCTCTTCTGATCATGATCTCGTCTTGGCCAAGCATCAACTTTTCTTTTTTCATCATCATTCCAATCAAAATGTTTAAGCCCGATACTAACATCTAATTCGAGGCCCTGATCTATGTACGGTTTCAAGGGATGGTCGCTCTCAACTGGAGTTTTGAATTCTTGGCGTATCCGTTCTGCAATTGTTTCAGCACCTTTTTTATCGATACCCATAAGTAATGCTGCACATTCATCTCCACCGGGACGCGCTTTTTTATCACTTTCACGAGACATTTTCCCCAATGCTTTCCCAAAATGTTGGATAACTAAATCTCCTACTTTATGACCAAATCTATCATTGATGCCATGTTTAAAGTTATCAATATCTGTTACCAAGACAGCAAATGGCAAATGTCCGCGGACAATTCTATCACTATCTTCTGATAACGCTCTTTCCCATCCTCGTTTATTTAGAAGTTCTGGACAGAGTGTATCTCTCTCAACCAATGGTCGCATCTCAGCATTTTCTCTCTTGAGTTCGGTATTCTCTTCTTGAAGCTCAACTAATTTTCCTGCAATTTCAGCCATAGCTGCCGGATTATCCTTCATTGATAGAACCAAAGCGTCAACTTTTCTTTGTCGATCAGCATCTATGTCTGGTATTTGAGCTTCAACTATTGGTTCAATAACTATTCCAGTGGGGACATCTTCAGCCATATTCTCTATTTTAATCTATTAATGATAAAATACAAATTATGAAAATATCTATTCTCACTCTCTTCCCCAATATGTTCACTGGACCCTTTGATGAGTCTATTATCAAGAGGGCTCAGAACTATGGATTGGTGGAGATTGAGACGAGACAACTTAGGGATTGGGCCCATGATAAACATCAGACGGTGGATGATAGGCCGTATGGCGGAGGAGTTGGGATGCTCATGAAGATTGAGCCAATTGCAGAAGCACTCAAAGAATTAAAGGTTCAAAGTTCAAAGTGCAAAATTGTTTTAATGGATGCTGGGGGGGAAAAGTTTACCCAGAGAAAGGCTGAGGAGTATTCAAAACTTGACCATCTCATTTTGGTTTGTGGAAGGTACGAAGGAGTAGATCATAGGGTCCATGAACATTTGGTAGATGATGTGATTTCAATTGGCGACTTTGTCGTTACAGGCGGAGAAATCCCAGCAATGCTTGTTGTGGACTCTGTAACGAGATTAATCCCGAATGTTCTCGAAAAAGACACCGCAACAGATTTCGAATCCTTTTCTCTTTCTCAAATGGAAGATGGTAAATCGAAAATGGAAAATTTATTAGAATATCCACAGTATACCAGACCAGAAGAATTTAACGGCTGGAAAGTACCTGAAGTTTTATTAACAGGAGATCACAAAAAGATTGAAGAATGGAAAAAGGAAGAGTCAATAAAGAAAACAAAGAAAGTAAGACCTGATCTTCTGAAATAATTTAGTTAGACTTCTTGAGTAAATACCAACTCAATACTCCAAACCCTGCAGCAATCAAACCATTGGTCAGAAGAAAACTAAATAGTCCGGTGCTTTGAGTTACGCGAATAGATGAAGCTAAAGAGTCTGAAGCCGAAGATTGTCCTGCAAAAAAGAAAAGCAAAAACACGTGAACAATAACACTCAAGAGAGCTTTTCTATTTTTATGTACGAATCGTTTCATATCCTTATATGGGCATTGGCAGGATATTTCTCGCGAACCGTCAAATTATACGCTAGACAGGCGTTTTAATCAAATCCTCGGGGTATACTATCGATAAATTGAGGTGATTGCAAGGATTAAAAACCATCGACCCTACGCATTCGGCTCTTCGCAACCGCAAGTAATCGCTCAAGTTCTACTTTTTTTTCTTCTTGAGTAAGATTCTTATAATTAGGTATATGGGGAATTAAAATATCTGCCAAAAGCCAATCGGGGTTATTTTCAAATTGTCCAAATTCTGCGTGATCTATCTGAGGTGGTTTTTTAATGGTTTCTGCACTCATTAAAAATAAATTTTACCAGAAATGGTGGAGAAAAATAGTAGGTAAAAATCACTAACGTAATGAAAGTATATAGTTGACTTCTCTTTCTAATGCTGAAATTTGCCTAGTACCATTTCCATCCCCACATTGTTTTAATGATTCATCTTTATACCGCTGGAGTTCAGTTTCTAGATCACGCTGTGAAGAATCGGGGTGTTGTCTCGTGAATTTACTTATTGCACGAATTTGACCAATACTTGTAAGTGGAGGCAATTCAGCTTTTATCATTATTCATAAATATACATCTTTTTTTTATTTTGGAAAGAGGTGTTTTATTTTATGTATGCTTATCAGCAACTGAGCTTGCTCCCCAACTTTCTGGCTTAGTCTTTGCAACATATCCACTTCCTGTTACCATCCCAACAACTTCCCTGATCATTTCTCTGGTTGGACCATTAGGACCTACATCAATATGAATTTCAAGATCATATTTTTCTTGACTAATTGATTCTCTGATTTGAGGGACTAAAACCTTTGCCAGGTCCAAACTCATCAATGTTTCAGTATAAATCCTATCTCGCAAGACTGGCTTTTTGTGCTGTTTTTCCTTTCTGAAAAAATACCTCGCTCCCTTTTTCTGACGATATACAACGACTGCAGTTACAAAATCAACCTCAGTACTTCCATTCGAATGTTTTATTTGAGAATCGGTTCCAATGATAAGTGTATAAAAGCATGTGAGATCCTCATCCATAAATTCTGAGATGTCTGAAATCATTTGCTCAACAGAAAGAGATCCCTTTGTTGGGCTAAAAAAGGTTCCGCTCTTTTCAATCAGAGTATCAGTAATAATTTGCACCATAGATCTTCTCATTATACCTTAAAT
>Ga0070689_100000961_pt1 | contig 17956 bp, 13 predicted proteins | sample KBSS23HmetaG_FD_64669 | JGI IMG/M metagenome (GOLD analysis project Ga0070689, IMG submission 64669) | Switchgrass rhizosphere microbial communities from Kellogg Biological Station, Michigan, USA - KBS S2-3H metaG | ecosystem: Host-associated > Plants > Roots > Rhizosphere ...
CGCAGGGCCTGGAAATGATCGAACAAATCCCACGAGTAATCCACGTTCGTTGTGCCAAAGCGGGTCTCGGCGGATTTGCCGAAAGCGGTTTCGCGATCCACCGTGAGACAGCCGTAACTGGATTCGTCGGCGGAGAAACACTCGAAAAACACCACGTCGTCGGCCACGGTGATGACCGGGTCGCACGGCATGAGCATGCGCCATAGCGACGGGTCGTTCTTGAGGAGGTAGCTCGCATACTTCTGGCGCGCGTCCCAATACATTCTGCGGTAATGACCGAACTGTTTTTCCATGTCCGGCGGCACGGCTTCCTCGCGCCGAGCCAGAATCTCCTTCTTCGCCTGTTGATACGTTTGCTGGCGCAGCGACAGCACCCGCGAGCGCTCGTTCTTTTTCCATTCCTCGTAAGCCGTCTTGTCGCGCGGCTTGAAGCGCAAATCGCTGATCACCACGTCGTGCAAGGCGGAAATCCCCTCGCGGAACCGCAACGGCTGTAGCAGCGGCGCGTCGAAGCAAACCGGTTCGCGAGCCAGGTTGGGCGCGAGGCTAAGCAACTGTCCGTTTGCGACGGGACTGAGCGCGCTGCGACCGAGATAGGCGAATTTGACGTTCATGCCGCCTCCGCGAATTTCATTTCGGGCAGGAGCCGCCGCACGGACTCCGTCAATTGCGGCAACGCCTCGAGGATGCCGACCACGGCCGCCAATCCAGCGCGCGCTTCCGGCCCGCGCACCGAACGCACCGCCACGGCGATCACAGGCAGCAACGCTTCGCCGCGCGCCGGGTTCTCAACGATGGCGCGAGCGATTTGCTGCACGGCCTTCGCTTTTTGCCGTCCGCCGCGATGCACGCCCAGCAAAACCGAGCGCCAGACGTTTTCGAGTTTGTCGGCATCCGCGCCGGGGAGCTTTGTTTGCCGTTGCAGGGAGTCGATCACGCGTAGCCGCACGTCGTCGTAGGGAGTTTCAGCGAGCCGGCTCCAGAGAACGGGATCCGTCAGCGCGGGCGAGCCGGCTTCGAGCCACGTCCACGCCGCCAAGCGCGCCTCCGCCAGCGTGCTGTCGAAAAAGCGGATGACCTGATCGCACGCGTAGTGGCCCTTCGCGCCGATAATTCCAAGCGCCCAGGCGGTGAGTTCGCCGGCGACGGCGGCGCATTTGGCATTGGCCAGCGCGGTTATTTGCTCGCGGTCCACCGTTGAGGAGATGATTCGATCCCTGAGATAGCGTTGGCCGAGCCGCGCGACGGGCACCGGCCGCACGCAAGAGAGCGAAATGCATTGCGCCAGATCGAGGCGGTCGCCGGACACATGCCTGGCGAACGCGTCACAAATCCTTTGAAGCGCCTCCTCGTTTTTCGTCTGCAACAATCTCAACCACGACGCGACCGGCAACGTGCCCAGCCCCGCGGCGGATTCGAGCAACCGGGCGCCGAACTGCTGAATCTCGGCGTCCTCGTGGTCCAGCAGGCTGGTGATGGTGTCGAGCGGGACGGCGTGGTTCGAGTGTTCGCGCTGGAAAAGCTGCATGGCCCACACGCGAACGAGCCGCGCCCGAGCCAACACGGCCAGCGAAAGCACCATCGGGGCGGCTTCGGCCCGTTTCCAAACCTCCGCGAAGACAGGCGCGGGGGAGAGTTCGCCGAGCGTGCGGCCTTCTTTGAGTTGAATGTGGGTCGCGCCGAATTCGAGCGCCTCGTGTTTCCCGAAGCAGGCGTGCATCAACCCCCAGCTATCGAGAATGTTCTCGCCGCGTTGCAGATCCGCGTCGTCGTAAGCCGCGAGCACGCGCACGATGACCGGGAGGTACGCCGCAGGATCGCGAAAACCGAGCCGCCGGAAATAGCGCCAGGATCGCCGGCGGAGATAATAGCGGGTGCGATATTTGAAGAGCTTTGCCTTGGCCGCTGTGGAAACGGGGAAAGCGATGACTTCGCCGGTCGCCGGATTGCGCGCCGTCCGGTCGGTCTTGAGCGGGATCACATCGCGCGGCGTGACGAGTTTTTCCTCTTCACTGACCGAGCGTGACTGAAAATCCCACAGGCGTTTCGTGCGGATTTCCCGGCGCACGTGGCGGTCGAGCGCGACGAGAAAAGCCGCCATCAATTCGTGATCATTATTTTCCTCGGCATGCTTGAACCACCGTTTGACGATCGGTTGATGGCCGGGACGATTCAGCGGTTGCGCGAGGTAATCGAGAATTTGTCGGCGCGCCCATGGACGCGGGTCCCTTTTCCAGCGATCGGCAAATCCGGCGAGAGTTTTGGGCTGATTGACCTGGCGCAGCGTTTCGAGAAAAAGGTCATTCTCGGCGGCGAAGTATTCCTCCGCGAGCAGCATCTGACCGCGTTCATTACCCGGGGCAGGCATGGGTGCAATCGGAGTCTGTTGCTCGCCACGCTAACGCGACTGCGGGCCGAGCGTCAATCCTCGGATTGCGCCGGCTGCGCCCGACGGTGCATCCCATTGTTGTCGGTAACGGAGCGCGCCGTTTACGGCGCTTCGATGTAGCTCATTGCCCGGATGTGGGAGAATTCTCCAAATTCGTTGGCTCGGTCAGGCTGAAGGCCGCGCTCCCACGAACCGACAACTTATGGATGCACTGTGCGCCCGAGGGCAAAGTAAAGTCTTTTGAGCCGGCCCCGAGCGAAAAACACCAAACTCCAGAGAACTTCCAAATCGCAAACCCCAAAATACATGCCGGGGCAAACGGCGCACAGGTCGGTTTTTGAGATTGGAGGTTGGTGCCTCTTTGGAGCTTGGAGTTCGGATTGAGGAGCTTGCTGCCTGGGCTCGTCCCCGCCTTATTCATGAACGCGCCCTGGGAACAAGCTGCGAACACCCTGGCAACAACTTCCAACAACTGCCGCTTTATTGAGCGGTTCCAGTGCGGGATAAACAATTCGTGAGCGATGAATATTCTGAGGAGCAGTTACGGGCCGTCCTGGCAACGGTCAATGACTGGACTGAAGCTTTTGCCAAAAGCGCCGGGTTTGCGCGCTTGAGCGCCTCACACCAGATGAAGACGGGCGCGATCACGGGATGTTTCGCGAAGTACACTTACGAGTATCTTGGTTTGACTCCAGGTGAATGGGACCGGGACGCGGTTGAGGAGTGTTGCATGGAGATTCTTCCTCACAAGGTGTCAGCCGAGGGTGGGTTTTTCGAGGCGATCGCGCCGGTGTTGAGCGCGTTCTTCAAATTTCTCGGAGACCAGTCGCTCATCGGAAATGGACGCACGCTGGCTAAGGTTGTGGAAGAGCTGGAGGGTGAAATCGTGACCAACGCCGAGGACCGCAATAATTGGGGACCGGCCAAGCACTTTGCCATGGCTGCCCATAATGCCGGAGTGGATCTTCAAGACCCCGATGCCCTCAGAGCTTTCATCCTGCAGCTTAACCTGCAGCATTTCGCCCGTTCCGGCTTTGCTCGCGCATCGCAGTCGGGAACCCATCCTCACGCCCTCGCGACGAAGCAAGCGAAATTCCAGCCGCCGGCGGATCGCTCCGCTCCCTGTCCTTGCGGCAGCGGCAAGTACTATGAGTTTTGTTGCAAGCAGAAAAAATGATGAAACGGCGCGCTCCGGCCGATCCATCCGTTGAAGGAGAGGCTGGACAGGGCGATGCCTTCGCCGCGCCAAATGCGCAATTGATTCAACTGTTTTTGTGATCCCATTTCTCGAAGGCAAAACAGGCGGGTTATAACGCCCGCCGCTGCCGGCGTGCGGAACCTCACATCAATCTTCGCCAAGCGGCGCGCGCCCTACCCTACTATGGCACCACCACGCGGTAAAATTTGGCCGCGCCCGTTGGAGTGACGGTCACGGGGTTGATGGTACCTTCGAAATTCCAAACCGTATTGGTGCCGTTGAAGGCCGTCGTGGATTCCAGTCTGCCCGTCCCTGGCGGGGCCCAAGCGATCGCGATTGTGCCATTCGCGTTGCGAGTGGCGCTCAATCCGGGTTGCGCCGATTGAACGACGGCGTTGTAGAGGTTTTGCACCTGCGTCTGAGTGAATGCATAATTGAACACCGCCACTTCGTCGATTATTCCATCGAAAACGCGCTCGAGATGATTCGCGTCGGCGCCAATGAGCGCGCTTCCGTCCCACGCCTCGCTGGTGTGCGGAATGGCGTTGTTGGTTGAAAACTGACCATTGGCATTATAGAGATAAAACGTGGCTTTGGCGGGCTCGATGACGACGGCCACAAATGACCACTGATTGGCGGGAGGTCTCAACCCGGATAAGAACCCCCAAGTCAGCTCGTGGCCACCATTCCAGGTATAACCGATTTGGTTGTCGCTCGTGTACTGGATGCCCACGCCACCAGGGTCCGCGCTGCCACGGCGGGAATAGAACACAGCCGCGTAACCGGCTATCGCGTCAACGTTAGGGTGAATCCACGCAGTCATTGTGACCGTGTTGGTATTCAGGTTTAGCGCTGGCACACTGACCCACGCTGCCTTGGTGTCGACGGTGGCCTGTAAGGCGGTGTTATTGCTCTCAAACTGCGAGAATTCGGTCGGTCGCGGCCCCACGATACCGTTGAAGCCATTCTGTGCGTTGGTACTGTAGATTCCTGCAAGCCCACCCCAATAGTCGAAAGCCGGTGTGTTGGTGGATGGATCACCGCTCTCGTTCAAGCGCCAATAGGCCACGGGATTGGCGGAAAGAACCGCAGCTTCATAGGGCTTGCCGCTGGGTGCAACGACAGTCAATGTCGCCGGAGGAGCGCTTGTGGCCGGGGGATTTGCCGGGTTTGACACCACCAGCGTGTACGCGCCTGCATCCCCAAGATTCACGCCGTTGATGGTTAGAGTATCGGTCTGCGCCCCAGAGAGGTTTCCGCCGTTCGTGACGTTGGTGCCGTTTTTCTGCCATTGATAACTCAGCGGCGAACTGCCGGTTGCGCTGGCATCAAAACGTGCGGTTCGACCAGCGTAAAGCGCGGTAGATGACGGTTGTTTCAGGATTGTTGGGGGTCGCGCCTGGACGGAACCCAGGCCGGCACCGTAGAGCGTATTGATATCATCAAAAGTGAGCGAGCGGTTGAACACCGCCACGTCGTCAATTGAACCATTGAAGACCCGACTGTCAGGGCCACGCCCTGGCTGGTGGCCGATCTGCCCGCTCTCACCAAACGTTTCGCTCGTGTGACCCGTAGCATCTACTGCTGCCTTCAAAACACCGCCGGAGCCGAGATACAACGTGGCTCTTGTCGGCTCAATAACCACGGCCACAAACGACCATTGGTTAGGCGGGATCACCAGGCCGGATTGGAACGTGTATGCGCCACCACCCCACCAGTAGATCAATTGGCCCGCGTTACCGCTGAAATCGCCACCGTAGGCGAAGCCAGCGTTGCCGCCGCCGATTATAAACAAACCGATGTAACCACCCGGGTCCTGATCGCCGGTCGGGTAAATCCAAGCCGTCATCGTCACTGTGTTGGTATTGAGATTCAAGGGCGGGACCGTCACCCAGGTGGGAGTGGTGCTATCACCAAGCCCGGTGGTCCGCACAGCGAAGTTGGTGGATGTAAATCCAGGGAACGCGCTCGGTCGCGGACCGACGACGCCATTGAAGCCGTTCGACGAACCCGCCTCATACGTCCCGATAAAACCACCCGCGTAATCGTAGGCCGGGGGGTTAGTGGAGGGGTTACCCGTTTCATCCAGCCGCCAATAGGCGACTGGATTGTTGGTTAACACGCTGAATCCATAACTGCCGGGCGCGGGAGCGGCCACGACGGTCAGACTTGCCGGCGCGCTGGTGACGGAGTTGCCGGAACTGGCCGAGTTCGTCACCACCAGCGTGTAGGCGCCGGCATCGCCCGCCGCGATGTTAGCGATGGTTAAGGAATCGGTCGTCGCTCCGGAAATGTTGCCTCCATTGAGCACATTGGTGCCGTCTTTCTGCCATTGGTAAGCCAGTGTGGGACTGCCGGTCGCTTTCGCCGTAAATTGCGCCGTTCTCGTCGCATAGAGCGTCGCGGGTGTCGGTTGGCTGTGAAAGCGCGGCGGAAGCGGAGTGGTGGCGGCGGTCAGCGCAGCCACAAACACGCGGTGGCCGGACCGCTCAGTCCTGCTGCTGCTGCCAAGGCCGCCCGCGCCGCTCGAGTAGGCGTCACCGCCGGCATAGCTGTTAAGGTTGGTAGTCCCGTCGGTCTCCCAATAATGGAAACTGCTGGTGCCGCCGACATCGAAGCCGTAACTCGTGTTGGGATTGAGCACCACGTTGGTAGCAAATGTGAACGTGATGTAGCGGCCCGAACCGGGTCCCGGATTATTGCCACCATTGATCGTTGGAAAATTGCACGTGCTACAATCTGTAGCGTCTTCCGGCACAACTGCAGTCTCTTCAGCCAGGACCGTCAGCGTGCTGCGTGATGCCCTGCTAATGCGAATGGCGTACGTGATGCCTGGAACCAACGCATAAGTGTCGTAAGCCACTTGCTTCAACGTGACCGATGTGAGCGAATATCCATTGGCGTTGCCGCCGGTCGTGAAGATCTGCCCTTGGGTAGGCCGGTTACTGGCAATGTACACCGCGTCATCATCGAGACCGTCCACGTTGCTTGCCTTGTTGGTACCGGCACCAGTCAGGTTTGAAATGTCGTTCGGACCCAAAGCCGGCGCCGTGCTGCTGAAGGATACGTTGGCCGCCCGGGCTCCAGTAGTGAAGCCCACCGTGGCACTCAGCGCTAACGCTGCCCACAACACCGCTGCGAACCTTCGGCCTTTGAAACGACACCGAGCCACAATCGTGGATTCGTTTACCAATGCACACGGCAAGAACTGAGACGCGTAGAATAACAGAATTTTCATGTTGGCAAATTGCTTTGAATCTTATCCAGCCATGTCCACTACAATCCGATCACCGAAAGAACTTGGGCGGACAGGACGAGTCCGCTCTCCCAGAGAGACAGTGTGAAGACTCGTTTCACACCAGCGAATACACCGGTTAAATTCACCGAACCGCTTCGTGAGGTCAAACAAGAACGAAATTCAACATCGACGAATTCCAGGTCGGAAATTTCGACGGAACCTCTCGAACGGCCGATATGATGAAACTGGCACTTGAAGCCAGACAGTGTCGAATTGAGAAGAAAACCGTGGCCTCCAGAGATCGGCCTGCCGCCAAACTCGCCTGCAATTGCCCGGGCAAATTCGTGGGCGGGATCGCGAGCCGAGGTTGCACTGACTGTTCTCAAATAGGAAATCACGTCCTTGTTCTTCCCGTCTCGAGCGTAATCCAATACGCCTTGTTCGGTTTTTCGGTCAATCGCCGTAACATCCGCTCCGAGTTCCACCAGCCGTTTCACGACCGGCAAACAGCCGAAGCGCGCCGCCATCATGAGCACGGTGCAACTGTTGCATTCTTCGTTCACGTTGGCGCCTGCTTCAACCAGGGCGTCGATGACTCCGACGCTCCTGCCAACTGCCGCATTCCAAAGCGCTGTTTTGCCATCCACGTGGGTGTTGGCTTTGGCGCCCTGCTGCAACAAATACTTAACGACGCGGACCTGTCCGTTGCCTGCTGCACGCATCAACGGCGTCTCTTTGAACACACCATATCTGCGATGAATTTTCGCTCCGGCTGCTATGGCCTCTTTGATACGTTCCAGGTCACCATCTTGGCAGGCGTGCAATAATGTTGGTGCCGCCCAATTAGCGCCCCGTTTCCTCAGAAAGTTGGCGACCTCGACTTGGTTGGTCTCGAGGGCAGCCTCCAGCGCTGTCGTCCCTTCAAACTTGCGATCCACGGCAGCGCCTCCGGCAACCAATGCCTGGACAATGTCGAGATGTCCCTCCCAGGCCGCGTTCATCAACAGGGTGCCCGTCAAATTCACCGAGTCAGCGTTGCCCCCTGCGGCAAGCAACGCCTCAACCACGGCGGCATTTCGGTGGAGCACGGCATACCAAAGCGCCTGGTCTATGACCTTTCGATTTCGCTTTCGATCGAGCGAAGCAAGAATGGCTTTGACTTCGGTCACCTGCCCGCCAAGCACCGCTTTCCAAAGAGACTCTTCATTATCCTGCTTCATCCCTTTACTGGCCGTTCACGTCAGCTCTAGCAATGAAATGGGTAGACTCGAGTCACTTCTTTGCCGCGCGCTGACGGAACGTATTGGCCATGGCGGAAATGATCTGTGGCGTGGGCACGTTCGTATCTCCGCTGATCAGCCGGACAAAGTTATCGGCCAGGATCTCGTCAGGATGAATCGTATAACCGGTGTTGCGCCCGATCTGCTCGAACCAACCGGTGGTGTCAGACGGTCGCAAAAGGCGCGGGCGACCAGAGGCCCATTGCGCCACCCAGTTCGTGCCGTCGGGGTTCACGACGAGCAATCGGAAATAATCGTTGGCTCCTTCGTTTGGGTTGAAGCTGGGCCCGGATGCCAGCAAGATCGGCACGGCCTGCAACGCCGCGTTTTGATTCGTGAGGCCAATCCTCCAGCCGTTTTGAACGCCATCAGGATTGGTGACCTTGCGTTGGCGCAATTCGTCAGGCAGTTCGATTTCGTTGCTCGGTCTGAAACCGATGATTCCATAGCAGGCTTTTCGCAACTCCGGGTCGTGGCGCGACAGAACATGAAACAACTCATGCAGGATCAGATAGCTTAAGGCGGACGGACGCCCGCCGGCTTCCGCTGCAGGAAAAATGATGGCATTTTGACGCGTGTACCAATTGTTGAATTCTTCCTTGCCCGAAGTCCTGACGAGCTGAATCGTGGCAGGAAACGGCAGATTCCATCGGGCGAGCTTGTCCGCCACAGTTTCGAGGGCGCTGGCGATTCGATTGGTTTCGTCCGGCGTCCAAGCCCGGACGGAGCGGCCTACGAAGGCCAGGAAATCCTTTTCGGAAACGTCCTGGTCGGTCTGCACCCGCGCCCGGCGATCCAGGGGAGTCAAAGCAGCGACGAAGTCATCGCGCCGGGTAAGGATTTCGCGCCCCAGTTCTACGCTCGAAAAGGAAACGGAGACATTGGTGCCCAGCCGGATTCCCTCTCCCGAAGTGGAAATTGCCAGACCCGGGATGCACAGGTGCGCCATCACGACGAGGTAGAGACGGAGATTCACTCAGCAGTTGTGTTCCTTCAGCGGATGAAGATTTTGTCCGGCGTCCACTTTCGATTGCGCTCGGTGCAGAGATACCAGGCTGACTTGTCGTTCATCGGCACCCAACGCTTCTCTTCGTTGCGATAGTGCCAGTCCTTGTCCACTTGATAGAAGATCTGACGACCGACCAATTCCAGAATGTTGGAGATTTCGTCGTTGTGATAGTTCTGCGTGTCATAATCGGTAATCGTCGCGTGCGCCATCTCCGAATACACATGGTTCAAATCGCGGAGCAGGCTGTCCGCGGCCGGATTTAGATCGCGGACGTTTAGACCCAGTCTTCGCGCCTCGCGCGCGGTTATCGGATAGGAGTGCGAAGGATAATCGTAATTGAGCGCCCGGCTGATCTTCAAACCTTTGGCGCGGTTCCCCACATGGTAGCTCAGCAACTCCTGGCAAATGCGCATGGAAAGCGAACTGGACCGATCCAGAGCGCCTATGACGAGCGGATGGAGATACTTGTAAACCTCGGGATACGGATTGCCGTCGATCTTCTGTTCCTTCCACAGGCGCAGAATGCGCATCACTTCGTCCTGGCTGACCGAGACGAGGTAGTTGTGATGATCGACCGGCGACAGGTCGTGCTTGAGCGAGGAATCCACCGCCGTCAGGTAGGAGGTTGGGCCCATGTGAATCTCGTTGGCGCCCAGGGCAACCATCGTTGCTGCGGAAGCGCACTCGAAGGGCGCCAGCAACACGAGCCGTTTGAACTTCTGTCGCAACAGATGCACGAGCCGCAACGCCGCCTCCGGATTGCCACCGTCGGACTTCAAAAAAAGCGCGACCTGAGGTTGAGGTTTCGTCAGGCTGAGCAGCCTCGACATGGCCGTCACGTCGTTCTGGCAAATCGAGCCGCTCGTCGAAATCCAATAGACCAACACCGGCAGTTTCAACTCCGCCTGCAAGGAATCCAGGAGTTCCTGGGATTTCGCCGTCAGAATGGGCGGTTTCTTGATTTTGACTTTTCCTCCGTTTTTCATGGTCCAGAGCTTCGCCCTATTGTTTCGCGGCGATTGCGCACAAAAATTCTTTGAGCAGCCCAAAAGCAGCTGCGTTCCACGGAATCGCGCCTTTCTGAGCAGCACGGCCCAGCTGGGGATCAATGACATCACGCGCCAAAACGTATCCTGCAAATCTTGCCTTCGTAAGATTCATTGGTTGCTGTCCTCGCTTCTCCAAGCAAGAGAAGAATTCATCAACGCAGGGAAGCAATGCGGCAGCTTGTGCTTGCTCGGGCTCGGCCACCGCTGCCAAGCAGAGCCCCTCCAGCATTCCTGAATCCTGGCAATTCGGGAGAATGAATACGCCGACGCTAAACGGATTTCCTTCCAAATGCTTCATCCGCCCGGGCACAGGAAGTTGTGCGCCACGCAGCGCTGCTTGGACGCTTTGAAAAGCTGAGCCGGCGCTTGATGATTCTGCATCACGCACGATTCCTAGGCGTTTGCCTTGTTCTTTGAATGCAGCCTTCTGGGTGAATACTTCAAGGTAGGTCTGGAGGTTGTCCTTGCTGATATCGCCGAACGTTCGCACCTCAATCGAGTGCTCCAAGCCCCAGGCAGCAACCATCTCACGGAAGAACATTTCCGGGACTCGACCTTCGACCAGGAGCTGTCCAGGTGTCGTGATGGGCCGGTCGAGACTGAGCTGCTCAGGCCGGCCCGGACTCATGACCGAACCTCCAAACCCATCTCCGCTGCCATTTCTAGATGCTGTGAGCCCAATCGGACGGCTTCAACCTTCCTCTTCACCAATTGCAAGCGCTGGACGCAAAGCTCATCGCTGCCACGCTCGTGCGCGACGGAATTCGCAGCCATCACGCACTCACGGCTGTGTGTTGTGGCGAAAATCTGTACGCCCTCTTGTTCGCACATGGCCAACAAACCTCGCCAAACAACAGGCATGGACTCAGAAAAAATACCGTTCTCAATTTCGTCAATGAGAAGGATGTTGGTCTGGTGCGCCAGAACCTGGGTGTAGATGTGCAAGATGCGATTGAACGCCTGTCCCATCTGTGAGGACGGTATTGACCGGGACAATCCTACGTCTGCAAAAATCAAAGGAGCCGTAGTTCGAGGCAGCTTGGCATACCGGAGGCGGTTCAAATTAGGTTCGATCTCTTTCATGACCTTCTCGACGCGGCGCTCGCCGTCCGCAAGCAGGGCGACTTGATTGTAATTTTCCGCGTCCGCGGTTGGATTTGTCGGGCGCGTAGAGAGAACCGCCATCCGAAAACCTGGCGGAGAATTTGCCCCCGCTATGGAGAGCCGATTTTCACCTATCCGCAGCAGTTCTACGCCGCCTCCCGGGACAATGGGCGCCTTTGCCCGTATTTGATTGATTTCCCGACTGTCGATGCGGATCAGGACCGGTTCAATTGGCGCACGCGCATGCTTGTGCTCGGGCAACATCTCCGTTTTTACGCGAACTGTTGCTTGGGAGTCGATTTTAGCTGCCAATGCGATCCTGTGTTTTGAATCGCGGTCATAAAACAACCAAGACCAGAACGTCTCGCGATCGTTCTGGTCGTCTGCAGTTTGGACGCCTGTTTGGTTGGTTCTGAAGGTGATAGGCAGGGAGCGAATTGCGGCGGCGTCTCCGAAGAGCAATACGAGCGCCTCCAATACGCTTGTCTTTCCTGTGTCGTTTCCGCCGACAATAAGATTCACCCTCCTCAATTCCTCTAGAACAACCTGTTGAAGTCCTCGAAAGTTCTCAATCGCCAAACTCGTGATCATGGGTTGAATTTATGGTCTTCTTTCGCGAATCGCAGCTAGAATCTCAGAGACTACTTGCGCCTTCGCCTTCGCGCCGAGGTTGCCTTTGCCGTGCAGGCGCACGCTGACAGCGCCGGCGTCCATGTCGCGGCCGCCGATGACAAGCATGGTGTGCACCTTGGCCAGCTCGGCGCGCTGGATCTTGCCGTTGATCTTGTCCGTGCCGAAATCGCCTTCGGCGCGAACCATGTTCGCGCGGAGTTCATTCACGATGCCCTTCGAGTAGCTCACCAATGCTTCGTCGTCGCCGATGGTTAGGACGCGGACCTGCTCGGGCGCCAGCCAGAGCGGGAAGTTTCCGGCGTAATGCTCGATCAGAAAGCCGATGAAGCGTTCGTGCGTGCCCAGCGGCGCGCGATGGATGCAGAGCGGTGTCTTCTCGGTGTTGTCGCGGTCCTTGTAGACGAGGCCGAAGCGCTTGGGCACGGCAAAGTCCACCTGGTTGGTCGCGAGTGTGAATTCGCGGCCGATGACGCTCCAGACCTGCACGTCAATTTTCGGGCCGTAGAACGCAGCTTCATTGGGAACTTCCACGTAGTTGATCTTCGAATCGATCAGGACTTGCCGGACCATGTCTTCGGTTTTCTTCCACAATTCCGGTTCGTTGACGTATTTCTTGCCGAGGCCTTCCGGCGCGGAAGTGCTGAAGCGCATGACGTATTTCTCGATGCCAAAGATCTTGAAATACTTGAGATACATCTCGTTCACCGCGTTGAACTCGGCGGCAAACTGCTCCGGCGTGCAATAGATGTGGGCGTCGTTCATGTTGAGCGAACGCACGCGCATGAGGCCGAACAGCTCGCCGCTCTGCTCGTAGCGATAACACGTGCCGTACTCAGCCAGCCGTAACGGGAGGTCACGGTAACTGCGCGGCTCAGCCGCAAAAATGCGGTGATGATGCGGGCAGTTCATGGCTTTGAGGTAGTAAATATCCAACGCGGGCAACTTCCGGTATTCCTTTAGCACTTCCTCGCGCTGGCTCTCTGCGGCTGCAAGTTTCCCAACCGCAGATTTGACTTCGGGCGGAAGGAGATTGTCCCCGCCTTGGTCTTCGATGAACTCTTCAACCCATTCCTCGCGTGTCGAGCCATCCACTGTCTCCCAAGTTTCGTTCGGATGAAATCGCTTGATATAACGTTTCTCCACTTCCTCACGGGCGTAATCATTTCGCAGAAAGCGAGCCTCGTCGATTTGCTTCGAGAGTTGCTCCAACTGGCTCTGCAGTTTCTTGCGATCCTCGGGCGCTTCGTCCATCAGCATTCGTGGAAACATGCTCTCCGCGTAATACGGCAGGTGGCCGGAGGTTTTATACATTTTCTCCTTGGCCAAATGAGGCGTCTTCACGCGCACGTAACCGGCGGCGAACTCCGTTTCCTTGGCCAGCTTTTCCAGTTCCTCAACGATGGCTGTTCCTTTCGGCAACCAAAGTGGAAGCCCCGGTCCGACGAATTCGGCGTCAATCGCGAACAGCCCCATCTCGTGGCCAATCTTGCGATGGTCGCGGCGCTTGGCTTCTTCGAGCATCTTGAAATACTCGTCGAGCTGGGTCTTGTTCTTGAACGCCGTGCCGTAAATCCGCTGAAGCTGCGGGTTGCGCTCGTCGCCCTTGTAGTAGGCGCTGGCCACATGCGTGAGCTTGAACGCGCCGATGTTGCCAGTCCGCATCACGTGCGGCCCCGCGCACAGGTCGATGAAGTCGCCATTCTTGTAGTAGGAAATCGGCTCGTCCTTGGGAATGTTCTGGACGATATCCAGCTTGAACTTGCTCGTGCTGGAGCGTTCGCTCAACGCGGCCAGTCGGCCTTTCGTTGCGTCCTCCCACGCCTGCTCGCGCGTGACGATTTTCTTCTCGAAGGGATGGTTGGCCTTGATCTCCTTTTTCATCTCCTCCTCGATCTTCGGGAAATCTTCGGGCGAGATGCGGTGGCTGAGTTCGACGTCGTAATAAAAGCCGTTCTCAACCGGTGGGCCGGCGGCGAATTGGGCGTCGGGCCAGAGGCGCAGGATGGCGGTGGCGAGCACGTGGGCGCAGGAATGGCGGATGCGCTCGAGCTCGGTCATCTTCGCGCGGTCATCGAGAGTTTTGCGTTCCTTGGGTTCCTGGTTTTCGTCGGGCATAAGTAAAGAATTTTAACCGCAGATGGACGCGGATTTATTGCGTCGGCGGAGCGGGCGAAAGCAACAGACGCTTCGTGGAGCCGCCAGCCGATGCATTTGAGATTTTTTATCTGCGTTCTTCTGCGTCCATCTGCGGTCAAATTCAGTAAACAAAAACGCCCCGAACCGGTGAGTGCGAGGCGTTGGCGTCCATCCCGACACGTCGGGACGAACGCTAGAAAGTCGTCGTTGGTGCGTTGTTCCAAGACATCCACATGGCGGCCAGTTAACGTGCAGACGGCAGGATTGGCAATTTGAAAGTCGTCGGCCAGGCGCGTGCTACCCCGGCTGGACGCTGTTCGGGTCGGTGGCTTCGTCCGTTCGTTGACAAGCGTCCAGGATCAGGCTCTGCCAGGCCCCATGGATCGTGATCTGGGGCGCCTGCGCGTCCGGCTCTTCCACGACCGTGCCGCCGCGCCAACTCAGGGCTTCGTTAAACGCCTCCGTCCCCTCCTTGGCGACAACACCCGATGATGGGATGACTTCAGCATGAACGACCTCTCCGTCGTTGAGATAAATCCGGCCAACCGCGCCATCGGACCTGGTAAAATCCAGCCGGACTGTAGCGCGCGCCAGGCATTTCAGTTGGACAACGTCCAGGGCGGTGAGGTGTCGCAGCGAAGCCGTGAACGATGTGTCGGGCTTGATGGCGGGGGGGGCTGCGTTGCTTCGAATACGCCGCGCGATGCGACTGGCAAGCTGGCGCACTTCGACCGGTTTTTCCATGAAATACAACACCCCAAATTCGGAGGCCCGCTGGCGGTACTTGGGCAACGGCGTGGCGGTGGCGATGACCACGCCAGCGCCCGGGGCGCGTTCGGCGATTTCCGGCAGAAAATCGACGCCGCATCCGTCCGGCAGTTGAATGTCCACAACAAAAAACTGAAATTCGTACGTCCGCAGCAAAATGCGCGCTTCATAAAGCGACTGCGCGCGCATCACGATGCAATCGGGAAGCTCGGCCTCCAGGGCGCGCCCCATGGCGAGTGAGGTCACAAAGGCATCTTCGAGCAAGAGAATCCTAACGGCATTCATGCCGGGCATGAGTCAAGCGCCAAATCAGCTCGCGGTCGAGCGAAGAATTTCAATCAGGTGCCCGCCCCCGTTCTCATCTGGTAGATGTAGCGGAGGACCGGACCGGAGACTTGTACCCGGCTGATCGACTGAAGTTCTTTCTGTCGCGCGGACTCGCCCAGTTCGGCGCGGACTTTTTCCAGTTCGCCGGCGTCGAGCCAGTATCCGCCGCAGCCCGGGCATTCATCGACCTCGATCCGCCGTTTGGCGCTGAAATAGCGGCGTTTCAATTTCACACCATCGCATTTTGGACAGGCGCGCTTGGGGGTGGGATCCACGTGAAGATTCGGATCGCGCTCCACGTTGACCAACCAGGCGCCGGTCGATTCCTGCGGCTCGTCCACCTGTTGCAGCTCGAATGCGTCGAACCAAATGCCGCCGCAGCCTCCGCGGCATACATCGACCGTGAGTTTGCCAATGGTCGTAGAACTGAGCGCGTTGAAGCAGGCGGGACATTTCATAGCAGTGCCGGGAATCGGTTTCATTCTGTCAGTTGTTGCCACAGACCTACCATACCCGAGAGGGCTTTCGCCGTCGCGAACTATTTTAGCTGAATCGTCGGCGGGACCTGCTCCGGCGCGGCGTTCGTTTCGTCGGCGAAGATGACCTTGATGGTGTGAAACCGGTCGGTCCGCCATTGCTCCTGCTTCAGCAGCCAGGCTTTGACGAATTCCCCCACCGTCTTGCGGCATTGCTCGCGCGCCAGGGCCGTATGTTTTTCGTCGCTGGCGTATTCTGAGAGCGCAGGCGTGATGCCTTTTTCCAGGTCCGTCATCTGCTCGCGCGCATTGAAGCGGCCCCAGCCGGCTTCGGAGTTTTTCTCCATCCGATCGGTGTGGATTGCCGGCGGCAGGCTGGCGCGGATGCGCGGCGCAAACACGAGGCAAGTCTGCCCGGCGACGTCCAGTTGCCACGGATCGGACAATCGAAGGTGGTAACGATACGTCACCGGAACGCGAATTTCGGACACGGTCTTGCCGAGGTAGAGTTTGTCCCAAAAAATGCTCTTCTCGTCCTCGGCCCGGAACGTTTCTGTTTCATCTGCGGTCGCGAGTTCGAGGTTGCCGGCGCCGGTGGAGGCGATTTCGGGGATCGCCGCGACGAAGCTTCTCGTGATATTGCCGTGCATGAATTTCTCGGCGATCGACTCCGCCTTTTGGACCGCGTACTCCCCCGCCTTGCCCCCACGTGCGAGCGTTTCGTCGTAGGTCCGTTTCGTCACCCAGAGAAACGCGAGAAACGCAAACAGCGCGATCAACGCGACGACCAGGACGGTGAGCGGCCAGCGATACGTGGTTAGAACGTGGGTCGGGCGCTGTGCTGGAGTTTCCGGGTTCACGGTCGATTGCCCAGAAATAGCTCAGTTCGCCCCGATTCGCAACTGGCCGTCTGGCGAAAATTCGAGGCAAGGCACGGTGGGAAATATGTTGAAGGATTGGCTTGCGCGGGCAGTCCAACTTCAGCATCTTTGCCTAAATCTGACAGGCATCCCGGCTGGAGAGGACTGGTGCACTGAGGCGGAGCGGAAAGTGTCAGCTTTGGTTTCGCGCAGCGAAATTGCATGAATGATTATTACTCAGTCCAGACGCGGCCGCGTGGCCGCAATGCCGGCGCATCCTCCATCGGTTTTCTGGAAAGACTTGACCCGGCGTTGGCCGAAAGATTGCGTTTCCTCAGCGCGTTCCTGCGGGAACCGGCGCGGGTCGGTTCGTTCGCGCCCAGTTCCCGGGCGCTGGCTCAGGCGATGCTCTGCGGCTGTGATTTGAGAAACGCCCGGACGGTCGTCGAGTTTGGCGCTGGCACCGGCGCTTTTACCCGGCTGATTCTCGAGCGCATCGGCGGGCACACGACATTTCTGGCATTCGAACTGGATGACAAACACGTGCGCGGACTCCGCCAACGGTTTCCCGGCATGCATGTTTATCGCGACTCGGCGGAGAGGGTGCAAAAATACCTCGCCGATCACCGGCGGAAGAAGGCGGATTATATCATCAGCGGCTTGCCATGGGCCAATATGCCGGTAATGGAGCAGGAGCGGATTCTCCAGGGAGTCCTGAACTCGCTCACGCCGGACGGCATGTTCGCGACGTTCGCTTATGTTCACGCCCGCTGCCTGCCGCGTGCGCGGCGATTTCGTGAGCGATTGGAACATTATTTCGGTCAAGTCACGACGAGCCAGATCGTCTGGCGCAACTTCCCGCCCGCCTTCGTCTATCGGTGCCGGTTGTCGGCCTGACAGACAATAACTCTTGACCTTTGAGTTGCGGAGCGGTTCACTAAGGTCCCTCAACCACCAGCACACACTGTAATAATTATGTCCAACAGCCGGCGCTTTCACGGGTTTTCCAGGGAAGACAATTCTGCCAAGTCATCAATGAAAAGAACTCCGTTTGATCTGATGGCCGGCCTTGTTGCTGGCGCGATCCTGCTGGCGTTTGCGCAGCTTCCGGCCAACGCGCAGTTGGCGGTACAGCACCCCTCCGATGTCGTGGGTACCGGCGGCAACGCGTGGTCGTACCTGATCCTGGAGGGCGAGAATTATGTCTCCGAGGTTAATGACACGCCTGGAGTTGGGTTTACCAAAGTGTATGGTGACGGTGCGGTGACAAATTCCCTGGGCAATCCCGTTCTGGGAACCGACACAACGGCATCCAAGAAAGGGGCGTTGTATGCTCAATCCCCCAACTTTGGGTTGCACGCGGATAAGGTCACCTATCAGGTGCAGTTCGCGACGCCGGGCACGTACTACCTCTATATGCGCTTTACGATGTTTGACAATGCCGGTGGGAATGGGAATTACCTCAGCGAGGATTCCTTCTTCCTGCCTC
>Ga0070689_100000965_pt1 | contig 17935 bp, 13 predicted proteins | sample KBSS23HmetaG_FD_64669 | JGI IMG/M metagenome (GOLD analysis project Ga0070689, IMG submission 64669) | Switchgrass rhizosphere microbial communities from Kellogg Biological Station, Michigan, USA - KBS S2-3H metaG | ecosystem: Host-associated > Plants > Roots > Rhizosphere ...
ATCTTCTGCGCGAGGATCGAGTCGGCGAAGTCGTCGACCTGGTTCAGCGGCAGCGTGTCCGAGCTGATGCTCAGCGTCAGGACCGGCGTGTCGGCCGGGTTGCTCTTGCTGTACGTCGGCGGGACGGGGAGCGTGCGCGGGAGGAGGTTCGCCGCGGCGTTGATCGCCGCCTGCACGTCCTGCTCGGCGGCGTCGATGTTCCGTTCGAGCCGGAACTGGAGCGTCACCTGCGAGCTCCCGAAGCTGCTCACCGACGTCATGAGCGCGAGGCTCGGCATCTGCCCGAACTGGCGCTCGAGCGGCGTCGTCACCGCCGACGTCATCGTCTCGGCGCTCGCGCCGGGGAGGTACGTCGAGACGACGATCGTCGGGTAATCGACCTGCGGGAGCGCCGCGACGGGGAGCTCGCGGAACGCGACGATCCCCGCGAGGAGGAGGCCGAGCATCAGCAGCGTCGTCGCGACGGGCCGCCGGATGAACGGCTCGGAGATGCTCACGGCGTCGCCCCGCGCCGCGCGCCGCCCTCCTGCGTATCTCGGCTCGGCGCGGCGCTCGCGTGCGGCGCCTCGCCGCCGTTCGCCTTCTCCGGCGCGCGCGGCGCGATCTTCGCGCCGGGCCGGAGCTGGTTCTGTCCGTCGGCGACGACCTGATCGCCGGGCGCGAGGCCGCGCGCGATCATCGCGACGTCCCCCTGCGTCCCCTCGAGCTCGATCGGCCGCATCGCCGCGGTGTTGTCCGGGTTCGCGACGTAGACGAACGTCCCCTGCGGGCCGCGTTGCACCGCCGCGGCCGGGATCACGATCGCGCCCTTGCGCGTGGTCAGGAGGAGGCGCGCCTTCACGAACTCGTTCGGCCAGAGGACGCGGGTCGTGTTCGGGAACATCGCCTTCAGGCGGATCGTCGCCGTGGTCGTGTTGATCTGGTTGTCGATGAGCGCGAGCTGCCCGCGCCCGAGGAGCGTCGCGCCGTCGCGGCTGTACGCCTCGACCGCGATCGGCCCGGCCGCGAGCTGCGTCGCCACCTTCGGGAGGTCGTCTTCCGGGAGCGTGAAGAGGACGGCGATCGGATCGAGCTGCGTGATGACGACGATCCCGGTGGGGTCGCTCGCGTGCACGAGGTTCCCCGGGTCGACCAGGCGGACGCCGGTCACGCCGTCGATCGGCGACGTGATGCGTGCATAATCCAAGTTCAGGCGCGCGGTCTCGATCTGCGCCTGATCGCCGCGGACGACGGCCTCTTGCTGGTCGACCAACGTCTGCTGATCGTCCACTTGCTGCTGCGGGATCAGGTTCTGCTGGCGGAGCGTCTTGAACCGCTCGAGGTTCAGCGTCGCGTTCCGGAGCTGCGCGCGGTCGCGCGCGATCGCCGCCTCCGCGGTGTGGAGCTGGATGGCGAACGGACGGGGATCGACCTGCGCGATGACGTCGCCGCGCTTGACCGCCTGCCCCTCTTTGAACGACACCGAGTCGAGGCGGCCGTCGACGAGGCTCTTCACCGACACCGTCTGGAGCGGCGTCGCGTTCCCGAGCCCCTCGAGGATGATCGGCACGTCCTTCTGGACGACCGGCGCGATCACGACCGGCACGACGCGGTCGCCCGGCGCCGTCTGTGCGCCCGCCTGCGCGGCGTCGCGCGACCGCGCGCGGAGGAGCCAGACGAGCCCTCCGATGACGAGAAGGCCGATCGCCGCGGCGATCCAGCGGCGGGCGCCGCCTTGCTTCCTTTCGGGGCGCGTGGCCCCTTCGTGCGTGGATTCGGCGGTCATCGGCGTCCGAGCGCGGTCAGGAGCTGGGCCCGCGCGGTCGAGAGGTTGAAGTAGGCCTGGACCACTGTAGCCGCTGCGTTCGCCGCGGCGACCTGCGCGTCGCCGAGCTCGATGATGCTGCCGACGCCGGCCTCGTACCGCCCCTCGGCGAGGCGCAGGCGATCGCGCGCGTTCGTCAGCGCGTCCTCGCTCGCCGCGATCGCCGCCTTGGCGGCCTTCACGGTGAGGACCGCCTGCTCGACGTCGAAGCGCACCTGGAGGCGCTCGGCCTCGAGCTGCGCGCGCGATACGTCGGCGTTCGCCTCCGCCTCCCGCACCTGCCCCGCGGTCACGCCGCCCTGGAAGATCGGCCACGTCAGCGCCGCGCCGACGTTCCACCCGAACGTGAGCGAGTCGAGCGTGGTGCCGGTCTCCTGCGCGCCGCCGATCGCGGAGAGCGCCGGCCCGTAGCCGCCGCGCAACGACCGCGCGGTGAGGGTCTGCGCCTCGCGCTGCTTCTCGATCGCGACGAGCTCCGGCCGCTGCGCGAGCGCGCGCTCGACGAGGCGCTCGCTCGGCTGGTCCTCGCCGTCGATCGGCCCGAGCCACTCGTCGGCGACCTCGAAGTCCGCCGCGCCCATCACCCCCATCGCCTGCTGGAGCTGCGACTTGGCGATCGCGTAGCCGTTCTGCGCGTTGATGAGCGCGACGCGGTCGTTCGCGATGTCGGTGCGCGCCTGCGCGAGGTCGATCTCGGGGCGCGTCCCGACGCCGACGAACCCCTGGATCTGGGCGAGGTGCTTCTCGTGGTTCGCGAGCGTCTCTTCGGCGACGCGGATGAGATCCTTCTGGGCGCGCGCCGCGAAGTACGCGCGGCGCACGTTGAAGAGCACCTGGAGCTCGGTCGCGCGCTGGTTCGATCCGAACGACTCGAGCGACGTCTCGGCCGACCGCCACCGCTCGTACGTCTGCCCGAAGTCCCAGAGGAGCTGTGACGCGGTCCCGCCGAAGCTGAAGAAATCGTACGTCGTCGTGGTGGCGGCCGCGCCGGCCGGCACCGCCGCCGGCACGCCGGGGGCGTTCGTCGCGGTGGTCGTGCGCGCCGCGCCGTGGATTCGCTGGTAGCTCGCGCTCAGCGCGATCTGCGGGAGGAAGCCGGCGCGTGACTGCGTGACGCGCGCCGCGGCGGCCTCGCGCGCGGCGCGCGCCTGGAGGACCGTCGGCTGCGCGCGGAGCGCCGTCTGCACGGCGTCGTCGAGGTGGAGGACACGGCGCGCGGGCGCCGGGCTCTCGGACGCGACTTGCAACAGCACGGGGAGCGCGAAGGGGATCAGGCGGATCATGAGCACGGAGAGGATACGGCGGCGGATTCACCCGGATCGCAACAAGCACGCCACGGCTGCCGGTCGATCCGTTCGGCGATACCCCGCGCGGCGAGGGTGGTGCCGGTGTCGTCGCGGGCGACAGGTGTTCGGATTCGCAACGACCCGCGGCTCGTGCGGCGACCGCACCGGCGCGCGGGCGCGCGCTGTTTTCACGCGGCGGAGCCGGGGCCGGGCCGGCGCCGCGCGACGGAATCGCCCTTGCTCCTGGTGAGAAAGGTGTCTACGAACCGAGCCATTCACCACCGGCTCCTCACGGTCCTGCTCCTCGGCGTGCTCACGTCGGCGCTCTCGCTGGTTGCGCTCGTGCAGCTTCTGTCGACGAGCACCGCCCAGCGCATCGAGCGCGCGCGCGAAGGGGTCATCGACGAGGCGGATCGGCTCGCGCGCGATCCGAGCCTGGTCACCGATCCGAACGCGGCGCACATCATCGGGATGCGCGGCGGCGTGCGGACGGAGGCGATCGAGCCGCCGGGGCTCCCCGAGCCGTGGCACGACACGCTGCGGGGCGTGCTCCGCGGCGCGATCGAGGGGCGCACGAGCGTCGTCCGCGAGGCGCGCATCGGTGACTCGACGCTCGTCGTCGCGGCGAGGCCCGCGCCGTCGGTCGGCGGCGTCGCGTGGGCGGGGTTCATGGTGAAGCCGCTCCCGTGGATCCGCACGTGGCAATGGATCGTCTCGCTCCTCGCCGGCGCGACCGCGCTCCTCTTCGCCAGCGCCGTCCACGCCATCGCCACGATGAAGCGCGGCGCCGCTGCGATCCACGGATCGCTCAACGCGCTCGCCACCAACCTCTCCGCGCCCATCACGCGCCCGACGGTGCGCGAGTTCAGCGACATCGCCGACGGGATCGCCGAGCTTGCGTCGCGCCTCGCGCGCGCGCGCCGCGAAGAGGACCGCCTCGGGCGCGAGCTCGCGCGGCAGGAGCGTCTGGCCGCGCTCGGCCGCGTCGTCGCCGGCGTCGCGCACGAGGTGCGGAACCCGCTGGCGTCGATCAAGCTCCGCCTCGATCTCGCGGCCGCCAGCGCGCGCCTCCCGCAGGTGGCGGACAAGGCGATCACGCACGCCTCGTCCGAGATCGCGCGCCTCGATCGGCTCGTCGCCGATCTGCTCGTCGTGGCCGGCCGCGCCTCGGGGCCGAAGAGCGAGTCGTCGGTCGGGCGGCTCCTCCGCGCGCGCGCCGAGTCGCTCGCTCCGTGGGCGGCGGAGCGCGGCGTCGCGATCGCCGTGTCGGGCGACGCGACCGCGTTCATCGACTGCGACTCGATCGCCCGCGCGATCGACAACCTCCTGCGGAACGCGGTCGAGGCGTCGCCGCGCGATCGCACCGTCGAGGCGAGCGTCGACGCGCGGGCGGACTCGGTCACGATCCGCGTCGACGACGAGGGGGTCGGCGTGGAGCAGGCGCGCGCCGCCGAGCTCTTCGAGCCGTTCTTCACGACCAAGGCGGACGGGACCGGATTGGGCCTCGCCATCTGCCGCGCCATCGCGCAGACGCACGGCGGGCACGTGAGCTACGCGCGGAGAGACGGGAAGACGCGCTTCGAGCTGACGCTCGCGCGGTCGCCGCACGCGCCGCCCGCCGAAGCCGCCGCCTGACCGCCGCGCCGGAGGCTCGTCTGACACGGCGCGCGCGCGAGCGCGTGCAACGGGCGATCGACGGCATGCAACGCGCCTCTTGTTGCGAGGGACGAAAGTGCGGCGCACGGCTCTTGTTGTAGCGCCGCGGAGGGACGGAGTGTTCCAGCGGCACGTGCGTTGCTGAAGGCCGAAGAGCGCACGCGACGCGAGGCAGGGCGCGGCGCGCGCGAGAGCGTCCACGGACCGCTCTTCTTCTTCAATGAAATGAGAGGGAATCGCTCGATGTCTATTCGATTGAATCGTATGGGGTATCGTCGTGGGGGCGCGGCCTTTGCGGTCACGTTGGGCGCGATCGCGTGCGGGAGCAATCCATCGAATCGCGACGAGAAGCCGATGCGCACTGCGGCCCAGGCGCTGGCGACGACGAGCTGTCAGGCGCTGGACATCGCGGCGACGAAGGCATCGGGAAGCAAGCCGACGTCGGAGGGGCAGGGCGGTTCGTCGTACGCGATCGACACGAGCGGCGAGGTGTGGGGGTGGGGAGCGAACCGCGGTCCGCACTTCCCGCTGGGCCACGCGTCGACGGACACCGACGGTCACGCGCTGGGTGCGCAGGTGCTCTCGCCGGCGAAGCTCGGCGTGAGCGGCGCGACGAAGCTCGCGGCGGGGCGCGACGGAGCGTGCGCGCTCCTCGGCAACGGGTCGGTCTCGTGCTGGGGCCGGCAGCTCGGCGGTCCGGACGTGCCGGTCCCAAACTCGCACACGTACCTTCCGACGCCGGTGAGCGATGGTGTGAACAACCTGACGGGTGTCACGGCGATCGCGTACGGGGACAACCACGCGTGCGCGCTGAAGTCGGACACGACGGTGTGGTGCTGGGGTGACGACCATCTGGGTCAGCTCGGCGACGGCGTCGAGGTCGGTGACGGGAACGTGGGCGACGCGACGATCACGGCGGTGCCGATGCTGTCGCCGGCGGGCGACGTGATGACGGGCGTCACGCGCGTCGCCGCGGCGGGCCGTACGACGTGCGTCCTCCGGACCGTCGCCGGCGTCGGTGAGGTCGACTGCATGGGCGACAACTCGGTGGGTCAGCTCGGGCAGGGGACGGCGGGGAACGTGCCGCCGGTCGCGGAGCCGATCGCGACGCCGATCACGATCCCGGCGGGGTCGAATTTGAGCTTCGGAGAGCTGTACGGCGGCGGCGGCGGCGTCAACGGCGGGGGCGGCGGCGGCGGGACGTTCTGCGCGACGACGGTGCCCGGCGCGGGCGGCGCGCAGACGACGTTCTGCTGGGGGTTCAACGCGCAAGGCGAGGCGGCGATCACGAACACGAACGTGACGCCGGGGATCTTCCAGGTCTCGACCGACGTGGGCGCGCGGTGGGGAGAGGGGTATTTGAACGGCTGCGAGCTCGACGCGAACGGCGCGATGTCGTGCTGGGGCGGCAACCTGAAAGGGCAGCTCCCCGGTACGGCAGCGGCGTCGCCGGTGCTCGCGAAGACGGCGATTCCGGGCGTGTCGAACGCGTTCAAGATGGCGATCGGCGAATCCCATCTTTGTGCGCTGACCGGTAATTCGCTCCTGTGTTGGGGAGAGAACATCGACGGCCAGATCGGCAATGGCACGACGGGGAACACGGCTGGCGTGACGTCGCTCTCGCTGTCGACGACCGCGCTCCCGATCTGCACCGGGACACCGGGCCAGGTCGGCTCCACGTGCGGCACGTTCAGCAACGCGTGCGGAACGCTCGACTGCGGCGCGTGCTCCACGTTCAACAAGTGCGAGCCGAACACCCACACGTGCGTGGACGACCCGACCGCGTGCTCGCCGGGGTGCCAGTTGTACGAGACGTGCGATCAACACGTCTGCAAGCCGATGTGCGGCACGGAGCCGCTCACCGACCCGGGCGACGGCATCTCGGTCACGCTGACGAATGCCGGCATCCAGGTCGACCCGTCCGTGTATTACGGGGCCGACGGCTGCACCCCGTACATCGTCGACGTCCTCAATCCCAGTGCGTTCGCGCACCTGGACGTCACCGGTACGGTGGGGCCGCCGCAGGCGTTCACCATCAACGAAACCAGTTGTCCGAACACGGACATCACGACCACGTTCTACCAGAACGGTCTGCTGACGAAGACCTTCGGCCCGGTCCATGGGCAGTGGAACGGTTCGTCCTGCCTATGGAACTCGACCACGCAGGCACCGCCTGTGACCTCGGGCGACATTCGCGTCGGCGTCGAAATCATGCAGCACTTCATCTCGAAGGGGGTCCCGTCGGCGACGGTTCTGACGCCGCGGATCACGATCACCCCGCGGTGAGTGGGCGCTCCGGGCGCGCCGCAAACGTCATTGGCTATTTTCTCGCAACGAGAGGAATCGCTCGATGTCTATTCGATGGAATCGTATGGGGAATCACCGTGTGACGGCGGCCTTTGCGGTTACTCTGGGCGCGATCGCGTGCAGCAGTGAGTCGTCGAATCGCGATGAGAAGCCGGTGCGCACGGCCGCCCAGGCGCTCGCGACGACGAGCTGCCAGGCGCTGGACATCGCGGCGACGAAGGCGTCGGGGAGCAAGCCGGCGACGGAGGGGCAGGGCGGCTCGTCGTACGCGATCGACACGAGCGGCGAGGTGTGGGGGTGGGGAGCGAACCGCGGTCCGCACTTCCCGCTGGGCCACGCGTCGACGGACACGGACGGTCACGCGCTGGGGACGCAGGTGCTGTCTCCGGCGAAGCTCGGCGTGAGCGGCGCGACGAAGCTCGCGGCGGGGCGGGACGGAGCGTGCGCGCTGCTGAGCAACGGGACGGTGTCGTGCTGGGGCCGGCAGCTCGGCGGGCCGGACGTGCCGACCCCGGGCTCGCACACGTACCTGCCGACGCTGGTGAGCGACGGTGTGAACAACCTGACGGGCGTGACGGCGATCGCGTACGGGGACAACCACGCGTGCGCGCTGAAGTCGGACGCGACGGTGTGGTGCTGGGGTGACGACCGTCTGGGTCAGCTCGGCGACGGCGTCGAGGTAGGCGACGGGAACGTGGGGGACGCGACGATCACGGCGGTGCCGATGCTGTCGCCGGCGGGCGACGTGATGACGGGCGTGACGCGAGTCGCCGCGGCGGGCCGCGCGACGTGCGTCCTGCGCACGGTGGCGGGCGTCGGCGAAGTCGACTGCATGGGCGACAACTCGGTGGGTCAGCTCGGGCAGGGGACGGCGGGGAACGTGCCGCCGGTCGCGGAGCCGGTGGCGACGCCGATCACGATCCCGGCGGGGTCGAACCTGAGCTTCGGCGAGCTGTATGGGGGCGGCGGGGGCGTGAACGGCACCGGCGGCGGCGGCGGGACGTTCTGCGCGACGACTGTGCCCGGCGCGGGTGGCGCGCAGACGACGTACTGCTGGGGGTTCAACGCGCAGGGGGAGGCGGCGATCACGAACACGAACGTGACGCCTGGGATCTTCCAGGTCTCGACCGATGTGGGCGGGCGGTGGGGAGAGGGTTATTTGAACGGCTGCGCGCTCGATGGCAACGGCGCGATGTCGTGCTGGGGCGGGAACCTGAAAGGGCAGCTTCCCGGGACCGCAGCGGGTTCTCCCATCCTCGCGCGGACGGCGATCCCCGGCGTGTCGAACGCGTTCAAAATGGCGATCGGCGAATCGCACATGTGCGCGTTGACGGGCAATTCTCTTTTGTGTTGGGGAGAGAACATCGACGGCCAGATCGGCAATGGCACGACCGGGACCACCGCCGGCGTGACGTCGCTCGCGCTGTCGGGCCCGACGGCCCCGATTTGTACCGGGACGCCGGGTGCGGTCGGCTCCACGTGCGGCACCGTCAGCAACACGTGCGGAACGGTCGACTGCGGCGCGTGCTCGGTGCTCAACAAGTGCGATCCGACCAGCCATACGTGCGTGGACGACCCGACCGCGTGCTCACCGGCGTGCGCCTCGGCCACGGAGACGTGCGATCACCACGTCTGCAAGTCGATCTGCGGAACGGAATCGCTCGCCAACCCGGATTTCGGCACCTCGGTCACGCTGACGGGCTCCAGCGTCCTGGTCGCCCCGGATTCCTTCGATCCATGGGGCAGCTGCAGGCCGTACCTGGTCGACATCCTCAACGCCAGTGCGTATCCGAACGAGGACATCATCGGCTACATCGGGCCGAAATCGGCGGGTCTGGCCGACGATATCAGGTGTCCGAAAACTAACATCAGGGTCACATTCTACAAGGACGGTCAGCTCCTGCAGACGGTCAGCGCCGTTGGGGAGTGGGACGGCTCGGTGTGCAGGTGGGGCGGCTTTCCCGACGGGGTCCACACGCGGGCACCGACCGTTACCTCGGGCGTCCTCCGCGTCGGCATCGAGGCACTCTTGAACGAGACGACAAAGGGCGGCGCCCCGACGACGGGCGTCATGTACCCGCAGCTCACGATCATCCCGCGGTAAATGATGGCGCTCGGGGGGATGAGCGGGACGGGCGTGACTCGAGGGCGCGAGCGGCCGCACCTCCGCATCAGCGGCGGTGCGGCGCTGGAGGACGATAGACCGGACGTGGCCCCGTGCTATCTGCACGGGGCCATCGCGCTCGCTGCGCTCTCGGGCATCCTCTGCTGGGTGGCGTCGAGCTCGTGGATCGCCGGCTGGCCGCTCGCTTTCGTCTCGTGGGCGCCGCTCTTCGTGGCGCTCCACGGGCGCACGCCGCGGCAGGCGCTCCTCCTCGGCGGCGCGCGCGAGCTCGTCGCGGTCGCTGTCGGCCTCGGCTGGCTCCCGGCGGTCATCCGGACGTTCGGCGAGCTGCCCTGGGTCGTCTGCTGGGCGATCGCGTTCGTGATCTTCGCGTATGGCGCAGGCCGCGGCGCAGCGATGGCGTGGCTCGCGGCGCGCGCGGAGAAGAACGGCTGGCCGCGGGGGCTCGGGCTCGTCCTGGCGGCCTCTGGCACCGAGGCGGTCTATCCGCTCCTCTTCCCGTGGCCTGCCGCCGTACAGGTGCATCGCGCGCCGATCCTCATGCAGCTCGCCGAGCTGGGGGGGCCGGTGCTGGTGGGGATCCCGCTCTCGATGGCGAGCGTCGCGCTCGCCGAGATCGCGTGGGCGCGGATGGACGGACGCCGCGTCGACCGGGCGCGGGTGCTCGTTGCGCTCGCCGGGCCCGCGGCCATGGCGCTGTTCGGCGCGATCCGGGTGCGCGCGGTGGAGCACGAGATCGCCGCGGCGCCGAAGGTCGATGTCGCGATCGTCCAGGGCAACACGCCGCAGTCTGGCGCTGGCGCGACGCTCGGCCGCACCGCGGCGATCCATCGCGACGCGACGGTCCGCCTGCAAGCGGAGCGCGCGGTCGATCTCGTGGTGTGGCCCGAGACCGCGCTGCACGGCGCGCTCCAGCCCGACATGCTCCAGCCGACGCTCCACCGCCTCATGGCGCCGGCCGACGGTCACGCGCGCATCGCGGCACCGATCGTCACCGGCGTGTTCGTCCAGCGCCGTGCCGGGCTCAGCAACTCGGCGCTGCTCTTCGCGGACGACGCCGTGCGCGGCATCTACGACAAGATGCACCCGCTCGCGTTCGGCGAGTACATCCCGTTCGAGGGGACGTTCCCGGCGCTCCGCCGGTGGATCCCGAACGCCGGCGAGATCACCGCCGGGACGAAGGCGGAGCCGCTGCGGCTGGGGGAGCACGTGATCACGCCGCTCATCTGCTACGAGGACATCCTCGGCAGGTCGACGAACGACGCGGTCGTGGAGGCGAACCCCGATCTCCTCGTCAACCTGACGAACGACGCGTGGTTCGGCGACTCGAGCGCCGCCGCCGCGCACCTCGCGTTCGCGACCTTCCGCGCCGTCGAGCACCGCCGCTACCTGGTGCACGCCGCGAACAGCGGGATCTCCGCGTTCGTCGACCCGACCGGGAAGGTCACGGGAGAGACCCCGCTGCTCCAGGCGGCGACGTCCGTCGGGACGCTGCGGTGGATGCGCGCCTCGACGCTCTACGAGCGGGTCGGCGAGGTCCCGTGGTGGTGCGCCGCGGCGATCGCCTTCGCGATGGCCTTCGTGCCGCGCGGTCGAGGTGAGCGGCGAAGCGCGGGCGCGCTGACGATCGGCGCCGGCGACGGGATTGGGCCTCGCGATCCGCCGCGCCATGGCGCAGACTCCATGGCATGACCGCCGCGCCCGTCGTGCTCATCGTCGAGGACGAGCCCGGCCTCCGCGAAGGGCTCGTCGGCGCGGTCGAGACGCTCGGCTTCGACGCGCGCCCCGCGGCCGGTCTCGGCGAGGCGCGCCGGATCCTCGAGGCGGGCCCCGCCGACTGCGTCCTCCTCGACATCCGCTTGAAAGACGGCGACGGCCTCGACTTCCTCGCCGAGCTCCGCGGCGGCGGGCAGACCGACGTCCCGGTGATCGTCGCGACCGCGTACGGCGACAGCGAGCGGACGATCCGCGCGATGCGCGACGGCGCGTTCGATTACCTCACGAAGCCCTTCCACCTGCCGCTCCTCCTCGCGACGGTCGAGCGCGCGGTGAAGCAGAGGACGCTGGCGCAGGCGATCGTCGCGCCGCCGCCCGCGCCCCCCGCGCGCGGCGGGCTCGTCGGGACGAGCGCCGCGATGCTCAGCATCTGGAAGCTGATCGGGCGCGCCGCCGGATCGGCGATGCCGGTGCTCATCAAGGGGGAGACGGGCGTCGGCAAGGACCTCGTCGCGCGCGCGATCCACGACTACTCGACGCGCAGCCCCGAGCCGTTCCTCGCGGTGAACCTCGCGGCGCTCCCGTCGTCGCTCCTCGAGAGCGAGCTCTTCGGCCACGAGAAGGGGGCGTTCACCGGCGCGGTCGCGCGGCGGAGCGGGCGGTTCGAGCTCGCCGGCGCGGGGACGCTCTTCCTCGACGAGATCGGCGACCTCGACTTCGCGCTGCAGACGAAGCTCCTTCGCGTCCTCCAGGACGGCTCGTTCGAGCGCGTCGGCGGGAGCGAGCGCCTCGTCACGCGCGGGCGCGTCGTGAGCGCGACGAGCAAGCCGGTGCGCCCCGGCGAAGCGGGGTGCGTCCTCCGCGAGGACCTCTACTACCGCCTCGCCGTGATCGAGATCGACGTCCCGCCGCTCCGCGCGCGGCGGAGCGACATCCCGCTCCTCGTGTCGCACGCGCTTCGCAACACGGCGGCGCGCGCCGTCTCCGAGGAGGCGATGGCGCGCCTCCTCGCGTACGACTGGCCGGGGAACGTGCGCGAGTTGATCCACGTCCTCGAGCGCGCCGCGGTCCTCTGCGGCGGCGAGGTGATCGACGTGCCGAACCTGCCGGAGGCGGTCCGCGTCCCTTCGCCGCGCGAGCCCGGCCCCGCGGACGACGCGATCGTCCCGCTCCGCGAGGCGGTCGCGCACGTCGAGCGCCAGTCGATCCTCCGCGCGCTCGCGCGCGCCCGCGGCAACCGCTCCGAGGCCGCGCGCCAGCTCGGGATCGGCCGCCCGCAGCTCTACGCCAAGATGGAGGAGCACGGGATCTCCGGCAAATCCGAGGCGCGGACCGGCCCCGCGAGCAGCGACGGGAAGATCGAGCGCGGCTGATTCGATAGCCCTCGTGCTACGTTCGCGACGCAAACCGGAGCGATTGGATCGAATGGAAAGCGTCCGTCACCTCATCGTCGGCGCCGGGATCAGCGGGCTCGCGACCGCGGCGTTCCTGCGCGACAGCGACTATCTCGTCATCGAGGCGGCGAGCGAGATCGGCGGGTACTGCAAGACGGTGAAGCGGGACGGCTTCACCTGGGACTATTCGGGGCACTTCTTCCACTTCAAGCACGCCGATATCGAAGCGTGGCTGCGCGAGCGGATGCCCGGGCAGACGGTCCGCACCGTCGAGAAGAAGACGTTTATCGCGTACGGCGGGAGGCTCGTCGACTTCCCGTTCCAGAAGAACATCCACCAGCTCCCGCAGGACGAGTTCGTCGAGTGCCTCTACGACCTCTACTTCGCGCGATCGAGCGACGTCCCACGCGAAGCGCGCAGCTCCGCCGGCGTGGGGAAACTAGCCGGGGAGGCGAACTTCAAGGAGATGCTCTACGCGCGCTTCGGGCGCGGGATCGCCGAGAAGTTCCTCATCCCGTACAACGAGAAGCTCTACGCGTGCGACCTCGCCACGCTCGACAAGGACGCGATGGGGCGCTTCTTCCCCCACGCCGACCTGACCGACATCATCCGCAACATGCGCGTCGCGGACAACGCGAGCTACAACGCGACGTTCACGTACCCCGAAGGCGGAGCGATCGAGTACGTGAAGGCGATCGCGAGCGCCGTCCGCCCGGGCGCGATCGCCAAAGACGAGCGGCTCGTGGCGATCGATCTGCGCCAGCGGGTGGCGAAGACGTCGCGCCGCGAGATCCGCTTCGAGCGCCTCGTGACGTCGGCGCCGTTCGGCGAGCTCGTGCGGATGACCGGGCTCGCGCACGACGCGTCCGCGTTCACGTGGAACAAGGTGCTCGTGTTCAACCTCGGCTTCGACAAGAAAGCGGCGAGGGACCGGCACTGGATCTACTACCCGTCGCGCGACGTCTCGTTCTACCGGATCGGGTACTACGACAACATCTTCGACGCCGACCGATTGAGCCTCTACGTCGAGCTCGGCTTCGCGAAGGACGCGCGCGTCGACGCAGCCGACGTCGAGCGCCTCCGCGCGCGCGTCCTCGACGATCTGAAGCGGGAAGGGGTGATCGACGATCACCGCCTGGTCGCCCACCACTCCGTCGTGATGGACCCCGCATACGTGCATATTACACGCGCATCGATCGCCGAGCACGCGCGCCTCTCGCGGATCCTGAAGGCGCACGGCGTGTACTCGATCGGCCGGTACGGCGGGTGGACGTACTGCTCGATCGAGGACAACATCGTCGAGGCGCGCGCGCTCGCCGCCGACTTCGACGCGGCCTGAGGGACGACTCGATGGCTTCGCTCGCGCTCGGCGTCGACCTCGGCGGGACGAAGATCGAATCGGTGGTGGTCGAGCGCGCGCCGTTCCGCGAGATCGCGCGGCGCCGCGTGGCGACCGAGCGCGACGAGGGGTACGACGCCGTCCTCGCGCGGACCGCGGGGATCATCCGCGACGTCGCGCGCGACGCCGGCGTCGATGCCGCACGGATCCCGATCGGCGTCGGGATGCCCGGCGGCGTGACGCGCCGGGACGGCCTCGTGAAGAACTCGAACACGGTGTGCCTCAACGGGCGCCCGTTCCGGGACGACCTCGTGCGCGTGCTCGGCCGCCCCGCCGCGTTCGAGAACGACGCGAACTGCTTCGCGCTCGCCGAGGCGGAGCTCGGCGCGGCGCGCGAGCACCGGAGCGGCGTCGTCTTCGGCGTCATCCTCGGCACCGGCGTCGGCGGCGGCGTCGTCGTGCACGGCGCGATCTGGAGCGGCCCGCAGGGGATCGCCGGCGAGTGGGGCCATCACGCGGTCTGGGCCGGGCGCGACGACGCGCGCGCGTGCTACTGCGGGCAGCGCGGGTGCCTCGAGCGCTACGCCAGCGGCCCCGCCGTCGAGGACGACTACGAAGCGCGCGCCGGCGTCCGCCGCGGCGTCGCCGAGATCGCGTCGCTCGCGGCCCACGACGCGCACGCCGCGGCGGCGCTCGAAGGGCTCGTCGACGCGTTCGGTCGCGGGATCGCCAACGTCATCGACGTCCTCGATCCGTCGGTCGTCGTCCTCGGCGGCGGCGTCTCGAACCTCGACGTCCTCTACACCGCCGGCGTCGAGCGCGTCCGCCGCTACGTCTTCAACGACGAGCTCACGACGCCGATCGTGCGCCACGCGCTCGGCGACTCCGCCGGCGTCCTCGGCGCCGCGCTCCGCGCGACCTAGGGCGTGGGACAGGTGGGGCGCGCGGTCGTCCCGTCGCCGGTGGTGGCGGTGGTGCACGCCTTCCCGCCGGGGCACGGCATCGGGATCGCGCGTCCGTGGACGCACGCCTGGAGCGCGCCGTCGGTGCACGTGTCGTCGGTGCACGGGTTCGCGCTCTCGCAGGCGCGCGATACGTCGAACGAGCGCTTCGCGTCGGCGTCCTGCGGAATCGCGTGGCACGACGATGGGCCGGAGAGCGCCGTGCAGTCGACGCGCTCTTCGACGCCGGACGGACAGCCCACGGCGACGTTCCCCTCGCACCGGACCTCCGACGTCGCGTTGCACGTCGCGCCGCCCGTCGCGACGCACACGCCGCCGGCGATCGCGCTCTCGGTGCACTGGCCCGCGCCGAACTGCCCGCAATCGACGCCGAGATCCGTCGCGCCGTCGCATACGTGGAGCACGGTGCCGTCGCACCCGGAGCGGTCGCAAACGAGCGCCGGCCCCGGGTTGCATACGCCGCGCGAGAACGCCGAGTCCTCGGCGCACGTGCGCCCCGCGGCGATGCACAGCTCGCCTTTGAACCGCGCGCCGCGCGTCCTGCAATCGAGGCGCACGCTCGGACCGCCGTCCTGGTCGCTGCACCGCGTGAACGTCCCGCTCCCGTCCGGATCGCAGTCGGGGATGCCGCTCGGGAAGAGGCATCGATCGACGTCGTCGCACGACGCCGCGTTGAGGAGACACAGCCACGCGCTCCGGACCTCGTCGTGGGCGAGCATGTTCGGCGTGACCGTGCAGTCGAAGATCGGCAGCGCGTGCGCGAGGCACCGCCCGGGGGCGTTGTCACCGAGCGGCCCCTCGCACGCGGCGAGCCACGAGCACGCGTGGAGCGCGCGATCGGCGGCCGCCTGCGGGGACTCCGCGCATACGTTGGTAATCGACGGGCCGTGGGGCGCGCACCCCGCCGCTGCGGGATTCTGGGTGCACAGCGTCGGGAAGTCGGTGCCGTGGAAGATATCGGTGCACGCCACGGCACCTGCGATCATGGCGGCGATCGCGGCACCTACGAGAACCCGGCGACGCGCCGGCCCGAGCCCGAGCATGCGTGGAGGCTACACGAGTGGCCGAAGCGGACGACTACTCTTTGAAGACCTGCTTTTGTCGGAGCGCGAGCGCCTGGATCTGCGGCTCGCAGTCGTTGACGGGCTCGTCGAACGTCACGCCGACGCGGTACGTCCAGAACGAGCCCTTCTCTTCGCGCTCGACGCGCACCACCTTGGCCTGGACGACGCGCGGCTTCTCGAGATCGTCGTGCAGATACAAGCGCACTTGGATCGAGTCGCCGTCGCCGAGCTTCTGGCTGGTGAGCAGCTTGGCCCCGGTCAGGCTGATGTCCCTGATCAGGGCGATGCTCGTGTTTCCCGACTCCGGCTCGCGATCGACGTGCGCTGGAAAGCACGCGAGCTCGCGATCGTGGAGGCGACGATTGTCGGACATGCCTCGCGTCCTCTGGTCCCGTGCCGTCAGGTCCCGTGCCGTCGACGCTCGTATGCGTAGCCGATCAGAACGTGCCGCGCCAGAGCGGCACCATCATCGCCGGCGCGGTGGGGACCGGCTGACGCGACGCCTGCACCTGTAGGTTCACCGTGCCATTCCCCTTGACGGGGGCGCCGGCGCCGTTGTTGTCGTCGGGCGCCGGCTTCGCCGCGGGGCTCCCGACGCGCGTGTGCGCGTTCCCCTCGATGAGCGAGCCGCCGCCGATCGCCGCGACGACCCCGGTGACGATCAGCGCCGTGCCGCCGAAGATCCAATTCGTGTTCGCGTTGTGCGTCTGCCCGTCGCCGGCCGGAGAGGTCTCCTGCGTCGTCGACCCGGGCTGCGCGCCGAGCGCGATCATCAGGATGCCGCCGACCGCCGCGACCGCGCCGCCGCCGACGAGGTACATCCCGGTGCGGTACTTCGTCTGGCTGCCCGGGGCGACGTCGAGGTTCACCTTGTCGCCGGCGTTCTGGTCGAGGAAGAACGGCTTCGACGGGCGGAGCCCCTCACCGACGACGCGGTACTGATCCGTCACCGACAGGCGCGTATCGCACGGCGCGTCACACGCATGCACCCACTCCGCGCCCTCGGCGGCCCGGCTCTCGAGCGCTGCGGGCTGCGGCGAGTTCAGGTGGACCGTCACCGCACCCGCGGCCGTCGTCGACGGAGGCATCGACGGGGGAGCCGATGCCGGTGCGGCGCCGGGCTCCTGGGCAAATGACTGAGAAGACGCGAGGATCACGGCGCCGCTCGCGAGTAGCGAGACGGTGAGGCGGGAAAGACGCATGTGCAAGCGGCTCCTTGTCGGGCGCCCCCACGGCGGGAAGCGAGCGCTCATGCTTTTGCCTTTTATTTGGCCGTGAATCCAGGAAAAAAATGAAAAACCGAATAAAATTGGAACAAGGTCAAGGTGGCCCCACAGTGTAGTTTCGAGGGGAGCGCGGACGCTCCCCTCGAGCTCCCCACCCGAGCAAGCGGGGCTGGCTAGGGAGCAAGCGGGGCCAGGGAGCAAGCGGGGCTAGCGACTAGGTCGCGGGGGGGAGGGCGTCGATTTTGGCCGCCAGGATGAAATCGTTTCGAGAGAGGCCGCCGATCGCGTGCGTCGAGAGGTCAATCGCGAGGTGCTTGTATCCCGTGATGTGCACGTCGGGGTGGTGGTTCTCCTTGTCGGCGACGACGGCGATCTGCTGAACGAACGCGACCGCGGTTGCGAAGTCGCGGAGGACCCAGCGGCGGTGGAGCGATGCGCCGTCGGGGGCGATTTCCCAGGCGGGGACGTCGGCGGCGAGGCGCTTGGCCTCGTCGGGGGTGAGGCGAGGGGTTCGCGCGTCGCACGCGGCGCACGATTCTTCGGCGAGCTTCGGGGTCGTCATCGTGGCTGTCCTTCGATGCTTGAGCATGGAAGTGGAGCTCGGGTGCGCGCGCAAGCTCGGCTGTCGCGCCGGCGCTCTCCGTCCCCGAACTCGTGGTGCGACGTCCGAGACCGTCTACACTCTCGCGCGGCGTGCAGGTGGACGAAGCAGCGGCGGGCGGCGCGCGAGCCGGAGGTACGGGCGGAGCCGGGAGCGGGGGACCTGCGGTCGGCGCCGACGTCGCGACGTGGCTCCAGGTGGAGAGCGCGCGTCATGCAGCGATCCGCCTCGCCGCCGATCTCGCGCCGCTCGGGGTGGAGCTCCTCGTCGTCAAAGGGGTGTACCTCGCGTTCGCGGTGGCGGAGAGCCCGTCGTTTCGTCCGGTGGTCGACGCCGATCTGATCGTCGTCCGCGGGTCGTTTGCGCGCGCGGTGGCGCATATCCGGCGAACGGTGGGCTGGACGATCGACGAGTCGAACTGGTCGGCGCACGCGGTCGTCGATCGGAACACCGGC